>WNGL01003264.1_pt1 | contig 19498 bp, 19 predicted proteins | sample 5400591 | NCBI WGS metagenome assembly WNGL01 (sample SAMN13153377, study PRJNA577476) | soil metagenome | isolation source: 80 cm soil or saprolite under Garry oak tree replicate 1 | place: USA:California | collected 2016-06-15 | reverse complement strand
CGCGCGATCTCCATCTTGTCGGTGAAGCGAACGAAGATGCGCCGCTGCTGCGCCTCGGCGATGAGCTCGTTCACCGGGCCGGTGCGAACGTTGCGGTCCTGCGAAACATAGAGCCGCCGGATGTTGCGCCCGGCGCGGATCGCCTCGAGGATCGCATGCGGACCCGCGATGGGCTCCCCCACCGGTTCGTGCGACGGCGCGGCCTTGTGCGGGCCGGCGGTAACGCGGCGAATCGCTTCGCTGTACCGCTGCTCCCCGCCCCGGCGCTGACGCCATTGCCCACCGCCCTGCGGGGCGGGACTTGGTCCACCGGCGCCACCGCGCCAGCCCATCGGACCGCGTTGACGCTGCGCCTGGCGGCGCTCGTAACCTGCGAGCTCGCGCGACTGCTCGCTCTCTTCACGCGGGGGGAATTGCTGAGGACGGAACGGCGGTGCCCCGAATTGCGGGCGCGGCGCGCCGAACTGAGGACGTGGCCCGGCGTAGGGCGGACGAGGTGCGCCGAAGCCGGCCCCGCCACCACCTCGGCCCCGGCGGCCGCGCCGCCGGCGTCGTGAGCCGTCCTGATCGCCAGACTGCGGGGGCGGCGTCGGTCCCGGCTCGCTCGGCCCGGATGCTGGGCGTGGCCCGGCATTGCTTGCGGGCTCGCTCGCGGGCTCGTGCCCGCCCTCCCCTGTCGCCTCGTTGTCGGTGCGCTCTGATTCGTCCATGGTCATGCTCCTTTGCGACCGACGCGCTCCCAGCGCGTCCCGTCCTTGGTGTCCTTCACCTGAATGCCGAACCGTTCGAGTAGCTCTTTGCGCAACGCGTCGCTCTTGGCGTAGTCGCCGCTCTTTCGTGCGGCCTCACGCTGCTCGAAGACCGCGCGTTCTTCGCTGCTCATCTCGTCCTTCGCCGCCGCCGCGGCCTGCAGCGACAGTCCCAGGACGCGATCCATATCGAAGAGCATCCACAGCGCGCGCTCCTGCTCGTCTGTATCGACCATCGCCGCGAGCGCGAGCGCCTTTTCCGCCGCCGCGAGCGCCTTCGGCGTGTTCAGATCGTCCGCCAGTGCGTCACGGAACTCGCGGGTGACCGCGTGTTCGCCCTCAGGCTCCGCGACGCGGCCCTGCGTCGCCGCGTACGCGGCACGGATGGTCCGCCGCCAACGCTCGAGCCTCGACTGTGCAGCGTTCATGCCCTCCCGGGTGAAGTCGAGACCGTTGCGGTACCCCGCCCCGAGCGCGAGGAGCCTGAACGCGAGCGGGTCGTAGCCCCACTCGGCGACATCGTCGAGCGTGAGGAAGCCGCCCTTCGACTTGGCCATCTTCTCGTTGTCGACGCGAAGGAACCGCACGTGGACCCAGTAGTTGACGAATGGCTTTCCCGTGGCCGCTTCCGATTGAGCGATCTCGCACTCGTGGTGCGGGAAGAGATGGTCTTCGCCGCCGGAGTGCAGGTCGAATGTCTCGCCGAGGTACTTCATTGACATGGCCGAGCACTCGATGTGCCATCCCGGATTCCCGCGGCCCCAGGGCGAATCCCATTGCTGGAGGTCGCCGGCCTTGGCGCGACGCCACAGCGCGAAGTCCGACGGATGCCGCTTGTTCTCGTTCACCTCGACGCGCGCGCCAGCGATCCGCTGCTCCGGCAACTCGGCGTTCAGGCGAGTGCCGTAACCGCGAAAGGTCGTCACGTCGAAATACACGCCGTCCGCGGCAACGTACGCGTTGCCCTTCGCGATGAGCCGCTCGATGAGCGCGATCATCTCGGGGATGTGGTCCGTCGCCTTCGGGATCACGTGCGGGTCGAGGACGTTCAAGCGGTGGCGGTCCTGCATAAAGAGGCGCGTGTACTCGTCGGCGATCTGGAGCGGCGTTTTGCCGGCGCGCTCGGCGCCGAGGGCCATCTTGTCGACCCCCGCGTCGGCGTCGTCGACGATGTGGCCCACGTCGGTGATGTTCATGACCTGCTTCACGCGGAGCCCGAAGTACTCGAATGTCCGACGAACGACGTCGGCGACGAGGTAGCTGTACAGATTGCCGATGTGCTGGCGGTCGTAGACCGTCGGGCCGCAGTTGTACATGCCGACTTCACCGGGACGCAGCGGCACGAGCGGCTTCACCGATCGCGAGGCGCTGTCGTAGATGCGGAGGTTTCCGGATTCGGGCCGCTGGATCAGTTCGTTCTCCTTGGCGCTAGTTCGTCGCGAGAGCCACCACCAACGCGGCGATCGCATCGCCGGCACCGATCTCGCCCAGGCCGTCGTTCGTCTTGGCCTTGACGCTCACGCTTTCGAGCGTGACGGCCAATCCGCGCGCGATCGCGTGACGCATCGCGGCGACGTGGGCGCCTAAGCGGGGCGCCTCCGCGATGATCGTCGCGTCGATCGAGACGACGGCGTAGCCCGCCTCGCGGACCTTCGATCCGACCTGGCGCAACAGCTCCTGGCTGTCCGCGCCAGCGAAACGCGGATCGTCGCTCGGGAAGTGCGATCCGAGATCGCCGAGGTTCGCCGCTCCGAGGACCGCGTCCATGACCGCGTGGAGGAGGACGTCACCATCGGAGTAGCCAGCGAGCCCCTTCGGGTGCTCGATCGCGACACCGCCTAAGACCAGGCGGCGGCCCGCCGCGAGACGGTGAATATCGTACCCGAGGCCGGCCCGCTGCGGCACGGCTAGCGGATCTGCAGCGCGGGCATGCCGACGAGGCCCTTCGCAACCAGTTCCCGCGCGTATCCGAGGTCTTCCATGGTCGTGATCTTCAAGTTGCGGCGCTCGCCAAGCACCATCCGCACCGGGAGTCCCGCGGCGCGCACGGCGGCCGCGTCGTCGCCGAAGGACCGATCCGCAACTGCGACCCGGGCGCGCTCGAGGACCTCGCGCTGGAACGCCTGCGGGGTCTGCGCCGACCAGAGGCCTTCGCGCGACACCTCTTCTATAGCGACGCCCGCCTCGTCCGCGCGCCGCACCGTGTCCGCGAGCGGCAGCCCGGCGACGGCCGTCCCTTCGCGTCGGGCGATCTCGACGCAGCGGGCGAAGAGCGACGGAGGCACGAATGGGCGCGCGGAGTCGTGGATCGCGATCACGTCGGCGTCGTCCGCCGCGGCGAGAGCCGCCCAGCTCGATTGCGTTCGTGTTTCTCCGCCCGCCACCACGCTCGCCTCCGGCGCGCGCGATCGGACGATCGCTTCGATGGGACCGCGCGGTACATCCGGGCGCACGACGATCACGATCCGCTCGAACGCTCCTGAGGCGATGGCCGAGGCGAGCGACCACACGAGCACCGGGTGACCGCCGAGGTCAGCGGTGATCTTGTCCGTCCCCGCACGCGTCGAGCTGCCCGCCGCGAGGATGGCGCAGACCGCGCCGCTCTTAGCGATCGATGGCACGAGGCCGGCGAGTCTCGGTGACCTCACCTTTCGGATGGCCGAAGATCATGCGGCCACCGACCGTCTGAAGGACTCGCATCACGGTGACCGAAAGCTCTGATCCGATGTGCCTCGCGCCGTTCTCGACGACGACCATCGTGCCGTCCTCGAGGTATCCGACCGCCTGTGCGGACTCCTTGCCCTCCTGGATGACGCGCACGGTGATCTCCTCCCCCGGCAGGACGACCGGACGGACGGCTTTCGCGAGGTCGTTCATGTTGAGGACGGTGATTCCTTGGAGCTCGGCCACGCGGTTAAGGCCGTAATCATTGGTCATGATCGGCACGCCAAGGCTCTTCGCTAACGTGACCAGCTTTCCGTCCGCGCCCGTTCCCGCGGGGTCCTCCTCCGATAGCTCGACCTTGACGGTCTCCTCTTTCTGCATCTTCGCGAGCATTTCGAGACCGCGGCGCCCGCGTTCGCGGCGCGAGCCGTCGGGCGAGTCGTTGAAGTACTGGAGCTCCGCGAGAACGAACTTCGGAACGATGAGCGTGCCGCGAACGAAGCCGCTCCGGACGACGTCCGCGATGCGGCCGTCGATGATGATCGACGTATCGAGGAGGACGCGCGCGTCCGCGGTGCTGCGACGAACGCCCCGTACGCCCTGCGCGAACGCGCTTAGATCGTTCCGCTTGACGGCACCGGCCGTCGCCCCGATGACACCGAGCACGACCGCCGTCACCAGCGGTGCGTAGCGCCCTATCTCACCAGGAAGGAACGAGAGCGGAAACGCGAGAAAGAGCGCGAGCATGAGCCCGATGGCGGCCCCGAACGCACCGCCGATAAGATCGCCCGCCGAAGCCGCGCGGATCCGTTCCACGACGATGGCGGCGGGCATGACCGTGACGTATGGCGCGCCGAGCCATCCCAGGATCGCGCAGGCCGTCGCGAGAAGAAGAACGACGAGGACCTGGTTGTTGGCGGGCGTGACCTGGGTGACCTGGAGGAGATTTGCACCGAGAAAGAATCCGAAAACGAAGCCAATGAGAGCTGCAACAAGACGGATGAAGGCCACGATGACTCCTTTCTCTGTTGATGCGGCGGACGCGCAAACGTACGCCGGGATGGATGGAAGAACATGCGGACGAGTCTAAGACCGCGCTGCTAGCGTTCTGGCGATGGATGACCGCGCGTTACGGATCAGCGTCCTGCTTGCCGCCCACGTCATTTTCCTCTCCGCGGGCGCTCTTCGGATCATCCGCGGCCAGCGGGGACACCTCCTCCGCTCCCACGATGCGTGGTGGCTCCAGTACTACCCGCCACTCGTCTGGGTCCCGTTCGTCATCGCGTACTTCTTCCCCTTTCCTATCGATCTCCCGATGCCCGTGCGCCTCGCCGGCCTCGCGATCGCGATCGCGTCAGCGGTCTTCGCGGCCTGGGCGATGTGGTCGCTCGGGAAGAGCTACGGCATCCGCATGGATCTCTTCGAGGGTCACCGCCTCGTGACGAGCGGGCCGTATCACCTGACGCGCCACCCGATGTACCTCGGGATCGTTTCGTTCCACGTGGGCGCGACGGTGGCGATGGAGAGCCTCGCGCTTCTCATGATCACCCTCGTCTACGTGATCCCGTTCACCGCCCTGCGGATCCGTGCGGAGGACAGCGTGCTCGCGGCCCGGTTCGGTGACGAGTTCCGCACGTTCGCGGGGAGTGTCCCCGCGTTCGTGCCTTTCACGCGCTAGCGGTCCGCTACATCCGCCCGCTCGAGCGCTTCGCGTAAGGACGCGACCCCGCTCACCTCGAGGCCCGTTCCGTTGAGGTCGGACATGCTGGCCGACGGTACGACGGCCCGCTCGAACCCGAGCCGCTCCGCCTCTTTGAGGCGCGCGGCGATCCGCTGTACGCGCCGGAGCTCGCCACCCAGCCCGAGCTCGCCGACGAACACGGTGCGCGGATCAGCCGGGCGGTCGCGTAACGCCGATGCGACCGCGACGGCGAGCCCAAGATCCGCCGCGGGCTCGCGGATCCGGAGACCGCCGACGAGGTTTACGTATACATCGTGGCTCCCGGCCGAAAGGCCCGCGCGCTTCGCGAGCACCGCCAGGAGCAGGAGGACGCGCTGCGGATCGGCGCCGTTCACGGTGCGGCGCGGGAGCCCGAAGCTCGTCGGCGTCACAAGGGCCTGGACCTCCACGAGAAGAGGCCGCGTCCCTTCGACGGTGGGCACGATGACGCTGCCGGCGACGCCGCGGCTCCGTTCTTCGAGGAAGACCTCCGACGGATTGGCGACCTCGCGAAGGCCGTTCTCGGCCATCTCGAAGACGCCGACCTCGTCGGTCGAGCCGAAGCGATTCTTCGTCGCGCGCAGGATGCGGAACGCGTGGAAGCGCTCGCCCTCGAGATAGAGGACCGCGTCGACGATGTGTTCGAGGACGCGCGGCCCCGCGACCGCGCCCTCCTTCGTGACGTGGCCGACGAGGAAGATCGGGACATCCTCCCCTTTCGAGAGTTCGAGGAGCCGCGCCGTGCACTCGCGCAGCTGCGAGACTCCGCCGGCGGCCGAGACGATCGCGTCCGAGTTCATCGTCTGGATCGAGTCGACGACGGCGAAGATGGGCCGCACCTTTCGAATTGCCTCGATGACCGAGCCGAGATCGGTCTCCGCGAGAACCAGGATGCCGTCGCTGGCGATGCCGAATCGACGCGCGCGCATCTTGATCTGCGCCGCCGACTCCTCGCCCGATACATAGAGGACGGTGCCCTTGGTCGCGAGCGCGGCCGAGGCTTGCATCAGAAGGGAGCTCTTTCCGATGCCCGGATCGCCGCCGAGCAGGACGCACGACCCCTGTACGATCCCGCCGCCGAGCACGCGGTCGAACTCACCGATGGCCGTGACCATCCGCTCCTCTGCGTCGGCGGGCACGTCGCCGAGCGCGATCGGTTCGCGTGGCGCGCGCGCCAGGCCCCGGCCCTTCGGCGGCGCGACGACGCGCTCCTCGACGAACGTGTTCCAACCGTCGCACGACGGGCAGCGTCCGACCCACTTCGGCGACTGGAACCCGCACTGCTGGCAGATGAAGGCGGACTTCGGACGAGGGGGCATCCAAGCAAGTATCGGCCCGAACTTGACTTGGGCGGATCGTGCGCTGGACTGGCGGCATGGAGCTCGACCCGCACGTCCTGCACGTGGCCATCCGGTGGGTTCATGTCGCCGCGATGGCCACGGCGTTCGGCGGTGCGATCACGGTCCTCGCGCTTTCGACACGCCCCGGCACCGACGCCGCAGGGGCTGTCATCGCCGTCGCCGTCCGCTACGAGTGGCTGTTCTGGGCTGCGGCGGGGGTGCTGGCGATGACCGGCATCGGCAACCTCGCCGCATTCGGCGCCGCTCTTTTGGGGCCGGCGACCGACTGGGGCGCCACGCTCCTTCTCAAGCTCGGCTCGGTCCTCGCGCTGGTCGTGCTTTCGCTCCCGCGCACGCTCGCCGTGGCGCGCATCAGCGCCTCGACCGGAGGGACCGCACTCGGCTCGGTGACGACACTCCGAAATCTGTACGGAGCGACGAGCGGAGCCTTCGCGGTGATCCTCGCCCTCGCCGTGTGGCTCGCGCACGGGTAGCCCTATGAAGCTCGTCACGTGGTCGCTCGCGACATTCCATGCGACGGCTTTCGTCCTCGCGATCGTGCTGTTCGCGTACTCGCGCGATGCGCTGGGCGCCGGGCTCAGCGGTCTGAACACGTTCGTCGGCCTCGGACTTTTCATGGCGCTCTGGGCGACGACCTACCTCACGACGTCACGGGCGGTCAAGGGCCTCGATCTCATCGGGTCCGCCCGCGACCGCGGCGGATACCCGTGGCGTGCGCTGCGATGGGGCGCTGCTAACGGCATGTCCTTTCTCGCGATCCTCGGCGTCGTCGCCGTCGTCACCGCGATCTCGAACACCCGGCCGGAACAGGTCGCGTCCGGGATCCTGGTCCCGGCGCTGTTCATCGCGCCGATCGCGCTCGTCGTTTCGGCGGCCGTCGGCGGGGCGGTAGGCGCCTTTTTCGGGATCATCGACCTCGCTCTGTTCGCCCTCGCCGGCCTCACCGGTAGGTAGGCCGACCGAACGGCCTAGCCTGCGAGGTCGAAGTCGTCCGGGACGATGTGTATCCAGGTCAGCCCCTGCTTCAACGGGATGACCTCGCCGGCCGAATCCGTGAACCGGTACATGTCGGACGTTCCGCCGCGAGTCCACGTGCCGTTGAAACGCTTGCCCTCGCGAAGGATCACGACCGCTCCCGTCCCCGTCGAACGAAAGTCGACCGACGGCGCACCGGTCACGTCGGCGGTGCCGGGGATCTCCTTCACCTCGGTCTTGATGACGACCACGTTGTCGGGCATGACTTCCTTCTTCGCGTCGGCATCCATCGTGGCTTGGCCGCCCTGTGTGCGGCGGTACGCACCCGCCGCCGCGTCGAAGGTGTACGTGACCTTGCCGGCACCCGTGTACGGGATGGCGAGCGACATCGCTTCCGTACCGACGGCCTTGCCGACCAGCGCGTCGAATTGCAACGCGGGCACGTCGACGCGAGCGCGTCCGGCATCGCCCGCCGCGTCGCGGATCTTGCTGCCGGATGTGTACGCGTTGTACGGCGCGACCTTGCCCGCGACGCGCTCGAACGCGTCGGCGTGCTGGAACTCGTCGATGTCAACGAACGATCCGTTCTTGGCCGCGTCGCGCACCATCTGTGTGACGGACTCGGAGGCACCAACGTGCGCGAGGATCGCGTGGAGCGCCGGGAGGTAGTTAAGGTCCGACTGCCGCGCGCTGCGCACCGGTCCGACCTTCGACGGATCCAGCGACTGGAACACGAGCGCGTAGCGCGTGATGCCGCCTTCGACGGGGATCTCGAGGACGAGATCGGCCTGCGCCATCCCCGACTGCGGTCGCGCGGATGGGTCGTTCGCGACCTTGATCACGAGCGGACGTTTGTGGATGGCATCCCCATCCGGTGCCGAGGTGCCGCGGAGGGGCCACCAGTTGGCGACCTTGGCCGCCGGCGCAGCGACTTCGCCAGCACCACCGGGCGCGCCGCCCCCGCACGCGGCCAACAGGAGGGTGAACGCAATAAGGATTGCCCGCATGGCCGAGGGGATGCAACCGTTATGCCGCGGGGAGAGAGCGCTAGGGCGCGACGGGCTCCGGCTTGCGCTCTTCGGTCTGGGTCCTCTCGATGACGAGCTTGCCTTCCACCGGGTTGATCGTGACCGTGTCGCCCGCGTGGAACTTGCCCTGGAGCAGCATCTCCGCGAGCGGGTCCGCGATCTCGTTCTGGATCGAACGCGCCAGCGGACGTGCCCCGAAGTTGGAGTCGTAACCGACGGTGGCGATGTGATCCTTCGTCGCGTCCGTCACGACGAGGGTGATCTCTTGCGAGGCGAGCTGCTTGCGCACGCCCACGAGCTCGAGCTCGACGATCTTGCGGATCTCCTCCCTGTTGAGGGGCTGGAAGACGACGGTCGCGTCGATCCGGTTCAGGAACTCCGGCCGGAAGAACCGCTTCATCTCTTCCATGACGCGTTCCTTCATCCGCTCGTACGCCGCCGTGATATTCGGGTCGTCCCCGCCCTCGGACTTCGCGCGGAAGCCGAGCGCGGATTCGCTCTTCAGGAGCTTTTGCGCGAGATTGCTCGTCATGATCACGATCGTGTTGCGGAAGTCGACGCTGCGGCCCTTCGCATCCGCGAGCCGGCCTTCGTCGAAGACCTGCAGCAGCATGTTGAAGACCTCAGGGTGCGCCTTCTCGATCTCGTCGAGGAGGATCACGCAGTACGACTTGCGGCGGACCGTTTCGGTGAGCTGGCCGCCCTCTTCGTAACCGACATAACCGGGCGGGGAGCCGACGAGGCGCGACACGTTGTGCCGCTCCATGTAGTCGGACATGTCGATCTTCACCATGTTCTCTTCGCTGCCGAACATGAACTCGGCGAGAACGCGCGCGAGGTGCGTCTTACCGGTACCGGTCGGTCCTACGAAGAAGAAGACACCGATCGGCCGGCGCGGATCCTTGAGGCCGGCGCGAGCGCGACGGACCGCCCGGGCGATCGTCGTGACCGCGATGTCCTGTCCAATGACGCGACCGTGGAGCGCCTCCTCCATCTTCAGGAGCTTCTGGGTCTCCTCTTCGGCGAGCTTCCTCACCGGAATGCCCGTCCACATGGAGACGACCTCGGCGATGTCCTCGTCGGTGACCTCGGGACGCTTCTGGGACTGCGCGAGCAGCCAGTCGGCCTTCGCCTGCTGCAGCTTGTCCTGCTGCGCCCGCTCCTGCTGCCGAAGCGTCGAGGCGAGCTCGTACTGCTGCGCCTCCATGGCCTGTTCCTTCTCGGTCACGACGCGGTCCAGCTCGCGCTGCGCGTCCTTCACATCGGTCGGAACGGTCGAATAGCGAAGGCGCACGCGGCTCGCGGCCTCGTCCATGAGGTCGATCGCCTTATCCGGCAAGAACCGGTCGGTGATGTACCGAGAGGAGAGTTCAGCCGACGCTTTCACGGCGTCGTCGGTGATCGAGACCTTGTGGTGATCCTCGTACCGCGAGCGGATGCCCATGAGGATCGCCTGCGTCTCCTCGATCGACGGCTCCTCGACCATGACCGGCTGGAACCGGCGCTCGAGGGCGGCGTCCCGCTCGATGTACTTGCGGAACTCGTCGAGGGTCGTGGCGCCGATGCACTGAAGCTCGCCGCGCGCTAGCGACGGCTTCAGGATGTTCGCGGCGTCAACAGCCCCTTCAGCGGCCCCCGCACCTACGAGAGTGTGCAGTTCGTCGATGAAGAGGATGACGTCGTGCGCGTGGCGCAGCTCTTCGATGATCTTCTTGAGGCGCTCCTCGAACTCGCCGCGGTACTTCGTGCCGGCGACGAGCGACCCGATATCGAGGGTGAGCACTCGCTTGCCCTGGAGTGTCTCGGGCACGTCGCCCTTCACGATCCGGTGCGCGAGCCCTTCGGCGATCGCCGTCTTGCCGACGCCAGGCTCACCGATCAGCGCCGGGTTGTTCTTCGTGCGGCGCGACAGGATCTGGATGACCCGCTCGATCTCCTTCTCGCGGCCGATGACCGGGTCGAGCTGCCCTGCCTTCGACATGGCCGTGAGATTGACCCCGAGCTGGTCGAGCGTCGGCGTCTTCGAGCTCGCCGACTTCCCGCCCGCCGTTGCCGCTTCCGTCGCCTGGGGGTGCTGCTGTCCGAGCGTGGCGATGACCTGGTGCCGGACCTTCTCGAGCGAAACGCCGAGCGACTCGAGGACCCCTGACGCGATCCCCTCGCCCTCACGCACGAGACCGAGAAGCAGGTGCTCGGTGCCAACGTGGCTGTGGCCGAGCTTTCGAGCCTCATCGATCGCGAGCTCGATGACCTTCTTCGTGCGCGGCGAAAGCGTGATCTCGCTGGGGGACGTGGTCGAATCCCCGCGGCCGATGATGAATTCGACCGCGGTGCGGACCTTGGAAAGCTCGACCCCTAGGGAGTCGAGGACGCGCGCGGCCACACCCTCGCCTTCGCGCACCAGACCGAGGAGGAGATGCTCCGTCCCTATGTAGTTGTGGTTGAAACGGATCGCCTCGTCCTGGGCAAGCGCGAGGACTCGCTTGGCGCGGTCGTTAAAGCGGTCAAACGGTCCCATCTGTTGCGTCTTCTAAAGGTATATCGCCGCGTCTAGCATCTGGTTCCGATTATACGTTCGCATCTTGCTCTGTCCGAGTTGCGTACATGACATTTCCTGCGGCTTGACGAATTGACAGCGACAGGCGACGTCGCTCGGGATCGATCGCAACCACTCGGACACGCACAAGTTCACCCGGGTGAACTACCTCTGCCGGGCTCGCGATCCGCCGTGGCGCGACCTCACTGATATGGATCAGACCCTCGATGCCCGTACTGACGCGGGCGAATGCCCCGTACGGCATGACGCGGGTAACCGTCGCGTCCACATCGCTCCCGACGGCCAGCACATGCGGGGCGCGTACCCAGGGATCCTCCTCCATGCGCTTGATAGATAAGGAGATGCGACCGCGTTCCCGGTCAACGCCGGTGACGAGCACACGCACGCTGTCGCCGGGGCGATAAAGAGTGGTCGGTTCGATCCCCTTGTCCCAGGTGATCTCTGAGCGATGGACGAGCCCATCGGCCGCGCCGACATCGACGAAGACCCCGAACGTCGTGACGCTCGCCACGGTCCCGTCCAGCACCTCACCCTCCACGAGGTGGGACGACGCCTCCTCCTTCCGCTGGCGCCGGAGCTGTTGCGCCGCCGCCTTCTCCGACAAGATCAGGCGGTCGCGACGTTGGTCCGCCTCGATGACCTTCAGCGGAAGCCGCTTGCCGATGTAGTCGCGAAGCGTGTCGGGGACAGCGGTGCGCTCGCTCGCCCCGAGGTTGCCCACGGAGACGAGCTGTGAAAGGGGTATGAAGCCGCGGAGCCCAAGGTCGACAACGAGGCCCCCGCGGTTCGCGTCCACCACTTCCGCCTCGACGACCTCGCCGCTCCTCGCGAGCTCCGCCATCCGCGCCCACTGCCGCCGGCTCCGCGCCCGGCGTGTGGAGAGGACGACGCGGCCGTCCGGACCTTCGGGCTGGACCACCGCGGCGACAACTCTGTCGCCGACTGCGACATCCGTTCCTTCTTCGCTCGCTTCCCGCAGAGAAAGCACGCCCGCGGAGCGGCCGCCGAGATCAACCAGCGCTTCATCGCCGCTGACGGAGGCGACGACGCCTTCGACGACCTCGCCGGGACGGAGCGGCCGGAGCGCGCGCTCGTTCTCCTCGATGCCCGCGAGGAGCTCTGCCATCGTCTCCGGATCGACGGCCATGATCCGGCGAGCGGGCAAACAACGTGCCATCGGTATGATTCGCCAAACGGGGGGAACGAGGGAGGAATCCGTCAACCCGACGGCACGTTGGCCCGAGCGGCTGGCCAACATCGCCGTCCTTCTTCGCGCTGAGGGAACGGCGGTCCTCGCGACCTCTGGCGACGATCTCCGAACGGTGTTCACACACGACGTCCCACCCGATGCGAAGTGGCGCGCCATCTTCGACGCCGACGCCGTCGTGCGCGCGCTCGGGGGCACGACGGTTGGCACGGCGGTGGCGGCGGGTCGCTGGGAGGACGAGGCCGCGTTCGCGCTTCTCACGCGCATCGATCTACCCGACGGTGAAGCGCTCCTCTGCGCGCTGCGGCACGGCGTGCCCTTCGACGCGGTCGAGCTCTCCACCGCGAGCGCCGCCGCCGAGCTGCTCGCGATGAGCGTCGGCGACGGCCGCGCGATGGCCGAAGCGAAACACGAGAGCGCACAGAACAACGACCGTGTCGCGCTTCTCGAGCGCCTTCTCACGGGTCTGAAGGAAACGCGCGACGCGTCGGCACTCCTGGCACGCGCGGCGGAGGACATCGCAACGCGGATTGGTGCGGGCGGGACGTCGATCATGCTCGTCGAAGGCAACCGTCTACGGGTGCGCGCATCGGTGGGCATCGGCGTACCCCTTGGCCATGAGCAACGCATCGATGAGGGGATCGCCGGATGGGTCGCGAGCCGGGGCGAGCGGGTGGTCCTTCTGGGCCCCGTAGACGACGACCGTTTCCATGGCACCGATCCGCAGGCCGGCGAGTCCGTGATCGTGCCGCTGCGCGCCGGCGACGAGATCATCGGCGTCCTCAACGTGAAGAGGCCGACTGGTGCCGATGGCTTCGGTCAGAAGCTCGAGGTCCTCGACGCCATCGCGGGCGACGTGGCCCGGGCGCTCGCGGCGATCAATCGGATCGGTGACCTCGAACGCGATTGGCGCTCCGAGGTCGCGCTCGAGGAGGTGATGCGTCACGCAGCGGCGGGCGACGCCGACGCCGCCGCCCGGACCGCCGCGAGCTCATTCGGCCATCACGCCGTCGCCGCGCGCGCCCCGGACGGACGAATCCTCGCGCTCCACGCGGAGGACAGGGAATGCCGGGAGGCGGCGCTCGAGGCGAGCGCGAAGGTGGAGGCCCCACCTGGATCAGGCGTCCGAGTGGGGGTCGCGCGGCACGGACGACCCTACGAGCCCAGCGAGGAACAGCTCGCGGGCCGCGCCGCGGATGCCCTTGGACTCCTGGCCCACGCCGAGGTCGCCTCCGCGCCCGCACGGCACTCCGGCATTCGGGTCCTCGCGGTGGAGGATCACCCGGTCATGCGCCTCGGCGTACGGGCGCTGCTCGAACGAGAGGGCCTGATCGTCGCCGGCATCACCTCGACCTGCGCCGAAGCAGTTGACCTCATCGCCGAGAACGAACCGGACGTCGCTCTCCTCGATCTCGGCCTCCCAGATGCGAGCGGGCCAGAGGCGGTGACTCGGATCCGCGAGGTCTCGAGCTCGCTCCCGATCATCGCGTTCAGCGTCGAGCGCACCCCCGAGGTGATACGAGCCGTCCTCCGCGCCGGTGCAAACGGGTATGTGTCCAAGGACGCGCCGTCGACTCAGGTCATCGCGGCCCTCGAAGCCGCGGTGCAGGGGCTCACCGCTCTCGGCCCTGCCGAGGCTCGGGCGCTCAGCCGAATGGCCGAGGCCGTCCCGGTCGCCGAAGCGGCCGAGGACACAGCCGAGGTTGACGCCGACGACTCCGAACCCGGCGCGCCGGTTCCGGTGCGCGAGCCTCTCACGCCGCGCGAGCTCGAGCTCCTCCGTTACCTGGCGGAGGGTTACACCAATAAGGAGATCGCGCGCGCCATGGTCCTCGCCGAAGACACCGTGAAGAAGGGCGTGCAGACCCTCATCGCCAAGCTCGGAGCCACCGACCGGACCCACGCCGTGGTCCTCGCGTTACGGCGGCACCTCATCGAATAGCGCTAACCCGGTAGTACCCGGTTCGACGGGTTCGGCATCGCCCTAAGAGCCGTTTTCTATGTAGGCATCTCGCTCGTGGGCCTCGCGCCGCGGCCCTTATCCGTTCGGGTACCGGCCTTAGTGCGGCTCGCCTGCATGCTCGCCGAGGGCCGGAATGGCTGGTCGCCGAGTGGGTATCCCAAAAGGACCTGATCGGGGATTAACCAGCAGATGCCGCGCGCGCAGAGTTCGCGCGCCGTCGCACGGAGAGGGGCGAGACCTAGACCAGGTCTTTGGTGGGCGTGCGTCGGGGCGGAGGGGGACCTTGGCGGACTCAGCCCTGCTGTGGGCGCGGTGTCGGGAGGGCGACGCCGTGGCGCGATGTGCACTTATAGAGCGCTTCGCGCCGCTGGCTACCCGGATCGCTCGTGGCATGAACGTTCCGGTCGGCGCGGTCGCCGGCCCGGACGACCTGGAGTCCGCCGCTCTGATCGGGCTGATTGACGCCGTTGACCGTTTCGAGCCGGAGCGGGGCGTTCCCTTCGAGGGCTATGCAAGCTTGCGGATTCGCGGGGCGGTCCTAGACGAGGTTCGCCGCGTGGACGAGCTTGGACGGGCGGACCGTCGGCGCCAGCGCGAGGCCGCGGCGCAGGGGGAGGCGGGCTCCTATCGCGGGACCGTATCGCTCGATGAGCTCATCGAGCGCGGGTACCACGGGGGGGCGGAGCAGGACGAACTCGCGGAGCGCTACGAGGCGGAGGATCTCCGCGCGCGTGTGCGCTCCGCGATGACCTGCTTGCCACCTCGCCAGCGCGAGGTTCTCGAGCGGTACTACGGCCAGTCCCTCACGCTCCGTGAAGCCGGGCTTCGCATGGGGATCAGCGAAGCGCGCGCCTGCCAGCTGCATGGCCGCGCCATCCAGAACCTGCGTCGCCAGCTGTCGGTCATCTTCCCCACCCCCGTCCACGCGCCCCGCGTTCCCGTCGCCGCCTAAACTCAGCCCGCGAGGGCAAGCTCGCGCTGCGCCGGCAGGAACGCGCTCGAACGGAGCTCGAGCCGACCGAGATCCGATAGCCAAACGGCGAGGCCGAGCGGTCGCAGGAGCCGCTCGATCATGTCGTGCTTGGCGAATCGATTCCCGAAGAGCCGCGCGAGATCGTCGAAGAGCGGATGGCCCACGGTCTCGAAGCCGACGAGGTCGTCCGCAAATTCCACGGGCATGGTCGCCGCGAAAGCGCCGAGCCGTTCGTGCTTCCACAGAACGTAATCGCGGCGCGCGGCACGGTGCGCGATCCGCAGGCGTCGCTCGCCGGGCAGACCGATGAGGCGGCCGTCGCCCAGCAGCGAGCCGAGGATCACCTGGAACTGAACGGGATCGGGCGGTAGTCGGCGGATCGCCGTATGGGGATGTTCGACCACACCGATGAGTTCGACCGGCGCTTGCGTCGGTCACATCCGCGGCGCCTACTTCGAGAACCGGCGCAGGTTCCCCAAGAGCGAGAGCGTCGCGTCGAAGCGCTTCACCCGCTGCTTGAAAGGGAAGTCGGACGGGGACACGAGAAGCTTCGCTACGGCCCGCACCGGCTGCGGCGAGACCCACTCGTTCGGGATCCAAGTCCGCGCGAACGGTTCCCTCGGCAACACGTAGATGGTGCCGTCGCGCCAGATCGCCTCGTCGCGCGGATCCGCTTCGGTAAAAAAGAAGTAGTACCGATGAACGACGGACCCGCGGCGCAAGTGGTAGCACCCATTCCAGAGGGAGCCCGCGCGAGCGCGGTCCAGCGTCGCGAAGAACAGCGGCCAGATCCCGTCCGAGGTTGCGAAGACCGCCTCGAGCGTTCGGGCCTCGTAGTCGGTCGCCGGCATCGGCTTGACCTCGTCGAGGTCCGGCGCCGCAGTGCCGTGGACCAGGTAGCGGCGCGTGTGCACGAGATAAGACAGGAACTCGTGTTTCGGCAGGTCGAGCCGATAGTCGATGAGACTGCTCCGCCCCGGCTCGAGAAACTCGTCGAACTCGGGCCGCGGCCCCGCACCGAGGGTGAACGGGGGACCCTCGATCATTCCAACATCGATTCCCGCGCGCAGGGCGATGGCTCCGAGGGCGATCTGCCCGCGCGCGAGACCGAGCCGAAGGCCCTTGGCCAGGTCCATCAGCCCGCAGTCGGCACTGGACGAGGCGCGGCGTTCCGGAGGCGGATGCCGCTGAACTCGAGCGTGGACTCGACGACTGCGTCCCAGAGCGGCCAGAGATTCGGCACGCGGCGGAGGAGGATCCCGGCCTTCGCGTGCCGGCCGATGAGGTCGTCTATCGCGACGAGCTCGAGTGGATCGACGGCGGCGCGGCTCATCCAGTACCCCAAGGTCTCGCGATCCTGCGTGAACGACTCCACCGGCAGACGGTACAGATAGAGCCGCGCGTCGCGGACTCGCTCGAGCCAGCCTTCTTCGATCACATGAACGCGCAGCTCGCGCCGCCCGTCGAGGAATCGCCCGAGGTCAGTCGAGGTGGTGCGCGGGCCTGCCCAAAAGGTGCACCGAGGGCAGTCGCGCGGGAACCAGTAGAGCGGGACGTGCCGCGTGTCGACGGCCCACACGAGTGGCTCGTCCGTGAGCGCGGTCCGCGCGCGATGCGGTGCGAACCGAGTGATCGTCGGGTCCTCGCTGACATGCCACAGGGCGTGCGGCCCCTCGCCGAAGTACGACGGCGCTGATGCGCGCATCACCATCTACGGAAAAAACAAAAGACCCTGGCGCTTTCGCGTCGGGGTCTTTAGATCCCGGCCCTGACCTATTTTCCCGGGGACCGACGTCCCGAGTATCTTCGGCGCTGGTGGGCTTGACTGCTGTGTTCGGGATGGGAACAGGTATGACCCCACCGCTCCAAGGACCGAGGATTCGATTTTACCGCGCTGGCGCGAGGCGTCAACGCGACTTTGTGGCAGTGGCTGCTTTCTCGACGTAGGGCGCGCGCCAGGCCGGCGCTTCGAACGGTGCCCCGAAATAGTCGGTGATCTTGCTGATTTTTCCGTCACGCAGCTCGATCAGGGAGACGGCGTGCCACGTCTCACCGTTCGGATAGGTGATCTGACCTGCGACAGCGAACCGATCGCCCGCGCCAATGATCACATCAGGGATGGGATCGGAGTTCGCCCTGCTCGTTTCTCGCGGTGTTCCACCCGGGTAGTTCTCGATGATCGCGCGCCGATTGTCTTTTCCGCGGATCCGCTCGCCGGACTGCGGATACTCCTCGACGAAGTCGTCGGAGAGCAGTCGCTCCTGGGCTTCGATGTCGTTCGCCGCCATCGCACGTAGGAACTGTTCGACGGTCGTGCGGTTGTCTGCCACGTGTCTTCCTCCCCTTGGCGCGGCACACGCTGTTCGCGGTGCCAGTGGGCAGCGTACGCCTGATGAAAAGCGGAACGTGCGAGCTACGGGCGGATGTTCTGGTTCAGCCGGAAGACCTTATCGGGATCGTACGTCCGCTTGAGAGCACGGAGCCGGTCGTACTTCTTGTTCCCGCAGATCCCCCGCACGACGTCGTCCCCTTGTTCGACGACGTCGTTCACGTACTGGCCGGCCCTCGTGAATGGCTTGAGAGCGGCCATCGCGGCGCGGCCCCAGGCGATGTAGTCGAGGTCCCGCTCCTTGTCGACCCAGAAGGCCTCGGCGCCGAGCCAATGTGCGGCTCCGCGGCCAGTGAAAGCCATCGCATCCTCCGCCACATCGGCGGTGGCGCCGCCCTGTGCCCATAGTCCGATCGAGCATTCCCCGGGTGCGATCGAAACGTGCTCTGCCATACGGTCCACCGCGGTGTCGGAGAGCTCGTCGAGGAATGCGCCTTTCATGTAGAAGCGCTTGCCCCAGGCCATCTCCTCGTCGCTCATCTTCTGCACCGCGAGGTAGGTCGTTGCGGTAACCGTTTCGAGGAGAGGTGCGATTTCACCGCGAAGCGGACGCAGGTCGCGCTCGGCATCCCGCTGATCGCCGACGTGCGTCGCTCCGACCGCGACAGTGGCGTCTCCTCGTTGCCCCGGGGTCGTCGCTCGACCGCCCGGGGCGTTCGCGAAGCTCAGCCCAAGGTGCATGTGGTCCGGAGCCGATCGGGACAGGGCCCGATACAGAGCGGCCGCCTCGCGAGCCCTCTCGATCGGGAACACGACCACAGCCGTGGTCACGTTCGGCCCGATCGGGTGCAGGCGGAACTCGAACGCAGTCGCGATCCCGAAGTTCGCGCCGGCACCGCGCAGGCCCCAGAAGAGCTCGGGATCGTCCTCGTCGCTCACATGCCGCAGATCACCATCCGCGTTGACGAGATCGACCGAGAGCAGGTTGTCGATCGTGTACCCGTGCTTGCGCTCGAGGCGGCCCATGCCCCCACCGAGTGTGAGACCGCCGACCTCGGTGTGGCCGACTACGCCGGCCGGGCACGCCAGCCCGTATTCCTGCGCGGCACGGTCGAGCTGCTCCAGAAGCGCGCCGTCCTCAACACGCGCGATCCGCCTTGCCGGATCTATCGCCACTGCGCGCATCCCCGAGAGATCGATGACCATGCCGGCGTCGCACGTCGAGAATCCCGCCACGCTGTGGCCGCCGCCGCGGACCGCGATGACGAGATCGTGCTCGCGGGCGAAGCGCACCGCCGCAATGACGTCCTCTACACGAGTGCATCGGGCAATGAGCGCGGGATAGCGATCGGCGATCGCGTTCCAGACGACGCGCCTCGCGTCGTATTCGCGGTCGGCGGGCAGGATCAGCTGCCCGCGCAATTTCTCACGCAGGTTTCCAAGAGAGGCCATATCGATGGTCTGCGCAACTGACATCGTCCCCTCCTCGCCGCGACCGGAGCCTAATCGACAGCCGGTCAGTTCCTCGTTCGTGGCAGCTGCACCGCCAGAATCGATGAGAGAGGGCCGGCGACGATCTGTCCGCCGGGCTCGCGGAACATGAAGCCGACGGTTGTGATCAGCTGGCCGTCCCCGCGCGCGACGGCCTGATTCCCGTCCATGAACTCGTATGCGTCGAGCGCAAAGGACTCCGGCTCGACCTCGTGCCAACGGTCCGCGAGCAGGACGTGCTTGATCTCATAGACCTGAATGCCAAGCGTCATTCCGCACCTCCGGTGTGCCACCCGTCTTTTTGGCTGGCGCCGTATGCATGGTGACGGATGGCAAAGAAAGAGGCCTCCACAAAAAGCGGAGGCCTCTTCGAGCTTCACGGTGATCGTGACGAGGAAGACGAACGAATTGTTCGTACCGCGCCGGACCGTCGTTGGCCCGGCTGGGTGCTGAAATTAGGTCAAGCCCTCGACCGTTAGTA
>WNGL01003809.1_pt1 | contig 19501 bp, 19 predicted proteins | sample 5400591 | NCBI WGS metagenome assembly WNGL01 (sample SAMN13153377, study PRJNA577476) | soil metagenome | isolation source: 80 cm soil or saprolite under Garry oak tree replicate 1 | place: USA:California | collected 2016-06-15 | reverse complement strand
GGACTCGCAGCCACGAAGCCCATCGCCAACGGCGACAGCGTCGAGGCGCGCGAGCTCAACCGCCGCGTCGAGATGGTCGTCGAGCTCGAGCTGAAGGCCGAGCCCAAGCAGCGCAAGCAGCCGACGCGCCTCGAGCCCGCTCCCGTGCCGAGGTTCGAGCCCGCGCCGAAGAAGTAGATCGCCGCGGTCGCGCGGCCGCGCTATTTGTTGAACGGGCCGAGTCTCCGGCGACGCGGAGTCGCGCCGACAATCTTTCCGACGCCGAGCGGCCAAGGAATCGTGGTCTCCGTTGCGGACCTCGAGAAGGCTCTCAGGCTCGAGCTGGAGAAGTACGACACTGAATAATCGCGACATGGAGGAGCGATCGCCTTCCGTGAGGCATGGAGAACCGCTCAGGCTGCCCCGCGCCGGGCGGTTCCCCTGGACAGCCACGCGGCGCCTGCCCTTCGGACTGCCGGTGCCGGCGGCGAGCCCACGTCGGCGAATTGGCGTGGAAACGACGGATTGGGCACAGGTGCGGGACGCCTATGCGGGTCGCGCTGGTCCCTGTTCTGGAATCGCGCCGCGCCGCGCCCGCCCGAGCGCGAGTTGGCCTGCGGCGACGCCAGCGCACGCCAACAGGCATGCCATCCACAGGGCGGGCGCCCCGCTTGCCTGCATCAGCGCTGGCCCGGCGATCGGGGCCAAGAACCCAGCCAGCCCGAAACTGAGCCCGAAGGCGCCGGCGTATCTGCCGCGCGACTGGGGTGGCGCGAGATCGGCCACGACCACGCCGGCGACCGGCTGGTACACGATCTCTCCTAAGGTCAGGATGCCGGTGGCGAGGGCATACTGGGGGGCGGTAGAGCAAAGCGCGTAGCCGCCATACCCGAGCCCGACCAGAAGCGAACCCGCGGCCAGGGTCCTGGCCGGCGCAAGGCGGCCGGTGAGGCGGTGTGCGAACGGTTGAAGCAGCGCTACGAGGATGGTGTTCACCGCGAGCACCGAGCCGAACGCGGCCGGCGAAACGCCGTGCCGCGCCATGTCGATCGGCAAGCCGGCGTGGAGCTGCCAGAACGCCATGCTGAACAAGAAGTGCAGCGCGAGGAATCCAGCGAATGCCCGATCCGCGAGCACCTCACGGTGACCGGGGCCCGTGGACTCGGCCGCGTGCCCGGACGGGCGCGTCTCCGGCACGCGGCGAAGCACCACGAATGCAAATGCCAACGTCGTAATGGCATCGGCGAGAAATGGCAGGGCCCATCCCCGCGAGGCCAGGAAACCACCCGTGAGCAGCGACAGGCTCACGCCGAGGTTCCTGGCCCAGTATGCGAGGCCAAAGGCGCGGGGCCGCATCCGTCGAGATAAGGCGAAGACAAGAAGGCGAGGGCGCCCGCTGCTGCGGCCGCGCCGAGGAGCGACAAGAGGATCGTAGGGCGGCGGCCGATCCGATCGGCCAGCATCCCAGAGAGCGGGCCCGCGATGACGCACGCCGGCGGTGAATCGGCCGCCGGAACGCGCCGCGTGTGCCGTGATGCGCGGCGAGGACTGCCACCCGAACCTCGCGCGGCGCGGAGCACGGCGGCCGCAGCGTGCGCTGGCGCGGCTCGGCGCACCTGTCGCGACCTCGACCTCGACCTCGGAATCCGCCCCTCTCCCCGACCCTCTCCCCGCTGCGCGGGGCGAGGGAGCAAGGCCCTCGACCTCGACCCCGACCGCGAGCGCGACGCCTATGCCGCGCTCGCCTCGATCGCGCCGAGGATCTCGGCCGTCATGCGGTCGAGGGGGACCACGTGCTCCACCGCTCCGAGGTCGGCCGCCACCTTGGGCATGCCGTACACCACGCAGCTCGCCTCGTCCTGGCCGAACGTTCGCGCGCCGGCCCCGCGCATCTCGAGCAGGCCCTGCGCGCCGTCGCCGCCCATGCCGGTCAGGATGACCCCGACCGCGTTGCGGCCAGCGCACTGCGCCACCGAGCGAAACATGACGTCCACCGACGGCCGGTGGCGGTTCACGTGCGGCCCGTCGCGCACGCTCACGAAGTAGCGGGCGCCGGAGCGCTTGAGGAGCATGTGCTTGTTGCCGGGCGCGATGAGCACCACCCCCGGCACCACCGAGTCGCCCTCCACCGCCTCGCGCACCTCCACCTCCGCGATCTGGTCGAGGCGGTCCGCGAAGTAGCGGGTGAACATCTCCGGCATGTGCTGGGTGATCAGCGTACCGGGCGCGTTCGGCGGAAAGCCTCGCAGGATGCCCTCCAGCGCCACCGTGCCGCCGGTGGAAGCGCCGATGGCGAGGATCTGGTGGGTGGTGCGGGTGAGGGCGGGCGTCGCCACCGGAGGCGCCAGCGCGCCGGCGGGATGGGTCGGGGCGCGCGCCTTCAGCTTGACGTGGGCGGCCGCCTTCACCTTCTCGGTGAGCTGCACCGCCATGTCGCCGACGGTGAACGACGCCCCCGGCTTGCACATCACGTCCACGGCGCCCGCGGCGAGGGCCTCCATCGCCAGCTCCCCGCCGGCGGGCGTCAGCGACGACACCACCACCACCGGCAACGGATAGTAGTGCATGAGCTTGCGCAGGAAGGTGATGCCGTCCATGCGTGGCATCTCGAGGTCGAGCGTCAGCACGTCCGGCTTCTGTTGCACGATGAGGTCGCGCGCCACGTACGGATCGGGCGCGGTCCCCACCACCTCCAGCTCGGGATCGCGGGCCAGCTCGCGGCTGAAGATCTGGCGCACCACCGCCGAGTCGTCCACCACCAGGACGCGGGTGGTCATCGGGCGGCCCTGGCGCCGAACCTGGCCGACAGGTCGATGCGCCTCCCCTCCTCCTCCAGGAGCGACGCCGCCACGTCCGCCCGCGCCAGCTCGCGTTCGTGCTGGTCGGCCGGGATGAGCGCCACCCGCGGCAGCCCCAGCGAACAGCGCGCCTCGGGGCCGTGTAGCTCGACGAGCAGGGAGCCGGCGATCATGTTGAGGAGCTCGCCGACCGCGTCCGCGTCGTCGCCGGTCATCGCGGCGCCGCCCTCTTCCTCACCCAGCAGGTTCGCCGCCAGGGTGGCGGCCAGCTCGTGGGGCGCCGCCAGCACCAGCTCACCCTGGTGATCGCCGTCGTAGGCGAGGCGGGCCTGCAGCACCGGCCCGCACAGCGGCGGAGGGTCGTCGGTCGCCTCGCCGAACACGAAGGCCGCCTCCTCCAACACCTGCCCGAGCGTGCGGGCCAGGATCTCCGTCAGGTCATCGCTGCCCATGCTTCCCCTCCCCGCCGGCCAGGAGCCCGGTCACCACCGCGCGGAACTGCTCCGGCCGGAACGGCTTCTTGACGTAGGCGCAGGCGCCCGAGCGCTGCATCTCCTCGACCCGCGCCGCGCTGTGCTCGGACGACACGATGACCACGGGCGTGCTGGCCAGCGCCGGATCGGCCCTCATCGCCCGCAGGAGCTCGGGCCCGGTCATCTCCGGCATGTTGATGTCGGCGAACACCACGTCGACCCAGGTGCGGCGCAGCACCTCGAGCGCTTCCGTGCCGTTGGCCGCCTCGTGCACCTGGCCCACCGGCAGGCCGGCCATGGAGATCGCCTTCTTCACCATCGCACGGACGATGGCAGAGTCGTCGGCGACGAGGATGGTGTAGCTCATGGGTTTCCTCCCCCGGGCGCGAACAGGCTCGCCAGCTCGCGGATCTCGTCCAGGCTCTTCCCCGCCGTCTGCTCCAGGTCGCGGACGCGGAAGCCGAGCCGATCCTCCACCCCCGCGTCGACCCCGCGCGCCAGCTCGCCGGCGTCGGCGCCGAGCCCGAGCGTATGCGCCAGCCCGTCCGCGACGTGGACGAGATCGATGAGCGCCTGCGGGGCACCCTCGGGCGCGGCGCCGGGCGCGTGGTGCCAGCGCGCCGCTGCAGCCGCCGCCGGGGGCAGGCTCCACGCCTCGGCCATGAGCCCGCCCACCTGGCCGTGGTCGACGCCCAGCACCGCCTGCTCCGCCGCGACGAAGGGGAGCCCGCCGCGCGTGCGGATGAGGATGGAAGGCGCGTCGTCGGCGACGAAGGCGCCGATGGCGAGCTTCCCGATGTCGTGCAGCAAGCCCGCCGTGAAGGTCAGCTCGGGGCAGCGCAGCCCGAGCTGCAGCGAGAGCCGCTCCGCCAGCACCGCCACCGCCACGCTGTGCAGCCAGAAGGCGGACGCCTCGAGCTCGTAGCCGGGCAGGCGCGAGGGGATGACGGGCGCGAGCGCCACCGCCGCCGCCACCTCGGAGACCCGCTTCACGCCCAGCACCGTCACCGCCTGCCGGACGGACTCGGCGCGGCAGCGCAGGCCGAAGTAGGCCGAGTTGGCGACGCGCAGGAGGTTCGCGGTGAGCGCCGGATCCGGCCGGACGACCCGCTCGAAGTCGGCCGCGCCCGAGCGAGCGTCGCGCGCCAGCTCGGCCAGGCGCAGGGCGGTGGCCGAGAGCGCCGGCAGCTCCTTCACCCGGGAGAGGACCAGCGCGGGCGCGATCACAGCTCCACCTCCTCGCCCTGCGAGGTGACGGTGCAGCGCCCCGAGCCGACGTGGAGGCGGGCGGTGCGGCTCTTCGCGCCTCCCACGTCCTCGGCCGTGACGATGATCCCCGTCTTCCAGAACATCTTCCGCATCACCGTGTAGTTGCGCTTGCCGATGCTGAAGAGCCCCTTGTCGTCATAGAGCGCGCCGCCCCCCGCCACCTTCACCACCAGATCGCGCTTCTGCGCCCCGAGCGCATACAGGCTCTGGAAGAGGAGCGGGATGCCGGTGTCGGCGAACATGGCGGGCCGGGCCTTGGCCTTCTCCTGCGAGGTCTCCGAGAGCGGCAGCATGTAGTGGATCATGCCGGCCGCCTTCCGCACCGGGTCGTGAACCATGACCGCGATGCAGGAGCCGAGTGCGTACGTGACGAGCACGTCGTCGGGCTCGGCGCTCACCTTGATGTCGGAGATCTCGACCGTGACCATGCTCACGACGAGCGCTCCTCGGGCCGGCGGAAGACGGATGGCCGCTGCATCTTGAGGCCGCAGCGGAGACCGGAGAGCGTCTCCGTGTGGCCGATGCACAGGAGGCCGCCGGGACGGAGCAGCTCCTCCACGGCCGAGACGAGGCGCTGGCGGGTCGGCTGGTCGAAGTAGATGAGGACGTTCCGGCAGAAGACCACGTCGAGCGGCCCCTTCATCGGGAAGGGCGGCTCGGCCAGGTTGAGGCGCCGATAGGTGACGAGCGCCTTCACCTCGGGTCGCACCTCCCACAGCTCGCCGTCCGGGTCGGAGGCGCCGGGCAGGCGGGTGAAGAAGCGGTGGCGCAGCGCCTCGGGCACCGGCTCCAGCCTGGGCGCGGCGTAGCGACCCTCGGTGGCCTGGCGGAGCGTGTCGACCGAGATGTCGGTGGCGAGGATCTTGACGTCCGCCTGCGCGGCGCCCTCCACCTCGAGCGCAGTCATGGCCATCGTGTACGGCTCCTCGCCCGTCGAGCTCGCCGCCGACCACAGTCGGAGCCGGCGCTCACCGGCCGCGAGCCGCAGCGCGAGCTCCTCGCGCAGGAGCTCGAAGTGATCGGGCTCGCGGAAGAAGCTGGTGAAGTGGGTCGAGATGACGTCGAGGAACCGCACCAGCTCCTCGCCGGAGCGGTCCTGCTCGAGGAAGTGCAGGTAGGCCTCGGGGTCGGCGATGGAGAGCGCGCGCTGGCGCTTCGCCACGCGCGCGGTGACGAGCGCCTCCTTTCCGGGCTTGATGCTGATGCCCGCCTTCTCGTAGGCGAGGGTGACGAAGCGCTGGAAGAGCTGCGGCTCCATGTGCGTGTCGACTCCGCTCCGCGGCTGGTAGGGCGGGCTCCCCCGGCGTGTGGCCAGGGGCAGCCCAGGGTTCGGGGGAGCACGCTGCGTGCCACGGGGCGGGTGCCGCGAGATGCCTGAACTCCTGAGGGTTTCAGCTGGGGGAGCCTGCCCGTCCTGGGTCGCCGTCACCCCTCGAAGCTCACCCCGACCCGCTCCGTCACCCCCACCCCCGCGGGCGCGATCAGCCTGGGCCGGCGCCCGCCACCTGGAACGACGCGAGGACGTGCGCGAGCGCCTCCGCCTGGCGCGCGAGCTCGGCGGCGGCGGCGGACGACTCCTCGGAGCTGGCGGCGTTGTGCTGCGTGACCGCGCTCATCTGCCCCACGGCCGTCGTGACCTCCTCGGCGCCGCCGGCCTGCTCTCGCGCCACCTCGGACAGCTCGCCCACGATGGCGGTGACGCGGCTCACGGCGGCGGCGATGTCGGAGAGCCTCGCCGCGACCACCTTCGCCGCCGCTTCGCCCTCCCCGCTGTGGCGCACGGAGGTCCGGATGAGCGCCTCGGTCTTCCCGGCCGCCTCCTTGGAGCGAAGCGCGAGCGAGCGCACCTCCTCCGCCACCACCGCGAAGCCGCGCCCGGCCTCGCCCGCCCGCGCCGCCTCGACGGCGGCGTTCAGGGCGAGCAGGTTCGTCTGGAAGGCGATCTCCGTCACGTCCTTGATGATCTGCGACGTGCCCTCGGCGGAGGCCCGGATCTTCTCCATGGACGCCTGCATGGCGCGCATGGCCTCGGCCCCCTCCCCTGCCGCGGCGTGCGCCGAGCCGGTCAGCGCGTGCGCCTCGCGCGCCCGATCGTCGCCGCGCCGGGCGAGGCCCGCCATCGCCTGCAGCGCGCCGCCGGTCTCCTCGAGCGCGGCCGCCTGCTGCGAGGCGCCGGCCGCGAGCGACTGGCTGGTCGCCGCGATCTGGGCCGCCGCCGTCTTCACCTCGCCGGTGCTGGCCGTCACCTGCGCCAGGGCCTGCTCGAGCGCCTCCGCGGTGGCGTTGATCGCCTCGCGCAGCCGGCCGAAGTCGCCCGGGTGCTCGCCCGTCATGCGCACCGTCAGGTCGCGCTCGGCGAGCCGCTCCAGCACCTCGGTCGCCTCGAGGAGCGGCCGGGCCACCTCGGCCAGCAGGCCGTTGAAGCCCTCCACCATGGCCTGGTTGTAACCGCTGTAGGCGCTGGCCTCGGCGCGGACCTCGAGCCGCCCCTCCGCGGCCGCACCGTGCAGCTTCCTCAGATCGGCGCTGCGCCGAGTCATGGTGTCGATGAGCGTGTTCCAGTTGCGCTTCAGGTCGTCGAAGGCACCCTGGTATTCACCCGTGACTGGCCCCGGGACGCGCCCCTCGGCGAGGAGCCGCACCCCGCTCGCGCTCAGCTCGAGCGGCCCGCGGTACGCCTCCGCCACCGCGTTCAGGTCCTCGACCACCGGCCTGAGCTCGGGCGCGACGGCCCTCGGCTCGGCGCGCTCACCGAGGCGGCCCTGGAGCACCGCCTCGGTCAGGCGGTGGCTCTCGCCCCGCAGCGCGGCGAGCGCCCGGCCGACGTGGCGCGCGAAGCCGCCCGCGAGGAGGAGGGTCGCCGCGAGGACGGTGAGCGCGAACCCGGCGATGAGCGGCGTCCGGCGGGCGAGGAGCTCCTTCGCCTCTCGGTCGGCGGCGTCGCCCCAGGCCTGCGCCGCCGACACCAGCGTGGCGCTCGCCTGCGCGTTCTCCTCGGTGGCCTGGTCGGCGCGCTGCAGCGTGGCGAGCGCGCCGGCGGCGTCGCCGCGCTCGACGGCGGGGAGGAGCTCCCGGGTCACGATCTCGTGCAGGCGCCGCGCGCTGTCGGCGGCCCGCGTCAGCTCGCGCGCCGGCCCGTCGACGGCGAGCGCCTTCTTCCAGGAGGCCTCGCGGTCGTCCAGCTCGACGCGGAGCTCGCCCAGCCGCTTCACGAGCAGCGCCCTCCGGCCGGCGTCCGGCTCGCGCGGCAGGCGCTCGGCGATGGCGAGCGCCTCGACGGCGAAGAAGCTCGGCGGGGCCGCGTCGGCGACGAGGTCCTTTCCTCGGGCCATCTTCTCGTACAGCGGCCCGCCGACCTGCGCGGCTCGGAGCGGCACCCAGCAGGCGAGGAAGACCGCCCCCAGCCCGACCGCGAAGAGGGCGGCCAGCGCCCACGCGCGCCGCTGCAGCGTGAACGTCCCGTTCATGGGCCTAGAAGTCATCGAACGCCGGATCGCCGTCGAGCGGGATGAGGTCCTCGGGCTTGAGCGCGATGCCGTTCCCGTGCGAGACGGTGGCGCCATTGGACGTTCTCGGCGCCGGCGGCTTCGGCTTCGCGGCGGCCGCGGTGCGCTGCGGAGCGGGCGGGCTCTTCGCGCGCGGCGCCGGCGCGCCACGCAGCTTCGCCGGCGGGTGCCCACCCGCCTTCGCGTGCGCGGCGAGCGCCGCGGCCGGCCTGCCGGCGGGCATCGACGCGGCCCGCCCGGCGGTCAGCTTGAAGTTCCCGAGCACGCTCCCGAGCTCCTCTGCCTGGGCCGACAGCTCGACGGCGGCCGAGGACGACTGCTCGGAGTTGGCCGCGTTCTGCTGGGTGACCTTGTTCATCTGGCCGACCGCGTTCGTCACCTGGTCGATGCCGGTCGCCTGCTCGCGCGAGGCGGCCGCGATCTCGCCCACGATGTCGCTCACCTTGCCGACGATGCCGGTGATCTCGGTGAGCTTCCCGGCGACGAGCTTGGCGGTCGCGTCGCCCTCCCCGGTCTGGCGCACCGACTCGCGGATGAGCGCCTCGGTCTTGTTGGCCGCCTCCTTGGAGCGGAGCGCCAGCGAGCGCACCTCCTCGGCCACCACCGCGAAGCCGCGTCCGGCGTCCCCGGCGCGTGCCGCCTCCACCGCCGCGTTGAGCGCGAGGAGGTTCGTCTGGAACGCGATCTCGTTGATGTCCTTGATGATCTGCGAGGTGCCCTCGGCGGAGGCACGGATCGACTCCATCGCGCCGGCCATCTGCTGCATGGCGTCGGCGCCGTCGGCCGCCACGCCCTTCGCCGACTGGGCGAGCGAGCTCGCCTGCTGCGCGTTGTCGGCCGACGACTTCACCATGCTCGCCATCGATTCGAGCGAAGACGAGGTCTCCTCGAGCGAGCTCGCCTGCTCCGACGCGCCCGAGGCCACCTGCTGGCTGGTGGACGCGATCTCCGCCGCGGCCGAGGAGACCTGGCCGACCGAGGTCGACACGTGCCCCAGGGCGTCGTGCAGCTCCTGGGCGGTGGCGTTGAGCGCGGTCTGGAGCCGCGCATATTCACCGGGGAAGGCGCCAGCCATGCGCGCCGTCAGGTCGCGCTGGGCCAGCTGCTCCAGCGCTGCGGTCGCGCCGCGCACCGGTGCCCGGAACACATCCAGCAGGGTGCCGATCGTGTCCAGCAGCCGGCCGTTGTAGCCGGTGTACCGGCTCGTGTCGACGCGCACGTCGAGCCGGCCGGCGTGCCCGGCGTCGAGCAGCAACTTGAGATCGGCGTTGCGCTGGTTGGTGTTGCCGATGACCCGGTTCCAGTGCTCGATGGCCTTCGCGGGCGCACCTCGGAACGTCTCACGCACGGGCTCCGGGACGTTGCCCTCCGCGAAGGCCATCCCGAGCGCGTCCACGGCGGCGACGAACCGGACCGAGTGCTCGACTGCCGCCCGGAGCGCGTCCACCGCCGTCCGCAGCTCGGGCGGCAGCGTGTCCGGGTTCACGCTCGCGACCGGCTTGCCTTCGGTGAAGGTGGCCGACAGGGCAGAGAGCGCGGCGGCGGACGCCTCCGCCTCGCGGCGCGAGCGGGCAGCGAGGGAGAGGCCCGCGACGAGGACGCCGGCGAGGGCCACGCCGCTCACCGAAGCGGCCGCGCCGGGACCGGCCAGCAGCGCGGCAGCGCCGCTGGCCACCAGGGCAGCGGCGGCGAGGAGGGTGACGAGGAAGGTGCGCTGGGCCATGGGTTTCTCGGATCCTGTTTAGACGGCGTGGGGCGGAACGCCTACGCGGCGGCGACCGTGGTGAGAGCGGCCACGTCCTCGCGCCCGAGCACCTTGCCGATGTCGAGCAGGAAGATGACCCGTTCGCCGGCCTTGCCCACCCCCAGGATGAACTGGGCCTCGACGGCGGCCTCGCCGAGCTGCGGCGGTGGCTCGATGGCGCCCGCCTCGATGGAGAGCACCTCCAGCACCTGATCGACCAGGAGGCCCATGGTGAGGTTCCGCGCCCCGACCTGGCACTGGACCACGATGATGACGGTCTGCTCGGTGGCCTGGCACGCGTCCATGCCGAACTTGAGGCGCAGATCCACCACCGGGATGACCTTGCCGCGCAGGTTGATGACCCCCCGGATGAAGTCGGCGCTGCGGGGGACGCGGGTGATGTCCATCAGGCCGATGATCTCGCGGACCTTCAGGATCTCGAGCCCGTACACCTCCTCCGCGAGCTGGAACGTCATGTACTTCCCGGCCAGCTGCGCGCCGAGATCGGTGGCAGCCTGCGCCTGCGCCGCGCTGATGGTGGTCTGTTCGATGCTCATGCTCGTGCCTCCTCGGTCTGCTCATTGGCCACCGCGGCGGGGGCGCCGGGCGGCAAGGTGCCGTGGTCGCGGAAGAAGTCCCGCGAGCGGTGGAACAGCGTGGCGATCTCCTCCACGTTCAGGATGAGACCCACCCGCCCGTCGGACAGGATGGCGGCGCCCGACAGGAAGCGGGTGCTGCCGAGGCCCTCGCCCAGGCTCTTGATGACCACCTGCTGCTGGGTCACCACCTCGTCGACGAGCAGTCCGATGCGGCGGCCGTAGCCCTCCACCACCACCACCAGGGCCTCGGTCGGATCGCTCTTCGCGCCCGCGAGATGGAACAGCTTGTCGAGCCGGATGAGCGGCAAGATCTCGCCGCGCAGGTTGATCATCTCGTTCGTCTGCGCGAGCGAGACGAGCATCTTCCGGTCGGGCTGGATCGACTCGACGATGGAGAGGGTCGGGATGATGTAGCGCTCCGCGCCGCAGGCGACGAGCATGCCGTCGATGATGGCGAGCGTGAGAGGCAGCACCAGCTTGAACTTCGTGCCCTGGCCGGGCGTCGAGGTGATGACCACCCGCCCGCGCAGCGCCTCGATGTTGCGCTTCACGACGTCCATGCCGACGCCGCGGCCGGAGATCTCGGTCACCTGGGCGGCCGTCGAGAACCCGGGGGCGAAGATGAGCCCGTTCACCTCCGCCTCGGTCATGCCGTCGGCCGACTCGATGAGCCCCTTCTCGATGGCCTTCTTCACGATGCGATCGCGGTTCAGTCCCCGGCCGTCGTCGCTGAGCTCGATGATGACCGAGCCTCCCTCGTGGTAGGCGCTGAGGCGGACCTGGCCCACCGCCGGCTTGCCGGCCGAGCTCCGGTCCTCGGCTCCCTCGAGGCCGTGGTCGACCGCATTGCGGATCATGTGGACGAGCGGATCGGCGATGTGCTCGACCATGCTGCGATCCATCTCGGTCGCCTCGCCCGCCATGACGAGGCGCACCTGCTTGCCGCTCTTGCGCGAGAGGTCGCGCACCAGCCGGGCCATCTTCTGGAACACGCCCGCCACCGGCACCATCCGCATGCGCATGCCGACGTCCTGCAGGTCGCGCGTCACCTTCGCGAGCTGCGCCAGGCAGTTGCGCACCCGCACCGACGAGGCCTTCGAGATCTCGGGGGCGTTCACGACCATCGACTCGACCACCACCAGCTCGCCGATCATCTCGACCAGGCTGTCGACGCGCTCGAGGTCGACCTTGATGGTCTCCTTGAGCTTGGCCGGGCCGCTCTCCTCGGGCGGGGCCACCCGCGCCTGCGCGCGCAGCGCGGCCCCCACCTCGGCCGCGCCGACCGCGCCGGTCGCGACGAGCTCCTCGCCCAGCCGGCGGCCGCTCGCGGCCTGTCCCCGCAGCGCCTGCTCCACCACCTCACGCGGCACCGAGAGCGGTGGGTGGGTGAGGACCTCACCCAGCTTCTCGCCCTGCGCCGCGCCCGGCAGCTCCCGCTCGGCGCCGGGATGGCCCTCGATGACCATCTGGATCCGCGCCAGGAGCTCATCCAGCCCCGGCCGCGAGGGGAACCCGGTGCCCGCCTCCACCGCCCGGCGCACCCCGTCGAGCATCTCGCGCAGCGCCGAGGTGGCGTCGAAGACCAGGTCGATGACCCCGCCCGCCAGCTCGAGGGTGTTCTCGCGGCACCGGTTGAGCATCGTCTCGGTGTCGTGCCCGAGCGCGACCACTTCGGTCAGCTCGAGGAAGCCGGCGGTGCCCTTGATCGTGTGGAAGACGCGGAAGAGGCTGTTGACGCTGTCGCCGTCGACGCCGTCCCGCTCGACGTTCATGAGGATCTGATCGACCCGGTTCAACCCCTCTCCGCTCTCGGAGAGGAACTCGCCGAAGAGGCTGACCGTCTCCGCGTCGCGCTCGACCTTGCCGGTCGAGGTGGAGGTCGGGGTCGGGGTCGCGGCCCTTCGACTACGCGTCGCCTCCGGCGCCGCTACGCTCAGGGTGGACGGCTCCGCGGTCGAGGTCGCAGTCGAGGTCGCCCTCGCGGTCGCGAGCAGGCTTACGATCAGCTCCTCCGCGCCCGGCTCCGGCAACCGCATCCGCCCGTACGCTTCGCCGGCCTTGGCCATCCAGTCGAGCACCTTGAGCAGCGTGTCGGTCACCTCGGCCGAGACCCCGCGGCGCTCGAGGAAGTCCTCGGTGCCGTGGCAAGCCCTCTCCAGATCATCGAGGCCGAGCACGCCGGCCTCGCCCTTCATCGTGTGGAGGCGCCGCTTGAACGCGGCCCGCTTCTCCGGGTCCCCGCTCTCCATGGCGAGGGCCTCCTCCTCCAGCTCGTCGAGCGAGCCGCGCTGGGCGGCCAGGAACTCGCGCAGGGTCTTCTCGTCGCCCCACTCCGGCAGCACGAACGCGCCCGGGGCCGCTGGAACCGCCGCGGCGGCTGCGGGCGTGCTCGGGCGGCGCGCCACCTCCTCCTGCATGTGCGCCACGGCCTCGCTCGCCGCGTCGAGCGCGGCGGCGAGCCCGCGCACGTCGATCAGGTTGGCGCGGATGCCGCCGGCGCTGGCCGCGGCGCCGGCCGATACCGCGTGCCCGGTCGCGGCGAGCTCGTCGAGGAGCGCGAGGAGCCGGCCCACGGCCTCCTCGTCAGCAGCGTCGGCGCTCATCACCGCCGCCGCCAGCTCTTCCAGGACGACCGCCGGGGCGCGGCCTGGCACCTCACCGGGCCCGGGTGGCGTGTCGGACATGGGTCAGTTCTCCCGGGCGCTGCGGGTGCGAGGGTGGAGGACGAGGAGCGCGGCGGACAGCTCGCCCACCCGGACCTCGGCGACGGCCACGCCGAGCCGCTCGGTGGGCTGGACGGCGCCGTGGAAGAAGGTGGGGAGGCCGAGCCCGACCTGGAGCCCGCAGAGCTGCCGGAGGCGGCGCTGCACGCCGCCGGCGAGCATGTTCACGATCTCGCACACCGCGTCGGCCACGTCGGCTTTCGGCAGCTGCGGGTCCGAGGGCGCGCTGGAGAGGAGGCCGCGCGCGAAGGCCTGGCAGCCGTCCGGCGTCGCCGCGAGGCCGATCTGGTAGGCGCCCTCGCAGGAGACGAAGCCGAGGTAGGCCCCCTCCATGCCGGCGGGTGGCACCTCGCCGCGCACGGTCACGCACACCGGCGGCAACCCGAGCGCGTCCTTGGCGAGGACGACGAGCTCGGCCTCGAGGGCGCGCAGCCACTCCGCCGGGACCGGGACGTTCATGCCAGCACGGGCTGGAGCGCGGCCTTCACCGCTTCCGGTGTGAACGGTTTGCAGAGCACGAACAGCGCGCCGGCCGCCAGCGCCTGGTCCCGCAGGCCGGGGTCGCTCTCCGAGGTGACGAGGCCGACCCTGAGCTGGCGCCCCTCGGCACGGAGGGCCAGGATGAGCTCGAAGCCCGACATCTCCGGCATGTTCCAGTCGGTGAGGACGAGGTCGGGCTGAGCGGCACGGATGGCGGCCAGCGCCTCGGCGCCGTTGCCGGCCTCCTGGTAGGTGGCGTCGCCGAGACCTGCGGCCTTCACGGCGCGCATCACGATCCCGCGCATCGCCTTGCTGTCGTCCACGATGAGGATGTTCATCCAGCCCCTCCGTGCCGGCGCTGGTGCACCGCCTGTGCCGCACGGTGGCGCGCAATCACGGCGGCGCAGGCGGAGGGTCCCGGGCATCCCGCGGGTCGGGTGGGCCACCCCGCTCATGCCCCGGGCCAGGGGTCGCGCACCGGGTCCCGCGCGCCCCCGGGACGGCGCCGCGCCAGCACGGTGGAGGACTCGAGCCGCGAAGCGACGCGATCCGAGGGCCTTCACGATGGGCTTGCGCCTTGCAGCACCGCTCGACGCCGCGCACCGGGAGCCCACACGCACATGAACCCCCTTCCCCCACCCGAAAAGATGGCTGCGCTGGTCTCGGGCGTGACCCAGACCATGCTCGGGCTCACCTTCGTGCCCGACGGGGAGCAACGGCACGATCGCCTGCGGTGGCGCACGGCGGTGCTCCCCATCGCCGGCCGGCAGCCCCTGACCGTCGGGCTCTCGACCGATCAGGACGGCTGCTCGCGGCTCTCCGCGGCCATGTTCGCCTGCCCGCGAGAGCAGGTCGATCAGCCGATGATGAACGATGCGCTGTGCGAGCTCGTCAACATGACGGCCGGGCTGCTCAAGAGCGTGATGTCGCTCAACCAGTCGCTCGGGCTCCCCAAGATCATGTCCGGAGAAGAAGCCCCGTCCGTGCCCTCCGCCAGCCCGCACGTCATCGTGCTCAAGGCAGACGCGCTCGGGCTGGTGCTGTGGATCTACGAAGGCGTGGTTTAAGCGAGGTCATCGATGCCGACCATTCTCACAGTCGACGATAGCCGTGCGGTGCGGACCATCGTCTCCAAGCAGGTGAAGGACCTGGGGTTCGAGGTGGTGGAGGCCGAGGACGGCATCCAGGGCCTCGCCAAGCTCGCCGAGTGCCAGTTCGATCTCGTCATCCTCGACGTGACGATGCCCAACATGGACGGGCCGACCATGCTGGGCAAGATGCGCGAGGCGAGCAACCTGACGCCCGTCATCATGCTCACCTCGGAGTCGAAGCGGTCCATCATCGCCGGCGCGATGAAGTCGGGGATCACCGACTACATCCTGAAGCCCTTCAAGCCCGAGGAGCTGCGCAGCAAGATCCTCACGGTGCTGCAGGGCGGCGGCGGGGCGGAGGACGTGGTCGCCTCCTCCATGCCGGGCGGCGCACCCGCCGCCGGCGTGGCCGACGGCGGCGCGCGCGAGCCTGCCGGCGCCGGGACGAAGCAGTTCTGCGACGTGATGGTGGTGGACGACATGGAGAACGTCCACAAGCGGCTGCGCGGCATGCTGCCGAACCACCTCACCATGAACGGCTTCACGAGCGCCCAGTCGGCGCTGGCCAGCGCCCGGGAGAAGGTCTACCGGGTCATCCTGGTCGACACGGACATCCCGGACGTCAACAGCGCCGTGCTCGCGCAGCAGATCAAGGTGCTGCAGCCGCACGCCGCCTTCGTGGCGCTCGCGCTCCGTACGAACGCCCAGGACCAGACGAAGGAGCTGAAGGATCAGGGCTTCGGCGAGGTGCTCTACAAGCCATTCACGCAGGACCACGTCGACGACTTCCTGGTGCAGTACTTCGACAACCAGGAGTTCCTGACGAGCGAGGACAACCTGCTCAAGGTCTCGCCGTTCGTAGGCAAGCCCGAGCGCCTGGACCGCTACTTCGCGCGCCTGGGCCAGCTCTTCCCGAACGTGCTCAACAAGGTGGCCTCCGCCTGCTACGAGGAGATCATCCTCGACCTCGGCCAGGTGCCGACGCAGGGCGACCGCCTGCCGAAGCTGCTCGTCTCGGTGGCGGGCCAGGCGAAGGAGGTCGGCATGACCATGACGGTGGTGGGGCCGACGGAGATCCAGAAGATGCTCGCCTCCTTCGAGGAGACGAGCGCCATGAAGTACTTCGGCACCATCCAGGAGGCCCGGGCCGCCGCAGCGTAGCCCGGCGCACACGTGTCGTCCGACAAGCTCTCCAGCGAGCTGACCGGGATCCTCCTCAAGCGGATCCAGGGGGACCAGCTCGTCGTCCCGACCATACCCACCGTCGTGCAGAAGGTGCAGGAGGTGCTGCGCGACGGCGATCAGACTGCGGTGAAGCGCGCCGCGGAGATCCTGGAGCAGGACCCCTTCCTGGCCGCGCGCGCGCTGCGGGTGGCGGGGGGACCGAAGGGCGGCACGAACGGGACCAGGAAGGCCACCATCCCCGACGCGGTCAACAAGCTCGGGCCGCGCGGCGTGAAGGCGCTCTTCGTCGAGGCGACCGCCCAGAAGGTGTTCGTCTCGCGCGACGCCGAGATCGCCAACGCGCTGCGCCGCACCTGGGAACACTCGGTGGCCGTGGCGACGCTCGCCCGCGACGTGCTCGCGCTCTCGGGCCACGCCGACTCCGACGCCGCTTACCTGGCGGGGCTCCTGCACGACATCGGCAAGCCGGTGGTCGCCTCCGTGCTGCTCGAGGCGGAGCGGCAGACGACCGAGCTCTACAACCGCCCCTGGATACCCTGCGCCGAATGGGTCGACGTCATCGCGCGCACGCACCGCGCGGTGGGGATCGCGCTGGCGGAGAAGTGGCAGCTGCCTGAAGCCATCCTCCGCTGCCTGCAGGAGAACCTCGACTACGACAACGCCGACCGCAACTCGCTCGTCAACGCGGTGGTCTTCGCGAACGCGCTGGCCAAGAAGTGCGGAGTCTACGTGGGCCAGATCGACGCCGAGGACGTGGACGCCATCGTGATGATCGGCCGCTCGCTCATCAGCGTGAACGACGAGGTCCTGAAGACGCTCACGAAGAGCCTCAAGGATCGCGTCAGCGGCATGTACGATTAGTCGCGGCGCCAGCGCCGGCGAGGAGCGCGTCGAGCGCCGCCGCCAGGCTCGGTTCGTTCGCCCGCTGGTAGGGCCCTCCCGCCGGGAGCGCGGTCATGAGCTCGCGGTGGGCGCGGCCGAGGGCGTGGTACGGCAAACCGGGCAGGAGGTGGTGGAGCGCGTGATAGCGCAGCCCGACGGGCGCCCACACGCCCGCGAGGAGGCCCGGTCCCGGCACGTTCACCGAGTCGAGGAACTGCTCCTCCACCGTGAGCGTCCGACCGTCGTTCCTGAAGCGGTGCGCCACCACGGTTCGGAGCTGGTTCAGGATGCCCACCGCCGCGGCCGAACCTGCCGCCGCAGCCACGTAACGCGGCCGGAGCGCAGCGCTGCCGAGCAGCGCCACCAGCGCCGCCGCCCAGCCGACGCAGGCGATCTCCAGCACGAGGAAGCCGGTCCGCTCGGAGGGCAGCGGCGGGCTCCGCGTGAACTGCGGGTTGATGGTGAGCGCCGAGGCCTTGCCCCATACCCAGGCGCGCAGCCGGGGATGGAGGAGCGAGAGCGGCGCCAGGACGAGGAAGCGCAGCGCGAGCGCGACCGGCAAGAGGGCTGCGTGGAGGACCCACGCCACGAGCTTCCAGGCCGGCCAGTATCCGAGCGGCAGGTACTCCGGGTCGCGCGAGGTCCCGTAGTGGTGCTTTGCATGATGGACGCCGTGCACGCCGACGTAGAGGAGCGACGGCAGGAGCAGCGGCACGCCGACGAGCGCGTTCCAAGCGAAGGTGAAGCCGGGCACCGCGCCACGGCGCAGGTGCGTGATCTCGTGGATGAAGCTCGCGGCACGGTAGAGCGCCACCACCGCCAGCGCGAGGAGCGGCCAGGCCCAGCGCGAGGGCCAGGCGCGCGCGCCGAGGAAGAGCCCTCCCCAGCCCACCGCTGCGCTCGCGAGGAGGTCGACGAAGTAGATGGCGGGTTGGGGCGCAGCGAGGTGGCCGACCAGCGCGTACGCCTGGCGCACCAGCGAGGCGCCGTGATCGGCCGGGGCCAGCTCCCGTGCGGGGTACACCGGGGAGGAGAACACGACAGGTGGGTATCGGCGAGGGGGGAGGGGCGCAAGGGAACCGAGCGACCGCGACCTTCGAGCGCGACCTTCGAGCGCGACCTTCGACCGCGACCCTCGACCTCGAACGCGACCTCGAACGCGACCTCGACCTCGACCACGACCCCGACCTCGACCTGGGTCTGCCGCCTCGACCTCGACGGCTACCTCTGCACTCTCGCCATTTCCGCCTCCCCCTTCGGGTGAGGAGGCGGAAATGGCTCTTACACACATCATCGCCGTCGAGGCCGAGGCTCGGTTTCCATTTCAATCCCTGGACGTCTACGTCGCCGCGCGAGAGCTCGCGGCGCTCGTGCACAGTGCGCGGGTCGGCGACGCCGAGCTCCGGGACCAAGCCACGCGCGCTGCCAAGTCAGTGTTTCTCAATCTGTGCGAGGGCCTGCCCAGCGACAGCGGGCCCATGAGACGCAAGCACTTCGCGCTCGCGAACGGCTCGCTCCACGAACTCGTCGGTGCGCTCGACCTCGCCTGCGCCATCGGGGCGCTCGCCTCTGATCCCGCGCGGCGGGCGCAGGCGCTCGCCGTGCGGGTGAAGCGCATGCTGCGGGCGCTCCTCACCGCACGAGCGGGGTGAGCATCGCCACGAGGCGCGAGGCGAGCCGCGCCACCTCGGTGGCGCTCGCGGTGCTCGCCTCCCCACAGAGCGCCGCGATCTCGACTGCGGCGGCCGCCTCGGTGGCCTCGGCGCGGGCGACCGCGAAGGCGCGCGCCTTGTCACCGCGGGTGACCCGGCCTGCGCCCTCTGCGCAGTTGAGGCACGCGCTCTTTGCCGAGCGGAGCGCCTCGTCGCGCAGCTTGGCGTCGCGGACGGACGCGCGGCGCACCGCGAGGAGGAGCTCCACCGCGACGCCGTAGGCGAGCAAACGGTGATGCGGGAGAACCGGAGAAACGGAAGAGGAGGACGTGGAGTGCGAAGTGGAAGAGCTAGCAACCCGAGGAAACAGCGTGTCGTTCATGGCCGGCGGCTCCTTTCGCGAGCGGCAAGGAGACGACGGCCATGAACGCCACGGTTCCACGAGCCTGAGCGAACCTCGGATGGCAGGCGCAGTGCCAGCCGAAGGCTGGCGCGAGCCTGCGAAACCCTCGACCCCGACCCGCGACCGCGGAATCCGTCCCCCCACCCCAGCCCTCTCCCCCGCCGGGGGAGAGGGAGAAAAGCCGACCCCGACCCCGACCCCGACCTCGACCCCGACCCCGACCTCGACCCCGACCGGGCGACCTGTCCCCGCCGCTACAGCGCCAGCACCAGCTTCCCGAAGCTGTCGTTGCGCTCCAGGCGCTCGTGCGCCTCGCGCACGCGCTCGACCGGCAGGACGGCGTCCACGATCGGCCGTACCCTGCCTTGCGCGAGGAGAGGCAGGACGTCCTTCGCGAAGAGCCGGGTGGCCCGGATCTTCTCTTCCAGCGGGCGGGGCCGCAGCACCGTCCCGATGACCTCGCCCCGTCTCCGCATGAGGACGGAGAGGTCGAGCTGCGCCTTCGGGCCGCCCATCGTCCCGATGTTGACGATCCGGCCGCCGCTCGCGAGCGCGGCCAGGTTCTCGGCGAGGTACGGCCCGCCCACGAAGTCGAGGACGAGAGACGCGCCCTCGCCTCCGGTGAGTCGCTTCACCTCGTCGGCGAAGCGCGGCGCGTCCTTCGTGACCAGGATCGCGTGGTCGAGCCCGAGCGCCTGCGCCTTCTCCAGCTTGTCG
>WNGL01003262.1_pt1 | contig 19501 bp, 16 predicted proteins | sample 5400591 | NCBI WGS metagenome assembly WNGL01 (sample SAMN13153377, study PRJNA577476) | soil metagenome | isolation source: 80 cm soil or saprolite under Garry oak tree replicate 1 | place: USA:California | collected 2016-06-15 | reverse complement strand
TGGCCACGGGCGGCAGCGCCGTGGCGGCGATGGACTTGCTGGCCGAGTTGGGCGCCAAACGCGTGCGCCTGATCAACCTGGTGGCCGCGCCCGAAGGCATTCGCCGCGTGCAATCACATTATCCGCGCTTCCAGATTTTTACAGCCGCTGTGGACCGGAGATTGAACCCAAGAGGCTACATCATGCCTGGTTTGGGGGATGCCGGTGACAGGCTCTTTGGGGTTTAAGTCGCGGGGCAGTGCGCAAGGTTCGAGCGAACGTCGAACGCCTCATTGCGACCCTGCGGACTCGGACTCGTTTGAACACCCTAACCGGAATTGCCGTCTAACATCAAAAGATGTTCGATGGAGGGTTGCGCGGGAACCTGAATGCGTTTCTGTTCATCACACCGAGGGAACTGGTTCAGTGAATTTAGTTGCCAACGCGGACCCAAGAACTAAGTTTTTACCCCGTTTTATGGTTGCTCCGACTGACCGCCACAAAATAAGCCGCCGGAAAGGCCGCCGCCGACCGCGCCGAGTCCTGGGGGCTCAGGCCCACGCTGCGCCGAAGTGGGCGCCGACGCGAGCGCCGGTGACACCGGAAGAGTTGCCACACGACCAGCAGGAACCCAAAGCCGAAGAGCCCAGCAAAAGGCAGACCGGCCAGCCTGAGGAAGTCGAAGCGGCGGCCACGCTGGCAAAGGCGGAAACCGAAGAACCCAGTAGCGCGCGGGGTCGGGAACGAGCGGCTTATGACGGCGACACGGCGATCAAGCTTTACTTGCGCGAGATTGGCCAGGTAAAACTACTGACGCCGCAAGAGGAAATCGAGTTAGCCGCGCGGATCAAGAAGGGCGACAAGAAAGCCCGCGAGCAAATGATCAAGGCCAACTTGCGCCTGGTTGTCAAGATCGCGCGCGACTACGAGGGCATCGGTTTGCCGCTGCTGGACCTGATCAGCGAAGGCAACATTGGTCTAATGAAGGCCGTCGAAAGGTTCGACCCTGCCAAGGGCGGCAAGCTCTCCACCTATGGTTCCTGGTGGATTAAGCAATCGATCAAACGGGCGCTGGCCAATCAATCCAAGACCATCCGCCTGCCGGTGCATCTGGTGGATAAGATTTCCAAGATGCGCCGCACCGCATTGCGGCTGCAAGAAGAGCTGGGCCGGGAACCGACCGACGAAGAGCTGGGCGAAGAACTGGGCACCACGGCTGCCCGGGTCGCGCAGATGCGCATGGCCGCCGTGCGGCCCGCGTCGCTCGACGCGCCCATCGGGGATGAAGATTCCAACAATTTTGCTGAAGTCGTCCAGGACGAGAGCGCTGACACGCCCTACGAGCAACTCGAAGAAAAGACCGTGACACGCATGCTGCAGGAGATGGTCAAGACGCTGGACAATCGCGAGGCGACCATTCTACGCGCGCGCTTCGGTCTGGATGGCGGGGTACAAAAGACCTTGGAGGAAGTCGGCCAGAAGTTCGGAGTAACCCGCGAGCGCGTGCGCCAGATTCAGAACATTGCCTTAAGAAAGTTGCGCAAAATGATTGAAAAGATGGAGATGACCAAGACCTAATCTTCTAGCCATTTGAACCTCTTGAACCCTAACAAGCACGCATGAGCCAGACTCCACCGGCGTCGGCCGACATCGAGCGCGCCATCCGGAACGTTCCTGATTTTCCCAAACCGGGCATCCAGTTCAAAGACATCACGCCCGTCCTTGCCGACCCGCGGCTCCTCGCCGGTTGCGTTGATTTGCTGAGTGACAACTTCAAGCCAGGCCAGGTGGACGCCGTCGTGGGCATCGACGCGCGCGGTTTCATTTTCGCAGCCGCCGCGGCGGTGAAGCTTCACGCTGGCTTCGTCCCCATTCGAAAAAAGGGAAAGCTCCCTTATCAGACTCACGAGCAGCAATACGACCTCGAATACGGCACAGCCACCGTTGCCGTTCACGTTGACGCGCTCAAGCCCGGCAACCGGGTCTTGCTCATTGACGATTTGCTGGCCACAGGCGGGACTGCGGCCGCAGCAGCAATGCTGGTCCATAGGCTGGGCGGTCAGATCTTGGAAATCTCTTTCCTCATTGAACTGAGCTTCCTGGGCGGCCGCCAAAAGTTGAAGGACTACCCGGTGCGCTCGCTGGTAGTGTTCTCGGCATAGCCACAGAAGTCGCGTCGCGTGAGGGCAGACGTCCTGTTTGTGTTTAGGATAGCGCAGGTTTCCAGGCGCTATATCCAAGTTTCATTGCAACTGGTCGGCTTTCGCTAAATTGTTTCTGCGATGCATTGGCTGCAAACAGTGGATGCCGGCCTGTTCCGTTTCATCAATCTAACGCTGAGCAATCCTGTCTTTGACGCGGTCATGCCGTTCGTCAGCGGGAATGTTTTCTTCTTCCCGGCGCTGGCGGTGGTGGCTGCCTTTCTGGTCTGGAAAGGTGGCCCTCGCGGGTCGCTTTGCGTGGTGCTGGTGATTCTGATCGTCTGGATGGGTGATTCTCTTGTCTGCAATACTATCAAACACGCCATCGGACGCCCGCGGCCATTTTTCGCCCTCCCGGAAGCTCACACCTTGGTTGGCAGAAGCCAATCGTTCAGCCTGCCCTCCTCACACGCAGCCAATTGGTTCGCGGCCACGATGGTGGTTTATGTTTATTATCGCCGGAGCGTGTGGTTCATGCTGCCGGCGGCAAGCCTGGTCGGCCTCTCGCGGGTTTACAATGGCGTGCATTATCCGAGTGATGTCTTGGCCGGGGCCATCCTGGGCGCCGGTTACGCGGCCGCGGCACTCTGGTCGTTGGACGCGCTGTGGCAATGGGCCGGGCGAGCATCTTTTCCACTGTGGTGGGAAAAGATCCCTTCATTGCTGGAACCTTCCCTGGAAGCGTCACCGGTCCAAACCTCGGAACCAGGAGCGCGGGGGCAGGAATCCAGAGCCACGGGTCACGCATCACACATTAGGCCCCACCAAATGGAGGCGCATTGGTTGCGGCTTGGTTATCTGTTCATCGCTGTGGTGCTATTGGGGCGGTTGGCTTATCTGGCCAGCGGCTTCATCGAGCTGACCGGTGACGAGGCCTATCAGTGGCTTTGGTCGAAGCACCTGGCCCTTTCCTACTACAGCAAGCCCCCGCTCATCGCCTATACCCAGTTCCTTGGGACCAAGTTGTGGGGTGATACCGCCTTCGGCGTGCGCTTCTTTTCGCCGGTCATCGCTGCCATTCTTAGCTTTGTCCTGCTGCGTTTCTTCGCCCGCGAGATCAACGCGCGCGCTGGGTTTTGTTTGCTCCTGATCAATGCGGCCACACCCTTGGCAGCAGTTGGCGGGGTCCTGATGACGGTTGACCCGCTGTTGACGTTGTTCTGGACGGCAGCGATGATCGCCGGTTGGCGGGCAGTCCAGCAGAACCACAGGCGGCATTGGCTATGGGTTGGCCTTTGGATGGGCCTGGGCTTTTTGAGCAAGTATACTGAACTGTTTCAATGGCTCTGTTGGGCGGTCTTCTTTGCGCTTTGGCCTCCGGCGCGCAAACATCTGGCAACGCCCGGTCCGTACCTCGCGTTGCTTATCAACCTGGTTTGCGCCTTGCCGGTCTTGGTTTGGAACTACCAACACCAATGGATCACCGTTTCACACGTGGCGGGCGATGCCGCGCTCGGTGTTCCCTGGAAACCGACGCTGAAACATCTGGGTGATTTCGCCGGTTTTATTGGCAGTCAGGCTGCAATCCTCAATCCGGTTTTCTTCGTGGGGATGATCTGGGCCGCCATTTCTTTCTGGCGCCGCAGCCGGCAGGAGCCGCTGATGGCGTATTTCTTCAGCATGGGCGCGCCGCCCTTCCTGATCTATTTGCTTTACACTTTCCATTCGCGGGTGCTGCCAAATTGGACTGCGCCGGCGGTCGCCCCTTTGTTCTGCCTCATGGTCGCTTATTGGGACGCGCGCTGGTGCCTGGGCGTGCGGCAAATCAAGCCCTGGCTCGTCACCGGCCTGGTTTTGGGGCTGACGGTCGTGATCCTCGGACACGACACCGACCTAATCGGGAGGCTGACCGGACACGGGCTGCCCGTGAACCGCGACCCATTGCACCGGGCCCGCGGCTGGAAAGAGGTTGCGCGTCTCGCCGGCGAGGCACAGCAGCAATTGCAAGCAGAAGGCCAGCCCGTTTTTATTATCGCGAGTCATTACCGGTTTGCCGGAGAAATCTCGTTTTATCTTCCCCAAGCCAAAGCAGCGGAGCCAGCGAGCCCGCTGGTTTATTGTCAAAGCACTTCGGCGCCTGTTGACCAGTTTTACTTTTGGCCGGGTTATACCGGGCGTAAAGGCCAGAACGCCATCTTCATAAGCGAACTTGATCGGGACCACCCGCAACCCGGACCCCCTCCAAAGCAACTGGAACAGGAATTTGGTTCGGTAACAGACATCGGCCTTCGCGCGGTGTCGTACCATGGCCAGCCTTTGTGGGTGCTCCAGTTCTTCGCCTGCCGCGGACTGCGGTAACTCAAGGGGAATTGTCGATTGAAAATTTCGTATTGCGACGAATCCGAACGACCGCGAATGGGCGCAATTTGCACCGCCTCAAACTTTAGAGTTTTCCCGGTTCGGGATTACGATCTGGCGGCGACGCTGACCTCCGGCCAGGTGTTCCGCTGGCAAGGGAGTGGCCGGAGTTGGACCGGGGTCATTGGAACGCACTGGGTCCATCTGAACTGCGACCGATTCTTGATCGCCGCTCAGACCGCAGCGCCCGTCCACGATTGGCAGTGGCTGATTGATTATCTGCAACTTGATTTGAATTTGACCGAGGTCCTGTGGACGTTTCCCGACGACCAACCGATGCGCGCGGCCGTCGCCGCCTGCCGCGGACTGCGCCTGTTGCGGCAAGACCCATGGGAATGCCTGGCCTCATTCATCCTGTCTTCGACCAAGCAAATCGTTCAAATCCAACAAATCGTCTCATTACTGTGCGAACGCTACGGAGAGCCGCTCGCCGTGGGACCGGGCCACGGCGCAGTCCGGGCCTTCCCCTCCCCTGGCCGGCTGGCACGCGCCACGGAAGCGGAGTTGCGCGCGTGCAAAATGGGATTCCGCGCGCCGTACTTGCTGGCGACTGCCCGCGGCGTTGCCGCAGGCCAATTTGATTTAGCCCGCTTACAGCAACTTCCAACGGCGGTGGCACGTAGCGAGCTGATGAAGTTGCCCGGTGTGGGGCGGAAGATTGCCGATTGCGTCTTGCTGTTTGCCTACGGCATCCAGGACGCATTCCCGGTGGACATTTGGGTGATGAAGGGGCTGCGGCAACTTTATTTTCCCCGCCGGCGAGTCAGCCTGCGGCGGTTGCATCGGTTCGCGGCTGCGCATTTCGGCCCCAGCGCAGGCTATGCGCAACAGTATCTATTCCATTACATGCGGACCAAGCTCCGATGACCGGCGCCCATCTGCCGCGCTGTCCAGTGCCGATGCACCTCCTGCCACGAACGCCCAGAACCGCCGTCGCTTGGAAATTTTGAACAAAATGATTTTCCGGCCAATTTTGCCCCTTTTTCTGGGGGAATTCGCGTAGTGATTGGGCAGTTTACCAATTCACCAATTTCACCAATCCACTTTAGTTGCGCTTGCATTCCTTTTAAGGTAAGGTAACGTAATAGCACCCAATTAGCAGGCTAGTCTGGCTCGGTTGGCGGAAAGACGGTGGTGCTGACGCGATGAAAATCCAGTCGCTCATTCAAAGAATCAGCGAGACAACGTTTCTTGGGGGCAAGAAAGAACAGACCATCGGGCCACCCGTTCTGACAGAGGCGATGCGCTTTCCTTATGGGCCATTCAGGTTCAAGACGCAGTTGCCCAAGGGCGCTCCCTACACAATTCAGGCCAGCACCGATTTGCTACATTGGAACTTAATTTCCGAAGACACAGCGGGCGCCGAAGCCCTCGAATACGTGGATTCCGACGCTTCGAAGCACAGTTATCGGTTTTATCGCGTGCAGGCTGGGGAAGTCCTATCAACCAATGTAATAGGCTACGTCTCAGTCACACTGGCGCCGGGTTTCTCGATGATTGCCAATCCGCTGGATGGTCCCAGCAATAATGTGGTTGACATGTTCAAAGAGTGGCCCGACGGCGCCACGCTGCACAAGTTCGATACCCGTTTCTTCCGCCTCGCCGAAAATGCCATCAAAAATGGCAAGTGGACAAACTCAACCGAAACCCTGTCGCCGGGCGAAGGGGCGATTTTTTTCAACCCGACGTCGGACTACAAATCGCACAGTTTCGTAGGCGAAATCATGCAAGGGAATTTATCGATGCCAATTCCTTCGGGCTTTTCGCTCCGCAGTTCGATCGTGCCGCAGCCGGGGAGTATTGAGGATCTAGAATTCCCGATCGCGGACGGAGACGTGATCCATCTCTTCGATCGCGACCGGCAGAAGTATGTGTTGCACCCCTATGAAGGCGGCAAGTGGACGGCTGGACCGCCGATTGTCAGTGCAGGGGAATCCTTTTGGGTGGCCAAAACCGAGCCCGGCAATTGGACGAGGCATTTCTCAATCACGAGCTAGGCGGAGGCAACGGAGTGGTGGAGGTCCGGATAAGAATCTCAGCACGACGGTTCCGCGAGGCCGTTCCCCATCACTCCAATACTCCATGACTCCGCCACTACTTCATTCCATTTCTCTCCCCAGCACCCGGAAACTATGCGTCCACGGATCGATGCGGCAAATCGAGCGATAGTCGCATTGGTCGCACGCCGTGGCCGCGCCCTTGCGGTAGGGGGCGACTTTGGCCACGCCTGAAAAAATGTCCTGGCCCATCTTTTTCAAAATCGCTTCGACGGAGGTGAGCAGCGCTTCAAAGCCGGCGCTGGTCAAGGCTTCGTGGCAACCTTTGTTGACGTGCCCGTCATTGGTCAGACGATAATTAAACTGGTCGCCCTGCTGGGCATCAGGGCGGCCATCGAGTTGGGGCAACGCGCTTGTGTCGAACCGGCCAGTGTGACGATAGACCAGCTTGCGCGCCTGCTCGGGATCGGCCAGCGCATCGAGGCGGTTTTTGCCGCGCTCATATTTGCCGCGCAGGTTGACGTAAAACACCCCAACCGGGAGGAGCCGCGCTGCGCCAAACCGCTCGCGAGGATTGGGCCAGTGCCGCAAGACGTTCAAGTAGGTCAGCAACTGCAACTGCAATCCGTGCGCCATCAACAACGCATCCAGGTGCTTCTGGCTTGATTTGTAGTCCACCACCACGCAACGGGCTTGGCCGGTTTCCGAAGTTGGACAGAGATCCACGCGGTCGATGCGGCCATGAAGCGCCAGTTTATGGCCATCTCCTACATCAATCTCCCAGGCGGGCGAATTTTGGTCTTCGCCGAACGGCAGCTCCACCGCGACGGGATCGAATTGGTATTGCTGGCGCATCCAGGCCACGAGAATTTCTACGAAGTCCTGCAGCGATTCGCGCAGGATGCGGGCCATGAACCGGCTCTCCTCGCTGACTTGTAGGAGTCCGTCACGGTAACTGGCCATGAGGCCATTGGCAATCCGGCCAATGCGCTGGCGCGCCTCCTCCGGAGTGATGTCGCGCCACCGTTTGTTCTCACGGCTCAACTCCTCGTGGAAAAAGGCCAGCACGTCATGCTGAAAAGTGCCCTGCTCCTTGACATCCAACTCGAATAATTTGCGTTCCTCGGCCCGCATGCCGGAATGGACGAAAAACTTGAACGGACAAGCAGCAAATTGTTCCATGCGGCTGACTGAAGTGCGCAGTAGCGGTCCGTACAGACGCCCCACAAGCCCGGGTGCAAGGGACTCCTCCGCGTTCGGGTTCTGAAAATGCCGCAACTGCTCCATTACCCCTGCCAACGCCGGCAACGCTGCTAACTGCTCCCAACCTGTGACCTCACCTCTGACCTCCGGCCCTTCCCTCTGGAACCCGATTCTTGGCCTTTCAGCTATAGACTCCAGACTCTGCACTGCCAGAAGCGGCCCAATCAACTCATTCGCGTGCTCACTTTCGTGCCAGTCCAGCGTCCAGGGCACTGTTTCGCGTTTCAACGCCGGGAAGAGGCGCTCCACGATGGACAGGAACGGCGAGAGGTTGAGCGGGGAGCCGTTAGCATCTTGCTGTGCGGCAGTGAGCACCAACCGTTGTCGAGCTCGGGTGCAGGCCAGATATGCATAGAACCGTTCGCGGCCCATCTGCTGTCGGGCGTTGCCACTCAGGACAAGGTTGTTTTTTTCCAGTTCGTTGCGGTCCGCTTCAGTCAACAGCACGCTCGCCTCAGGTGGCGCGGGGAACACCGATTCGTTCATGCCCAACACCACCGCCAGTTTGATTTCAGGATTGCGCGAACGGTCAATGGCGCCGATGAGGACCTGATCCAGCGCGGGCGGAATAATGCCCACGGTCAGGCTAGCCAAACCAGCGTCCAAAATCGGCAGCCACTCCCGCAACGTGAGGGGTTCCGCGGGGAATGCCAGTTCGACGTTCTCCAACCACCCATTCATCTGCTCCCACACGGTCGCATGTACCGGCTTGGGGATTGGGAAATCGGAATTGGAGCTGTCTAACTCCGCCCAGGCTTGCAGCCGCCGCTCGGCCTCCAGCGCTCTCCAAAACTGACGCAGCGCTTCGGCCAGGTGCGGGCCCGTGGGCTTGTTCTGCCGCGTAGCTATCGCCAGGGCCAGTCTTTGGAAGGGAGGAACGATCCGGCGATGCAGATCGGCCAGCCACTCGCTTAGCTCCGGCTCACCCGCAATGGAGATCGGCTGTTGCCAAACCGAGCCTTTCCAGCCTCGGGCCAACGCTTCGTTTTCGAGCCGGTCAATTTCGTCTGCCTGGGCTGGAACCAAGCCGGTCTTGAGCGCGGCAAACCAATCATCACGCAGCCATTGAAACGCCACCGTGTGCAAGGCGCTGCGCGTCAGCTCCGCCAGCGGATGATGGGAGACCGATTCGCGCCGATCCAGGAAGAAAGGAATTTCATAGCGTGCCAGCACGCGCTGCAAGGCTTGATGATAACCCTCCAACTTGCGCACCAGCACCGTCACTTCGCGGTAGCGTCCGCCGGCGCGGACGTGACGAAGGATTTCGCGGGCGGCCAGTCTTGCTTCGGCTTCCGGGTTGGCACAAATGGCAATGCGCAAAGCCTCGACAGGCGCAGCAGTCGGTGAAGCGCCAAGGGGTTGGACGAGCTTTGGAGCCGCAACCTTGGACCCCGAACCTTGAATCAATTCACTTCCAAATTCGAGGGTCAACTGGCGGGAGCTTGCCGCGTTTAAAGTTTGAGATCCAAGCTCTGAGGTTCGAGGCCCTGTGTCCCTCTGTTCATCCAAGTCTTCCGCTTCATTGCGTTCAGTGCGCACTTCGTATGGTTGCGGTTCAGCCCAGTGTTTTTCCAAATGTTGCAACGCCGGATTGTTCAGGAAACGGGTCCGCTCGGGGTCACGCTGCAACAACTCCACCGACCAGTCGGCGTTGGGCAAACCTCCCAGCCGTTTCTTGCAATCTTCAAACCCGTGGCGAACGACGGACCAATTAGAAAGCCAGGAGATGTTTTCTACCGGCACACGGTCCAGGCAAAATGTCAGCGTCGCCTGCTGGCAATGGGGAATCAGAGCCGCCAAAAGATCCAGCTCCTGCGGGGACCACTCGACAAAGCCATCCACCCACAAGCCTTCCACGCGGAGTCTGGTGCTCTGAGTTTTGAGTTTTGATTGTTGCTCGCCTGATTCACGAAGGACCTCGGTAACTGATTCAACAAGAGAGTCGGCGTCCAGCACCTGATGCGTGTTAAGCCAGTCGAGGTAATCCTGGAGCATCGCGGCCAAATCTTGAAGCTTATACGCCAGGCCTTCGCTATCTTGCACTTGCTTGGCGAGTTGGTGAAGAGATTCGGGAGTGAGCTGGTTCCGTTGCAGTTCGCGCAACGCCAGGCTCAGTTCCTGTGCGAACCCCGTGAGCCGCGCGCTGGCGCGAAACAATTTCAGGTCATCGCGCTTCCTGGCCAGCAACCCGCGCAACACCATGAGCCGGCCTTCTTCATCGAGCATCTCCGGGCGCGGCGCCTGGAGTTGATCGAAAATGAAATCCGCCAGCCGCTCGAAGGAAAGGATATGCAGCCGCGTGTAGCCGGGAAGGGACGGCTCTGCCAGCAACTGCCGCTCAAGCTGGTAGGTTGTCTGCTTGGGTGCGACCAATAACAGCGGCTGGCCCGTCGGCGACGCCGAGAGTGCCTGGCGCATTTCCGTCAGACAACGGAAGGTCTTGCCGCTGCCCGCCGGCCCCAGGAGGAAACGGACTTGCACGCCTGATTCTCCCGAAGCCCCGCTTGGGAGCAAAGGAATTTTTGATTGCCTGTACTGCTCTACATCGGCGGCTCCTCGTTGGCGTGGCAGAAATTACTTGCCGCGATAGGCATTAAAGGCGATAGACGCGGCTAATGACGTTCCTGGGCGCTTTGCTAAACAGGCGTTGTCTGTTCAAAGAACCAACGTGTTGGTGTCAGAAGACAGTTTGTCGGTGAACCTCGACCAAGCGACATACAGTGATCCTGCCGGGGCAGATCTCCCCACCTGGTTTTGTTGAGCAGACGCGATCTCATGAACCAGAACAGGCTTTTCGTGGGCAACCTTTCCTACCAAACCATGGAAATCGATCTTCAGGATTATTTTTCTCAGGCCGGCGTGGTGACCTCCGTCAATTTAATGTTAGACAAAGTCACTGGCAAATCGCGCGGCTTGGCCTTCGTGGAATTTGCCACCGCGGAGGGGCCAGCAAAGCAGTGGAACAATTTCACAACCAGGAATTTCAGGGCCGCACCCTGACTGTGAACGTCGCACGGCCCAGAGAGGCCAGAGAAGAGCGCCCTCCGCGCTGGAGCGGGGACCTCCGCGCCGACGGCGAAAGCCGGCGCGAACGCCGTTAACCTGGGCATTTCCCCAAAGGCGTTCGTTGCCTGCCAGGGGCCGCAGCGACTTTTTCTTTGCGAATAAGAGTTTGACACTCGCAAGGGACGACTTTAGGTTGGATGAAATTAAACGTTATGGCTGAAAATATTCCCAATGTTCCGATCGGCGCAGTGCCACCAAAAAAAGAGACCGGCAAGGTCCAGCCCAAAAAGGAAACAGTCCGAATCAATTTGCCCCCCAAACCATCGGCGGCGCCGACGATTAAACTGCCGACGCTGCCGCCGGGGGGGCCTGCCGGCGCCCCAGTGGCTACCGGTTCGGCTCCGGCCAGCGCCGCAGCACCCGTCCACGCTCCAAGCCCGCCCCGCACGGGGGCAGCCGCGCCCACTTCGACGCGCGCCGCGCCCGCGGCCACGCGCGCCGCGCCGGCGCCCGTTGCGGCCGTCCCGTCGGCGGTCAGCCCGCTTGACAGCATACTGGCGCTCGCAGCAGCCGTTGTTGGGCTATTGGCAGTCGGGACTGTGGTTTATCTTTTGAGTCTGTTCACAACATGAGCAGCTGCTGAGTTGGATTGATTCAAGACCGGTTTAGCTCGGCAGCCGAGGAATTAGTTATCAAACCTTCGCCCATTTTAGCTGTTTATGGCCGCAAATAACATCATCGCTCTTACTGAACAGAATTTTGCGACGGAAGTTCTCCAATCGTCCACGCCCGTCCTGGTGGATTTCTGGGCCCAATGGTGCAACCCCTGCCGAGCGCTTACACCGATCCTGGATGAACTGGCTGACGAATACGATGGCCGGGTCAAAATCGGCAAAGTCAACACCGACGACCAACAAGCCTTGGCCGTCCAATATGGCATTACCGCCATCCCGACCCTTGTGCTTTTTCATCAGGGCCAAGTGGTCGAACAGGTCAGGGGCCTCAAAAGCAAACGCGATCTCAAGGAGACTTTGGATCGCGTGACGGTGTAAATGAGCCGCCTGCCGCTGTCGTAGCGCAGATTGGCGTATTTTCAGCGCGCTGGCGAGGGTGGGAGATCCGGGTCGGTTTGGCTTGGCTCTGTCGGACTCGAAAGCGTCAAAGGTTGCCGCAATCCAAGAGGCCGGCGCGGCAGTGGAGGCCCGCGAGACTTCCCGAGGTCTTGGATTCCGCCACTCCCCGGATCTTTCGCGGGCCCGGTAAGCACGCTAAACACATTCAGGTTTAGAACCTGCGCTACGTTCAAACCAATGGCATTGATCGTCACGCCCGGACAATTCTTGCAGCGGGCGGAGTTTTATCATCAACTCGGCCAGCTCACCTCGGCTGGACTTGGTCTGGTGCGTGCCCTCGAGCAACTCAAACGCAATCCCCCTGCGCGCTCCTATCGCCAGCCGATTCAACGACTGCTCGATGAACTGGCCGGTGGGTTCACGCTGACAGAGTCGCTACGACGCCTTGGCCATTGGTTGCCGGCTTTCGACATCGCTTTGGTGCAAGCCGGCGAACAAAGCGGGCGTCTGGATGCCTGCTTTCGGTTGCTGGCAGATTATTATACCGACCGCGCCCGAATGGCGCGACAGATAATCGCCGATCTGGCCTATCCGGCTTTCCTGTTCCACTTCGCGATTTTTATTTTTCCCTTCGCGCAATTCTTCACCTCCGGTAACTGGACCGTTTATCTGGGCCAGACGTTGGGCGTGCTGGTTCCGATCTATGTGTTGGTGGGGCTGATGATTTATGCCGCGCAAAGCCGCCATGGCGAGAGCTGGCGGGCTTGGGTCGAATCGGTGGTGCGTCCAATCCCAGTGCTGGGAACGGCGCGTCATTACCTGGCGCTTTCACGATTGGCAGCGGCGCTGGAGGCGCTCATCAGCGCGGGGGTGACGATCATCGAGGCCTGGGAATTGGCGGCGAGCGCCAGCGGTTCGCCGGCGTTGCGCCGCGTGGTGCTGGGTTGGAGACCCTTGATGAGCGGTGGCCGCACACCGGCCGAAGCAGTGAGTGCCTCGCCGGGATTCCCTGAGCTTTTTGCCAACCAGTACACCAGCGGAGAAATCAGCGGAAAGCTGGACGAGACGTTGCGGCGCTTGCACCAGTATTACCAGGATGAAGGCTCGCGCAAACTCCACGCCCTGGCGCAATGGACGCCCCGGGCTGTTTACCTCTTTGTGGCGCTTATGATAGCCTACAATGTCGTTAATTTTTGGACCGGCTACTTCAAGCAGGTCCGGGACGCGGGCGGCTTTTAGCTAGACCAATTCTGAGGCTGACGATGACGGCTGACCCTGGAACGGGTTCAACACTGAAGAAAAATAGCACGCCCGAAGCCAGCGGCCAACGCCCTATCCGCTGGTGGCCGGCTGCGGTTATTTTGTTGCTGGCCGGCGGCGCAGTGCTCTGGGTGCGCTCAGTCTATGGCAGGAATCACCAGGAACAAAACATCGCGACCGCGAACATCTTGATCGTCAGCTTCCTATTGCTGCTGTTGTGGTGGCTGTTGCTTGCGAGACTGCGCCGGAAGATTCGGCTTGGCGTCGTCGGCGTAGTAGCTGGATTGATTGGTTTGACGCCGCTCTTGTTCCGCATCCACGGCGTAACCGGAGACCTGGTGCCGATCCTCGAGTGGCGCTGGGAACGGAAAATGATGCCTGCAGTTGGTGGCCGAATCCGATTCTCTTCGAGCAACGCTGCCGCCCAGCCCATTCAATTGACCAACGACTACCCGCAGTTCCTCGGCCCACATCGCAACGCAACGGTGGATCAACCGCGTTTAGCGCGGGACTGGAACGCGCAACCGCCCCAGCGGCTCTGGCGGCAGCCAGTTGGTCCGGGATGGTCAGGTTTTGCTGTCGCGGGCAGCAGCGCCATTACCCAGGAGCAGCGCGGCGAGAATGAAGCCGTGGTTTGTTACGATTTGCTTTCAGGGGCGCTGACCTGGTGCCACGCCTACCCGGCACATTATCAATCGAGCCTGGCCGGAGAAGGGCCGCGCGCGACGCCGACCGTTGTTGGCAAGCGCGTGTACGCCTTGGGCTCGACGGGGATTTTGAACTGCCTGGACCTGGACACCGGAGCATCCATTTGGGCGCATGACATCGTGCAGGAAAATCACAGCCAGGTCAATGAATGGGGCATCAGCGGCTCGCCGCTGGTCGTGGATGAGTTGGTCGTGGTGAGCGCCGGCGGCAACAATCGTTCCCTGTTTGCCTATCAAGCGCAGAGTGGGAAATTTGTCTGGGGCGCTGGAAATGACGGCGCCGGCTATAGTTCGCCTTGCCTGACGACCCTCGCGGCCATCCCGCAGGTCCTGATTTTCAACTCCGGCGGAGTTTGCGCCCACGCGCCTGCCGATGGGAGTATTTTATGGAGCTATCCCTGGCCCGGCGCGCATCCCCACGTGGCCGTCCCGGTCGTGGTGCCGGACGACCGGGTGCTGATGTCCAGCGGCTACGGCGTAGGGAGTGAACTGTTGAAGATTGAAAAAGACTCGCAAGGAAACTTGGCTGCCACGCGCCTTTGGAAATCCAGCCGGCTGAAGGCCAAGTTCACCAACGTGGTTTATCACGATGGTTTTATTTATGGCATCGATGACGGCATCATGGTATGCATTGATGCCTCCAATGGTCAGCAAAAATGGAAGCAAGGCCGCTATGGTCATGGTCAGGAAATTCTCGTGGCCGACTTGCTGCTGGTCACCGCTGAGTCGGGTGAAGTGATTCTGTTGGAACCCACTCCCGAAGAATCTCGCGAGTTGGCCCGTTTTTCGGCCTTGAATGAAAAGACCTGGAATCCTCCGGCCCTGGCCGGCCAGTTCCTGCTGGTACGGAATGACAAGCAGGCCGCCTGCTATCGGCTTCCCGTGCTCAAACTTGATTGAGACTTTCGGGCGGTTGACTGACTCAGACTCTCTGGTCGCCGATCGCCTATCCTCCTACCTCCCACCTTGCCTTCGTTCGGAAACTGGGTACAGTGTCTTTATGAGCTACAAGACGGTGGAAGTTGAATTGGATGATGGCCACGTGCGCCCGTGCCATGCGGAGACGCTCCCGGCCAGAGCGCACGCCCTGCTCACCATTCTAGAGGGAGAACCGGACAAACCCGCCCCCGCCCCGGCCAGGACCCTGGGCGAAGCAATGAAGGCATTGGGCGCGATCGGACGCGGTGAATTCACCGACCTCTCCACCAACAAAGCCCACTTGGACGATTTCGGAAAGTGAACCCCGTGCTAATGGACGCGGGACCACTGGTTGCCTGGTTCTGCCCCAAGGACCCAGCACCACGCCTGGGCCGAGAGAGTTTTCGACCAACTCCCGACCGGCCCGCTCGTACGCGAGGCGGTCCTGGCCGAGGCCTGCCACCTCGTCGCCAAGGACGGGGTTGCCCCGGCCAAGGTCCTCCAACTCGTCGAAGGCCACGGGCTCACCTTGGTTTCTCTGGCCGACCAAGTCCCCCACATCCGAAAGTTGCTGACGCGCTACGTGGACGTTCCCGTGGATTTCGCGGATGCGTGTGTCGTTCGACTGGCGGAGATCCACCCTAATCATGTCGTCTGCACGGTTGACGGCCATTTTCGTTTCTCCCGCAAGAACGGGCTGGAAATTGTCTCGCTGCTGGCCCCTTTCGCTTCTTGATTGAGCAACGCGCCGCCCCTCGGCAACCGTAGATATTTATTCGTGTTAATTCGTGCTTGCTGCTCATGACCCTCAAAGAACTGCTCTCAAATGAGGAACTGCGCCGGCGCGAATTCCCCGTTGCCGCACAGCAAATCTTTCTCGCGCACGCCGGCGATTGTCCGTTGCCGCGCCGGGTGGCGGACGCGATCTCCAATTATGCCCGCCAATCCAGCACCGGCGACCAGGAGAAATTTGTCTATCCGCAGGTGTTGAACGACGGGCGGAGACTGGCGGCGCAGTTGCTCAATTGTCAGACCGGCGAAGTGGCCTTCGTTGGCCCCACGTCGCTGGCCTTGAGTTTCATCGCCTGTGGATTGAGATTCGGCAAAGGGGACAACATTCTCATTTACCGGGATGATTATCCGTCCAACGTTTACCCCTGGATGGCATTGGCCGAAAAGGGGGTGGAGGTGCGGCTGCTCAACCCGCGCGGCTTGGGCGTGATTGGGCCGATGGACCTGGCCGGGCACCTGGACAACCACACGCGCCTGGTCGCGCTGGCTTCCTGCCATTTCATCAGCGGTTTTCGGATTGACGTTCCGGCGATCGGCACATTTCTGCGGGAGCGAGACATTCTTTTTTGCCTGGATGCCATCCAGACCTTGGGCGCATTTCCGACCACGGTCGAAGAGGTGGACCTGCTGGCGGCCGACGCTCACAAATGGCTGCTCGGTCCCTGCGGCGCAGGGCTGATGTACGTGCGCCGCTCGCTTCAAGAAGAGTTGAACCCGCCCATTTATGGCTGGCACAACGTACGCTGCCCGAATTACGTGGCGCAGGACCAAATTGTTTTTCGGAACGGCTCGCAGAAATATGAGGCCGGCACCCACAATCTGCTGGGCCTCGTCGGGCTGGTTGCGGCGGTTGAACTGATCCTGGAGTTGGGAGTGGAGAACATCGGGCGAGAGTTATTGCGGAAGCGGTCGTGGCTGGCGCAGGCGCTGCAAACCAAAGGCTACACCGTCTTGCAAGCCGAAGCGCCGCCGGAAAGTGGCAGCGGCATTGTTTCATTCTTTCGGCCAGGCCGTGATTTGACTGCGGTGCATGCAAATTTGTTGGACGCAAACATCATTACTTCCCTGCGCGCCGACCGTGCTGGCCAGAAGTATATTCGTCTTTCTCCCCACTTCTATAACACCGACGCCGAGCTGGAACGTCTGCTCGAGCTGCTCTGAAAGAGTAGTGAGCGGCAATCGGAGTAGTGCGGCGATGCGTCAGTCCATCATTCATATTCCTGACTTTGCCTTGCTCGTTTTCGGCGAAACCAGTATCTGGATCTGTTACCATGATTGCATCGTTCTTGTGGCGCATTGGTTTGGTCGGCCTTGCCTTGGCTTTGGCGGGTTGTGGTAAAACCTCTCCACCTGGCCGGCCAACCGGGCATCCTTTGCCCCCATCGGCACTGGCCGCGCAATGCGAGCCTGGCAAACCCGGCGGCCGTTTTGTCATGGCCGCTGCCACCAGTCCCAAGACCTTCAACCCCCTGGTCGCTGCCGACGCGGCTTCGGACGGCGTCATCCGCTTGCTCAATGCCTCGCTAATCAATTTGAATCAGGTCAGCCAGGAACCCGGTCCTGGCCTGGCCGAGTCCTGGTCCGTAGCGGCGGACCAGAAAACCTGGACGCTCAAACTGCGCCAAGGCGTCCGGTGGAGCGACGGCCAGCCGTTGACGGCCGAGGACGTCTTATTCACTTGGAATGAGGTAATGTACAACCCGGAGCTCAACCGGAACACTTTCGATCTGTTCTGCATCGGAGGAAAACGCTTTGAAGTGAGCGCGGTGGACCCCTTCACGGTGCGTGTGGTGACGCCGGAGATTTATGCGCCGTTCCTGGAGTTTTTCGGCGGCATGCCCATCCTGCCTAAACATGCCTTGGAGCGCGCGGTGGCAGAGAAGCGCTTTGCCACAGCCTACGGCATCCGCACGCCGGCACAGAATATCGTCGGCGCCGGACCGTATCGGCTGAGGGAGGTTCAAGCCGGTAAGTACACGCTGCTGGAGCGCAATCCGGAGTATTGGGTAGCCGACAAGCAGGGCACCCGTTTGCCTTATTTTGACGAGGTCATGGTCCAGGTCGGCGGCGGCCCAGGGACTGAGGCGGTCCTTTTCCTTCACGGGAAAAGCGATGTCTATGAAGCGGTGCGCCCGGAGGACCTCGATCAATTCAAGCAAGCCTCAGCCAGCGGGCGCTTTGGAATCGTCGAACTGGGCGTGGGCGCGGAGCGTGATTTTCTTTGGTTCAACCAAAACACCAGGACCAACAATGCCGGCAAACCCATTGTGGATCCGATCAAACTAAGATGGTTTCGCAACAAGCAGTTTCGCCAGGCGATCGCCTGCGCCATAGATCGCCAGCGTTTGGTCAGCCAACTCTACCAGGGCCGCGCCCAGCCAATTTACGGATTCATCTCCGGGGAAAATCAGAGATGGAACAACCCGAACATTCCGCAGTTCGGTTTCGATCCGGCCAGGGCTCGCACGCTGCTGGCTCAGATTGGGATGCTGGACCGTGACGGGGATGGCGTCCTGAAGGATGCCGAGGGGACTCCGGTCGAAATTCTCCTGGTTTCAAACACCGGCAACCCCGCGCGCGAGAAGGCGGCCTTGATGATTGCGGAAGACCTCAAGAAGGTAGGCGTCAAACTCCTCTGCCAGGCCATCAGTTTCAATGCCTTGCTGGAGCGCATCAACAAAACCTTCGATTACGAATGCGCGCTAATGGGGTTGGGCGGCAGCGGCGGTGATCCCGCCGCGCAGATGAATGTACTCAAGTCCAGCGAAGAACTGCACCAATGGTTCCCATTCCAAAAAACTCCGGCCACCGAATGGGAGGCGCGCATTGACCAACTGATGGACGCGCAGATGCAGACGCTGGATTTTGGCCAGCGCAAAAAGGACTTCGATGAAGTCCAATCCATACTCGCGGAGGAAATGCCGATGATTTACACGGTTTCACCCTTCTCTTACGCCGCCATCCGCTCGGACGTTGGCAACGTGCGTCCATCCGTTCTGACCCCCTATCGGGTCACGTGGAATATCGAGGAACTCTACTTCAAGAAATGAACCCCAGGCAACGCTGTGGCAGAGTGGCGATGCCAGCGCGGCAGTTTAGCCGCAAGCGTGACCGGTTCCGGTGGGTCCGGCAGAATAGCCTGCCGGGGTGTCGGTCAATTGAGGTGCTACTGCTGCGTTTTCCGCGCAGAAAGTTCATTCTGTTGTCTTGCAGCTACCGCTTCAAGGTTGAGCAGGTGAAAGTGGAGGATGATTTTTGACTCGATGCCGCGATTGGTTGCGTCCCGCTAGTCCTCGACGCGCCGAACGTTCGCGGCCCGGATCTCTTTAGGCCAACAGCGCATCAACCGGCACGCCTTTACCGTCCTTGGTGACGTAGAATGGCCGACCTTCGGTCACATAACTCGTGTCAGCGGGGATGCCGAGGGCTTTATAGACCGTGGCGTGGACATCTTCCAGGCGGACGGGATTCTCAACCGGGACCATTGGATGGTGGTCGGCGGTCTTGCCATAAACGAAACCCCTCTTGAAGCCGCCCCCGAAAAACAGCAGGTTGTTGCCGCTGCTAAAATGACCGTGGAAGCCGTACATTTTGTCGTTCTCGATCACCAGGTCTTCGCCCGTGTGGCGCTCGGCAAAGCCATCCGGCTCCTGGCCGGCAGCCGGAGCGGAGGCAATCGTGCGCCCGAACTCGGTGGAAATCATCACCAGGGTACGGTCCAGCAAGCCGCGCTGTTCGAGGTCTTTGATGAGCTGCGCGATGGGCCGGTCCACCTGGCGCTTCATTTCGATCATGCGCGCGCGGCCATTCTCGTGCATGTCCCAGCCCTTGAAAGGGCCGTATTGATATTCGACCTGGATGTAACGCGCGCCGGCCTCCACCAAACGCCGTGCCAGCAGCAGGCCTTCGCCGAACCGGTTGCCGTAGTAATAGGTCTTGTCGAGCAG
>WNGL01004282.1_pt1 | contig 19516 bp, 18 predicted proteins | sample 5400591 | NCBI WGS metagenome assembly WNGL01 (sample SAMN13153377, study PRJNA577476) | soil metagenome | isolation source: 80 cm soil or saprolite under Garry oak tree replicate 1 | place: USA:California | collected 2016-06-15 | reverse complement strand
AGACGGCGCGCGGGTGATCGTTGACGATCCGGTAGACGGCGTGCAGGCCAAGGTTGGCCATGCCGAGCCGGTAGGCGTTCGGATACACGAGCGCCACCCGCAGCTTGCCGCCGGGGTCCTTCAGGATCGCGCCGCGCTCGACCGGGTTCGTCCGCCGCTCCATCGCCGCGGAGGAGGTAAGCCCGCCGGGGCCTGCGCGCCAGCTCAGCGCAAGAGCGCCGACCGCGAGCCGATCGGCAGCGCCAGCGCGGCGGGGGAGTCGAGCCCGCCCGCGGCGAAGCCCCGCTCCGACCGGAAGACCGGTCCCCCTCCGGCGGCCTGGAAGGCGCTGATGCCCTCGACGATGCGCTCGACGAGGACGAGCAAGCCCAGGAGCGGGTAGGCCGAGCCGTGGTCGAAGAAGAAGAAGCCTCCCGGCCAGACCGCGCCGGCGATGAGGTGGCCGATCCCGAAGCCGGGGATGATGCCGAGGATGAGCGACACCGCCGGATCGGCCCGGTGGCCGCCGCGCCGCCCCGCGCCGCCGCCCTCGTCGAGCGCGAAGGCCGAGGCGGTGATCCCCTCCACGGCGAGCGCGGGCAGCTCGAGGTGCTGCCGGGGTGCCGGATCGGCCGGGCCGTCGAACGCGGCGAAGCGCAGGACCAGATCGGCGCGGGCGTCGGCCGGCGCCGCGGCGAGCGCGACGAGCAGAGCGAGGAGGGTCGAGCGCATGCGAGGCTCCATTTCCTGACAGTGAAACGGGCCCGCGAGGGCCCCGGCCGGCTATTATCCTGCAAAGGCCCCACCCCCACCTAATATCCGTCGCCTCCGGAGGACGCCCTACATGTCCCGCGCCACCATCGCCGTCCTCGCGCTCTCCGCCGCGCTCCTCGTGGCGGGGGCGGCGCTCCCCGTGGAGGCCGCGCCGGAGAAGCCGGCCGCCCCGGCCGAGCTGCCCGGGGTGGACCTGGCGTCGCTGCCACCCTCGCAGGCGGAGGTGGCGAGGCGCGTCCTCCAGGACGAGTTTTGTTACTGCGGCTGCCCGCACACGCTGGCGGGCTGCCTGCGCGAGCACAAGGACTGCAAGCACGCGCCGCGCATGGCTTCCCTGGTGCTGCGCCTGGCGCGACAGGGCATGACCGCGCCGGAGGTGCTGAAGATCCTCACCGCCTACTACTCCGGCTTCGACGCCGGCAAGCGCGCGCGGCTCGACCTGAAGGAGTTCGGCCCGCCGCTCGGCGACGCCGCGGCGCCCGCCACGCTGGTCGAGTTCTCCGACTTCACCTGCCCTTACTGCCAGGCGTTGCGCCCCGAGCTGGAGCGCTTCGTGCGCGAGAGCGGCGGGAGGGTGAAGCTCTTCTACAAGCCCTTCCCGATCGCCAGCCACCCGCGCTCGATGGAGGCGGCGCTGGCGGGCGAGTGGGCGCGGGACGCCGGGCTGTTCTGGAAGCTGCACGACCGCCTCTTCGAGCGGCCGCACGCGCTCTCCGACGACGACCTGGCGGCGCACGCCCGCGCGCTCGGCGGCGACGCCGACGACCTCCGGCGCGCGCTCGCGGAGGGCCGGAACCGGGGGCGGGTGGCCGTCTCCCAGGCGGAGGCGCGCACGTCGGGCCTCACCGGCACGCCCACCCTCTACCTGAACGGCCGGCGCCTCGTGCTGCCGGGCGCCCCCGACGAGGTCGCCGAGACGCTGCGCTTCACGCTCGAGGACGAGGAGGAGTGGGCGCGCGGCGGGCGGTGGGCGCGAGACTGACCATGCCGCTCCACGTCGACATCGACGCGCACGGCCGGGTCGTGCCGCAGGACGACGAGGCGCGGCGCCTGCTCGCCGACCGGGCCGGGCGCTTCGTGCTCCTGCCCTCCGCGCCCGACCTCCTCGTCGCGCGGCGCAGCCCGGTGGCGGGAGGAGCGACCGGTCCGCCGCGCTGCCTGCTCGCCGGCGACCTGTCCGCCTTCCCGATCGCGGACTTCGTCGCGTTCCTGCACCAGTCGAAGCTCTCCGGCCTGCTCACGGTCAGCGCGGCCGGGCACGATCGCATCGTCGCCTTCCGCGACGGCGAGGTGCGCGGCGCCGAGTCCGACGCGACCGGCGAGCGCCTCGGCGACGTTGCGGTCCGCCTCGGCTACCTGCGCGCCGAGCAGCTGCCACAGGCGCCGGGACCGGCACGCAGCTTCGGCAGCGCGCTGGTGGAGCGCGGCCTGCTCTCCGCCCCGGATCTCTGGAAGTGCCTGCACGAGCAGGTGGCGACGGTGTTCCACGCCATCCTGCTCTCACGCGAGGGGGTCTTCGCGCTCGTCGATGAGGACGCGCCCGAGCTGGGCACCTCGCTCTCCGTCAACACGCAGTCCCTGCTCATGGATGGCATCCGGCGCATCGACGAGATGAGCCTGTTCCGCGCCCGCATCCCGGGGCGGGACACCTCCCTGCGCCGGCGCGATCCCAAGGTCGCCATCACGCTCAAGCCGGTCGAGAAGCAGCTGCTCGCGCTCGTCGACGCGGGGCAGACCGTCGGCGCGATCGCGCAGGGCGCCCACCTGAACGAGTTCGACACCACCAAGGTCCTGTACCACCTGTGCGAGGCCGGCTACGTCGAGGTGGGTGGGGCGGCCCCGCCCGCGCGGTCCGAGGAGGAGCGCGCTGGCGCGGTGGCGGCCGGCATGGTCGAGATCCTGCGCGAGATCGTGGCGGCGCTGGGGGGGCCGGGTGCCACCGACCCGCTCCTGGCGGCCGCGCGCGCGTTCCTCGCCGACCCGTCCGGCCGGTTCGCGACCGCCTGGCGCGGCGTCGTGCCGGCCCGTGATGGCGGCATCGACGGCGCGCGCGTCCGCGCGAATCTGGAATCGCTCCAACCGGAAGCGCTGGCGGAGCTCGAGCCGTCCCGCGACCGCGCGCGCCTCCTCTTCGACGCGCTGCACGAGCTGGTGCTGTTCTACCTCTTCCTGGCCGGCGAGCGGCTGGCGCGCGCCGACGACGAGCGGCTCGGGCGCGAGGTGAAGCGCCGCTTCGACGCGCTCGGGGACCTGCGATGAGACCCCTGCCCCTGCCCCTGCCCTTCGTCACCGCCGACCTGCCGGGCTCGGGCGGCACCGTGAAGGCCTCGCCGGAGGACTTCCGCGTCGACGAGCTCCCGGCCTACTTGCCGCAGGGCTCGGGGCCGCACCTGTGGCTCAAGATCGAGAAGCGCGACCGCACCACCCGCGACGTCGTGCGGGCGCTGGCGCGCGCGCTCGGCGTCCCGGAACGCGAGGCGGGGTACGCCGGCCTCAAGGACCGGGCGGCGGTGACGACGCAGTGGCTGTCCTTCCCCGTCGCGCGCGACCCCGATCCCGCGTCGCTCTCGGGCGACGGCTATCGCGTCGTCGAGGCCTCGCGCCACCAGAACAAGCTCCGCACCGGCCACCTGCGCGGAAATGCCTTCTCCATCACGGTGGCGGGCGGCGATCTCGACCTGGCGCGCGCCTGCGCCGCGGAGCTCACCCGGCGCGGGCTCCCGAACTTCTTCGGGGCGCAGCGGTTCGGCGTCGAGGGCAAGAACGCCGAGCTCGGGCGCGCGCTGCTGCTCGGCCTCGACGACCCCGAGGCACGTCGGGCGGGCCGCGATCGCTTCCTGCGGCGCCTCGTCCTGTCGGCCTGGCAGTCGCGCCTGTTCAACGCCTGGCTGGCCGAGCGGCTACGGGACGGCCTCTTCGCGAGCGCGCTCCAGGGCGACGTCCTGAAGAAGCTCGACTCGGGCGGCATCTTCGTCTGTGAGGATCCGGCCGCCGACGAGCCGCGCGTGGCCCGGTTCGAGGTCTCGCCGTCCGGGCCCATGTTCGGCCACAAGATGCGCGCGGCCGAGGGCGCCGCCGCGGCGCGCGAGCAGCGCCTGCTCGCCGCCGAGGGGGTCGCCGCCGCCGACCTGGCGCGCGGCGGCGGCGAGACCGAAGGCACGCGGCGCGCGGGGCGCATCCCGGTCGCGATCGCGCTCGAGGCGGCGCCGGGCGGTTACCGCGCCGGCTTCGAGCTTCCCCGCGGCTCCTACGCGACCGTCGTCATGGGCGAGCTGACCAAGGCCGGGGCGCTCGAGCTCCCGGACTCCGACGGCTGAGCGAGGGTCTTCCCCACGGCCAGCCGGCCGGGCGTGGTCGTACCGTGCGCCGTACCTTGCTCGCCAGGGGGTACACCCATGGGAATCATCACCTGGATCGTGTTCGGCTTCATCATCGGGCTCCTCGCCCGCGCCCTCGTGCCCGGGAAGCAGGGCATGGGCTTCATCATGACGACCCTGCTCGGCGTGGCGGGCTCGCTCGTCGGCGGCCTGGTCGCGACCGCCCTCGCCGGCGGCTCGACGCAGGAGATGCACGGCGCCGGCTTCCTCGGCAGCCTCATCGGCGCGGTGCTGCTGCTCGTCCTCGCCGGTGCGGTCATGAGGCCGCGCCGGGCGGCCGTCTAGCGCCACGCGCTGAACTTTTAGGAGCGACGGCACCTTCGGCCTCCGCGACTCTTGGGCTATCATCCCTCGGTCGTTCCTTCCGGGAGACGATCGGTGGCCGAGCTTTTCGTGGTGAACGGGATCTGTGGCGGGACCGTGTTCTTCCTGCCCGACGTGCCGACCGTCCTCGGTCGCTCGCCGGAGTGCCACGTCCAGGTGGCCGATCCCTGGATCTCCAGCATGCACGCGCTGTTCGAGCGGCGCGGCGAGCAGCTGTGGGTGGTCGACCTCGACAGCCGCAACGGCACCTTCGTCGACGACGCGCGCGTTCACGAGGCCGTCATCCAGCCAGGGGCGCGGCTCCGCTTCGGCAAGACGAGCGCCGAGCTGCGCGCCCATCTGGAGGCGCTCGAGCCGGCTGGCATCCTCTCCGACCAGCGCACGATCATCCGCTACATCGCCGATCTGTCGGCCGAGGCCGGGATCGCGCCGATGCCGCCGGCGGGGCCGCCGTCCAGCGCCACCTCGATCGCGGAGGCGGTGGCGCCACCCGGCGGAGAATCACGGCGGGAGACCATGCGCGGGATGGGTCCTGCGGTCATGGCGCGACGCCAGATCGGAGTGGTGAACGAGATCGGCCGGGCGCAGCTCGGCTCGACCTCGCTCGCCGAGGCGCTCCATCGGCTGGTCCGGGTCCTGGCGAGCTCCACTCGCTCCGAGCGCTCGAGCGTGCTGCTCATGGACGAGCGCGGCGACCTGACGGCGCTGGCCGCCGAGCCTGCGGAGGCCCCGCCGCGCATCTCGGCCACGGTCGTCCAGGCCACGCTGCGCAGCCGGGCCGGCATCCTCACCCTGGACGCGCAGCAGGACCTGCGCTTCGCGCAGAGCCAGTCGGTCATCGCGCAGGGCATCCGGTCCTGCATCTGCGCGCCGATCTGGGCCGACAACCGCATCCTGGGCGTGCTGCTGCTCGAACGCGGCTTCGCCGATCCCTTCACCGCCGACGACCTCGAGCTCGCCACGCTGGTCGGCTTCCAGGCCGCGCTCACGGTGGAGCGGCTCCGCATCGCGGAGCGGGCACGGACCGCGGAGGAGCTCCGCCTCCGCGTCCTGCGCCATCTGGATGCGGCCGCGGCCGCGCCGCTGCTCGCGGCGGAGGGCACGGAGAAGGATCCGTTCGAGCCGGTCCTGCGCGACGGCGTGGCGGCGGTGGCGGTGGCCCTCCATGGCGCGGCCGACCTCGCGGCGGCGCGGCCCGCCGGCGAGGTGGCCGAGCGCGTGGTCGCGGTGCAGCACGCGCTGTCCGCCGCGGCGCTGGCCGAGGAGGCGGCGATCGAGGAGCGGCTCGCCGGAGGGTTCCTGGCCGTGTTCGGGCTCACCCAGGCTCAGGCGGACGCCTCGGAGCGCGCCTCTCGCTGCGCGACGGCGCTCCTCTCGTGCGCGGCCGCGGTGGAGGGGGGCCGCGAGCCCCCCCGCCTGACGCTGCGTATCGGCGTCGCCGCCGGGCGCGCCCTGGTGGGCAACTTCGGGACCGCCGACCTGCCGGAGCTGCGCGCGGTGGGGGAGGCCGTCGACGACGCCGAGCGGCGCGCCGCCGAGGCCGCACCCGGCAGCATCCGGCTGGGCGGGGACGGCACGCCCACCTTCCTTGCACCGCCGCCGCGGCCGGCGTAGCGTGCGGCCGAGTTCGAGATCCGGGGCTCGAGGCCCGGTCGGGCCGCCCCTCTCCTGACATGCAGCTCGATCTACGCGACGCAGCCGGCTTCCTCGGCGTTGACGACAGCACCCTCTACCGATGGGCCCGCCGCGGCGAGATCCCCGCCCAGCTCGTCCACGACCAGTACCAGTTCGACCAGGTGGACCTGCTCGAGTTCGCCACCGCGCGCGGGATCCAGGTCGCGCCGGAGGTGCTGCTCGCCGAGGGCGCCCAGCCGATGCCGCGCCTGTCCGAGGCAGTGCGCGCGGGCGGCGTCCACTTCGACGTGGCGGGCACCGACAAGTCCTCCGTCCTGCGCGCCATCGTCGACACGCTGCCGCTACCGCCGGGCGTGGACCGCGAGTTCCTCCACCAGATGCTGCTCGCGCGCGAGCACCTCGGCTCGACCGGCTTCGGCAAGGGGATCGCCATTCCCCATCCGCGGAACCCGATCGTGCTGCACGTGCCGGCGCCGGCGGTGGCGGTGGCGTACCTGGCGAAGCCGGTCGACTACCAGGCGCTCGATGGCGCTCCGGTGCACACGCTCTTCACGCTGGTGTCGCGCTCGACGCGCGTGCACCTGCACCTCCTGGCCGTGCTGGCGGCGGCGCTCGGCGACGCGGAGGTGCAGCGGCTCATCCAGGCCCGCGCGGGCGCGGCGGAGCTCATCGATGCGCTCGACCGCGTGGAGACCGCGCTGGAGCTCAGGCGCGCAGCGCAGCGCGGGGAGAAGGCGTGACCCTCCATCTCGCCGCGCTCGCGGTGCTGGTGGCGGGTGGCCTCCTGGCGCTCGCCCTGGCGCGCCGGCCTGCCCTGGCGCTCGCCGCCGCCACCGTCACCGGGGTGGCAGGCAGCGCGCTCGGCCTCGTCGCCGCGGCGGTCGCCCTCGCGTCGGGCGGCGAGCAGCGCTTCGCGCTCGCCTGGACGGCGCCGCTCGCCTCGTTCCGCGTGGGGCTCGACCCCTTGTCCGCTTTTTTCCAGGTGGCGCTCTTCGCGCTCGCCATCCCGGCCGTGCTGTACGGCGCCACCTACATGCGGCCGCACCTGGGACGCCGCGGCCTGGGCGGCTTCCTCTTCTTCCAGAACCTGCTCATCGCCGCGATGGCGCTCGTCTTCTCGGCGCGCCAGGCGGTGCTCTTCCTGGTGGCGTGGGAGGTGATGGCGGTCGCCTCGTTCCTCCTCGTCACGTTCGAGCACGACGACGCCGAGGTGCGCAGCGCGGGCCTCGTCTACCTGGTCGCCTCGCACCTCGGGACCGCCTTCCTCTTCGCGCTCTTCGTGCTGCTCGGGCGCGAGGCGGGATCGTTCGACTTCGAGGCCTTCGCCGCCCTGCCGGCCCGGACGGCGGCACCGGCGGCGCTGCTCTTCGGGCTCGGCCTCGTCGGCTTCGGCACCAAGGCCGGCCTCGTCCCGCTCCACGTCTGGCTGCCGGAGGCGCACCCCGCCGCGCCCAGCCACATCTCGGCGCTGCTCTCCGGGATCATGATCAAGACCGGCCTGTACGGGATCGTGCGCGTGCTCCTCTGGCTCGCGCCGGCGCCGGCAGCGTTCGGGCTGGTCCTGGCAGGGGTGGGACTGGCCGGGGCGCTCATCGCCATCACGCTCGCGCTAGGCCCACGCGACCTGAAGCGCGTCCTCGCCTACTCGAGCGTGGAGAACGTCGGCATCATCGCGCTCGGCATCGGCCTCGCGGTGACGGCCTCCGCCCACGGCCAGGCGGCGGTCGCGGCGCTGGCGTGGGCCGGGGCGCTCTTGCACGTGTGGAACCACGCCTTCATGAAGGGCCTCGCCTTCATGGCGGCCGGCGCCGTGGCGCACGCCGCACACGGCCGAGACCTCGAGCGGATGGGCGGGCTCCTGGCCCGGCTCCCGCGCACGGCCAGCCTGCTCCTCCTCGGGCTCGCCGCCCTGGCGGCGCTGCCGCCGCTGAACGGGTTCTCCTCGGAGTGGCTCCTGTACCTCGGCCTGCTCCGGGCGGCGGTCGGCTCGCCGGGGGGCGCCTCGATCCTGGCCTGGGGGGCGGTGGCCACGCTGGCGCTGGTGGGTGGCGTGGCGGCCATCGCCTTCGCGCGGCTGGGGGGCGTGGCGCTCCTGGGCGCGCCGCGCAGCCCGCAGGCGGCCGCCGCCCACGAGCCCTCGGTCGGGCTGTGGGGACCGCTCGCCGCGCTGGCGGCGGTGTGCGTCGGGCTGGGCCTCCTCCCGGACCTCGCGCTGCGCTTCGCCGGGCCGGCCCTGGCGCAGGTGAGCGGGGCGTCGCCCGCGGCGGCTGCCCTCGAGCTCGCCCCGGCGGTGCGCTCGCTGGCGGTGCCGGCGCGCGTCGCCCTGGCGGCGCTGCTCCTCCTCGCCCTCGGCCTGGCCTTCGCCGCGGCGCGGGCGCGAGCGCGGCGCCCGGTGGGCGCGAGCGATACGTGGGGCTGCGGCTTCACCCGCCCCACCCCACGCATGCAGTACACCGGCGCCTCGTTCGGCCAGCTGTTCCTCTCCGGGCTGGCGCCCCGCCTGCTCCAGCCGCGCGGACGCATCGTCCCACCGAAGGGCGTGTTGCCCGCGCGCGCGAGCGTGGTCTTCCAGGTCCGGGATCCGGCCCGCACCCGCCTCTTCGATCCCATCTTCCGCGCCGTCGGCGATCGGGCCAGCCGCCTGCGCCGGTACCAGGCCCAGCGCCTCAATCTCCAGCTCCTCTACACCGTGGCAACCCTCCTCGTGTTCGCGGCGCTGCTCGCCTTGCGCGCGCCATGAGCCTCTTCCTCGCCCTCGCCGCCGTCGCGCTGGTCGCCGTCTCCGGCGGGGCGGCGCTGGCGCTCCGCCGCGCTCCGGAGCTGGCCCAGCGCGCGGCCTGCGCGCTCCTGGTGGCCGGCGCGGCGCTCGGCCTCGGGGCGGCCGCGCTGACGCTGGCCGGCGGCGAGGCCGCCCAGATCGACGCGCGCTGGAGCGTCCCCGGCGGCGCGCTGGCGCTCCGCCTCGACGCGCTCTCCGCGATCTTCCTCGTCCCGGTCTTCGCGATCCCCGCCGCCGGCTCTCTGTTCGGCCTGGCCTACTTCCCCCAGGCGCGCCGCGGCGCAGAGGCCATCCGGCTGCAGCTCTGGTACGGGCTCGTCACGGCCGCCATGGCCCTCGTCGTCCTCGCGGCCAACGCGATGCTCTTCCTGGTGGCGTGGGAGGTGATGGCGCTGTGCGGGTTCCTGCTCGTCTTGACCGAGCACGAGAAGCCGGCCGCGCAGCGAGCCGCCTTCGTCTACCTGACCGCCACCCACGTCGCCACGCTGGCGCTCTTCGCGCTGTTCGCGCTGCTCGGGAGCGCGGCCGGCTCCTTCGACTTCTCGCACATCGCGCGCGCCGGGTTGCCGGCGACGCCCGGCGTCTTCCTGCTCGCGCTCCTGGGCTTCGGCATGAAGGCCGGGCTCATGCCCTTCCACTTCTGGCTGCCCGGCGCGCACGCGGCCGCGCCGAGCCACGTCTCGGCCCTCTTGTCGGGCGTGCTGCTCAAGACCGGGATCTACGGGCTCCTGCGCGTGACGGGCTTCTTCGCCGCGCCGCCGCTCTGGTGGGGGCTCGCGCTCCTGACGGTGGGCGCTCTCTCGGCGGTGCTGGGGGTCGCCTTCGCGCTGGCGCAGCACGACCTGAAGCGGCTGCTCGCCTACCACTCCGTGGAGAACGTCGGGATCATCGCGCTGGGCGTCGGTCTGGCGCTCGTCGGGCGCGCGGTCGGCGACCCCTCGCTCGTGCTGCTCGGCTTCGCCGGGGGCGCGCTCCACGTCGTGAACCACGCCCTGTTCAAGGCTTTGCTCTTCCTCGGCGCCGGCTCGGTCGACCACGCTTGCGGCACGCGCGAGCTCGATCGGCTGGGCGGGCTCGCCCGCGCCATGCCGCTCACCGCCGGGCTGTTCCTGCTCGGCGCGGTGGCCATCAGCGGCCTCCCGCCGCTGAACGGCTTCGTCTCCGAGTGGCTCGTCTACCTGGGCGCGCTGCGCGCCGTCTCCTCCCCTTCCCCGGTGGTCGCGTGGGCGGTGCTGGCGGCGCCGGTGCTGGCGCTCGTCGGCGGCCTGGCCGCGGCCTGCTTCGCCAAGGTCTTCGGCACCGTGTTCCTCGGGACGCCCCGCACCGACCTCGCGGCGAAGCCGCGCGAGTCCCCGCGCGCCATGCTCGCGCCGATGGCGCTGCTCGCCACGCCCTGCCTGCTCATCGGCCTCTTCCCCTCCTTGCTCGTCCCGGCGCTGCACCGCGCCTGCGCCGCGTGGATGCGCCTGGCGCCGTCCGCGCTGGGCGAGGCGGCCAGCGTCGCTGCCGCGTCGGCGCGGGCCGTCACCGCCGCCGCCGCCGCCCTCCTCGTCGCGGCGGCCGCGCTCGGCGTCTGGCGGCAGCGCCGCACGCGCGGGGCGCCGGTGTCCGACACCTGGGGCTGCGGCTACGCCCGTCCCACCGCCCGCATGCAGTACACGGGCTCGTCGTTCGCGGAGATGCTGACGTTGCGCTTCGGCTGGGCGTTCTTCCCGCGCGCTCGCGTCGTGCCGCCGCGCGGCGCCTTTCCGCGTGAGGCCTCCTTCAGCTCACACGTCCCGGACACCGTCCTCGACGTGGCGCTGCTCCCCGTGCTGCGCAGCGCAAGCTGGGGGGCCGAGCGCGTGCGGCGGCTCCACCGCGGGCAGGTGCAGGCGCAGGCGCTCCTCGTGGCGGTCGCACTGCTGGCCCTCCTCGGCTGGCGCTTCCTCTGGTGGTGAGCCCGTGACGATCCTCCAATCCCTCGCCTACCTGGCGCTGTTCCTCGTGCTCCCGCCGCTGCTCCCCGGCGTGGTGAACCGCGTCAAGTCGCGCCTCGCCGGCCGGCAGGGTCCGCCGCTGTGGCAGCTCTACGCCGACCTGGCTCGGCTCGCCCGCAAGGGCGCCGTCTACAGCCGCACCACCACCTGGGTCTTCCGCGCCGGCCCGGTGGTGGGGCTGGCGGCGGTCGCCTCGGCCGGGCTGCTCATGGCCTTCGGCGGGGCGCCGGCGGCGCTCTCGTTCGCAGGGGACTTCATCCTCTTCGCCTACCTGCTCGCCCTGGCGCGCTTCGCGACCGTGCTGGCCGCGCTCGACACCGGCTCGTCGTTCGAGGGGATGGGGGCGGCCCGCGAGGTGACCTTCGCCAGCCTGGCGGAGCCGGCCCTCTTCCTCTGCCTCATCACGCTGGCGCGCGCCACCGGCTCCATCTCGCTCAGCGGCATGCTGGGCCCGGCCCTCCCGCTCGCCTGGAGCCGGGCGGCGCCGGCCCTCCTCCTCGCCGCCATCGCGCTCTTCGTCGTGGCGCTGGCGGAGAACGCCCGCATCCCGGTCGACGATCCCAACACCCACCTCGAGCTCACCATGATCCACGAGGTGATGGTGCTCGATCACTCCGGGCCGGACCTGGCGCTCATCCTCTACGGCGCGTCCCTCAAGCTGTTCCTCTTCGGCGCGCTCTTCGTCCGGCTCGTGCTCGGCTTCTCGGTGCAGGGCCTGGCCGGGCTGGGCGTGTTCCTGGCCGGGGTCGTCGCGTTCGCGGCGCTCATCGGCGTGGTCGAGTCGACCATGGCGCGCCTCCGCCTCGTCCGCGTTCCCCAGCTCCTGGTGGGCGCCTCCGTCCTCTCGGCCTTCGGCCTCGTCCTCCTGCTCCGGTGATGCGCATGTCCGCCTGGACCGAGATGGTGTTCATCCTGGTGGTGGTGCTCGACTTCTTCCTGCTCGCGTCGAGCCGCCTCAAGGCCGTCATCCGCGCCGCCGCCGCGCAGGGCGCGCTCCTCGCTGTCATGCCGCTGCTCCTCGCCTGGCACACCACCGAGCTGGGCCACGTGCTGGCCCTCTCCATCGGCGCGCTGGTGGTGAAGGGCATCGTCATCCCGCGGCTGCTCCTGTGGGCCATCCGGGAGGCGTCCATCCGCCGCGAGGTGGAGCCCATCGTCGGCTTCATCCCGTCGCTCATCCTGGGCGGGGTGGGCGTCGCGCTCGCCTTCGCCTTCTCGAGCGCCATGCCGCTGCCCACCCCCGAGCAGCACGCCTTCATCGTGCCGACGGCGCTCTCGACGGTGTGGACCGGGCTCTTGCTGGTCGTGTCGCGGCGCAAGGCGGTCTCGCAGGTCATCGGCTTCCTCGTGCTCGAGAACGGGGTCTTCGTCTTCGGCCTCCTCCTCTCCGACTTCATGCCCGCCATGGTCGAGGCGGGCGTGCTGCTCGACCTCTTCGCGGCCGTGTTCGTGATGGGGATCGTGATGTTCCACATCAACCGCGAGTTCTCCTCGCTCGACACGGAGAAGCTCTCCGTGCTGAAGGACTGACCGGGATGTTCTTCGTCATCCTCGCCCCCCTCGCGCTCGCCGCGGTCGCCTTCGCCGTCCCCTCCCAGGGGCGCCGGCCGCTGGCGCTGCTCGCCGGCGGCCTGCTCCACCTGGCCGGCGTCACCGCGCTCTGGCTCGCCCGGCCGGCGCCCGCGCTGGGCGGCTGGCTCGAGCTCGACCCGCTCGCCCGGGTCGTCCTGCCCATGACGAGCGTCCTCTTCTGCGTCTGCGCCGTGTACGCCCAGGGCTACCTGGCGCGCCGCGCCGAGCGCGACAACCGGGTCTTCGTGGGCGGGCTCCTGGTCCTGCTCTCCGCCATGACGGTGGTGGCGCTCTCGCAGCACCTCGGGCTCCTCTGGGTCGCCATCGAGCTCACCACCCTCACCACCGCGCCGCTCATCTACTTCGACAAGTCGGCGCGGTCGCTGGAGGCGGCCTGGAAGTACCTCCTCGTCTGCTCGCTCGGCATCGCGCTGGCGCTGCTCGGCACCTTCTTCCTGGCGCTGGCCGGCGCCGGCCCGGGCGGTCCGCGCTCGCTCTTGCTCGCGGACCTCACCCGCGCCGGCGTTGCGCTCTCGTCGCCATGGGTCCGCGCCGGGTTCGTCTTCCTCTTGGTGGGCTACGGGACGAAGATGGGGCTCGCGCCGCTCCACTCGTGGAAGCCGGATGCCTACGGCGAGGCGCCGGGCCTGCTCGGGGCGCTCCTCTCCGGCGGCGTGACGAGCGTCGGCTTCATCGCGCTCGCGCGGGTGGTGCAGGTGTGCAGCGCCGCCGGCGAGTCGGCCTTCGCGCGCGACGCGCTGGTCGGGATGGGGCTCCTCTCCATGGCGCTCGCCGCGGTGTTCATGATCGGGCAGCGCGACTTCAAGCGGATGCTGGCCTACTCGTCGGTGGAGCACATGGGCATCCTCGCGCTGGGGCTGGGGCTGGGCGGGGCCGCCGCGTCCGGCGCCATGTTCCACACCGTGAACAACGGCCTGACCAAGGGGGTCCTCTTCCTCGCCGCCGGCAACATCCACCGCTCGTACGGCTCGAAGCGGGTGGACGAGGTGCGCGGCGCGGCGCGACGGCTCCCCATCTCCGGGCCGCTCTTCCTGGCCGGCTTCCTGGCCGTCACCGGCTCGCCGCCCTTCAGCCCGTTCTTCAGCGAGTTCTCCATCCTGAACGGCGCCCTGGGCAGCGGCCGCTGGGTGGTGGGCGGCCTCTATCTCTTCTTCCTGTCCGTCATCTTCGTGGGGATGGGCGCGACGGTGCTGAAGGTGGTGCAGGGCGATCCGACGGGCGCGCCCGAGGTCCCGGCGAGCGGCGACACCTGGCTCACCGCCGGCCCGCCGCTCTTGCTCCTCGGGCTGGTGCTCTTGCTCGGCCTGTTCCTGCCGCGCGAGCTGAAGCTGGTCTTCGACGCCGCCGCGGCGCGGGTGGGAGGCTAGCGATGGCGGACCTGCTCGACACCTGGAACGGCGAGGCGGTGGCGGCGCGCGACGTCCCGCTGCTCCCGCTCGGCCGCTTCCAGGACGCGCTCTGCGCCGCGCTCGGCGCGGGCGGCCGCGTCTCGGCGCTCTTCGGCCGGCCCCACCAGGACAACCGCGTGCTCGTCACGGCGGTGGTGGCCGAGGACCGCGAGAGCCGCCTCGGGCTGCTCTCGACCGTGGTCGGGGCGCGCTGGCCGTCGCTCTCGGCCGAGTTCCCGGCCCTGCAGGCCTTCGAGCGCGAGCTGGCCGAGCAGTTCGGCGTCATCCCGGACGGCCACCCCTGGCTGAAGCCGCTGCGGTTCGAGCACGCGCACGTGCCGGTGCGCGACGCGTTCGGCCGCGGCACCTCCTGGCCGGAGATCCCCGGGGACTACCCGTTCTTCCGCGTCGAGGGCGAGGAGATCCACGAGGTGGCGGTGGGCCCCGTGCACGCGGGCATCATCGAGCCCGGGCACTTCCGCTTCCAGTGCCACGGCGAGCAGGTGCTACATCTGGAGGTCGCGCTCGGCTACCAGCACCGCGGCGCCGAGCAGCTCCTCGAGGGTGGCCCGAGCCCGCGCGGCCTGCGCGTCGCCGAGACCATCGCCGGCGACACCAGCATCGGCCATGGCCTCGCCTACTGCCGGGCGCTGGAGGCTCTGGCCGGGGTGGAGGCGCCGCCGCGCGCCTCGTTCCTGCGCGGGGTGGCGCTCGAGCTCGAGCGGCTCGCGAACCACGTCGGCGACCTCGGCGCGATGGCGGGCGACGTGGGCTTCCAGCCCACCGCCGCCGCCTGCGGAGCGCTGCGAGCCGAGTACCTGAACGCGACGGCCGAGATCTGCGGCAACCGCTTCGGGCGGGCGCTCCTCACGCCCGGAGGCGTGCGCTTCGACCTCTCCGCCGACGAGGCGGGGCGGCTGGCCGACAAGCTCGGGACCGCCTTCGAGCGGGTGCGCGAGGCGGCGCAGCTCTTCTTCCGCTCTCCTTCCACCCGCAACCGGACCGACGGCACCGGCGTCGTCTCGCGGGAGCTCGCGCTGCAGCTCGGCCTGGTCGGCCTGGCGGCGCGCGCCTCCGGTCTCTCGCGTGACGTCCGGCGCGATCACCCCTTCGGCCTGTTCCGCTTCTCGCACCTGCCGGTCGCGACCGCGGAGACGGGGGACGTCTTCGCGCGCGCCTGGGTGCGCTGGCTCGAGATCGAGCGCAGCGCTGCCTTCGTGGCGGATCATCTGCGAACCCTGCCGGAGTCCCCGCTGCGGGCCCGGCTGCCGCCGCTGCCGCCCGATCGGCTGGCGGTGTCGATGGTGGAGGGGTGGCGGGGCGAGATCGTACACGTCGCGGTGACGGACGGTGACGGACGGCTGGCCCGCCACAAGGTGAAGGACCCCTCCTTCCACAACTGGATGGGGCTCGCCCAGGCGCTGCGCGGCGAGCAGGTGAGCGACTTTCCCCTCTGCAACAAGAGCTTCAACCTGTCCTACGCGGGGCACGACCTGTGATCGAGATCTTGAAGGCCCGCCTGCGGCTGGGGAAGCAGACCGTCGCCTACCCCGAGGGCCCGGCTCGCTTCCCGGAGCGCTTCCGCGGGCGTCCGGTGCTCGACCCGGCGCGCTGCCCGCCGGAGTGCGCCGCCTGCCTGGAGTCCTGCCCGACCGGGGCGATCGCCGACGCGGGCCGGCCGGCCATGTCGCTCGACCTGGGCCGCTGCCTGTTCTGCGCCGAGTGCGTCGAGGCCTGCCCGACCGGCGCGCTCGAGTTCACCCGCGACTACCGGCTCGCCATGCGGACGCGCGAGGAGCTCGCCGTGCGCGCCGACCGCGGGGACGAGGCCAAGCTGGCGCGCGCGCTCGACGAGCGCATGCGCTCGCTCTTCGGCCGCTCGCTCCGGCTGCGGCAGGTCTCGGCCGGTGGCTGCAACGGCTGCGAGGCGGAGCTCAACGCGACCGGCAACATCCAGTTCGACCTCTCCCGCTTCGGCGTCCAGTTCGTCGCCTCTCCGCGGCACGCCGATGGCGTGGTGGTCACTGGCCCGGTGACGGAGAACATGATCGGCGCCCTCCGGCGGACCTGGGAGGCGACCCCGGCGCCCCGGCTCCTCATCGCCGTGGGCTCCTGCGCCATCGCGGGCGGACCGTTCGCGGGGAGCCCGGTCGCGAACGACGGGCTCGCCGGTGCGATCCCCGGCGTGGAGGTCGACCTGTGGATCCCGGGCTGCCCGCCCCACCCGATCACCATCGCGGACGGGCTGCTCCGACTGCTCGGCCGCGTGGCGGGGGACGAGCTCAGGCTGGCGGGGACGGGGATCGTCGGAGCGTAGGGGCCAGCTGGCACGCCGCGCCCTCGTTCACGGCGCGAGGTTCCACCTCGTCATCACCCGCCGCTCCGTCTCGTAGCCCAGCACCGACACCGAGGCCGCCCCGAGCGCGAACAGGCCGCCCGCCGCCGGGGCGAGCCCGATCCAGCACATCGTCAGGACGCGCAGGAGGTGCCCGTGCGCGAAGAGGAGCGCGTCGCCCTCGCCCGCCTCGACCTCCGCCAGCACGCGCCGGGCGCGCCGGGCCACATCGTCGAGCGTCTCGCCCCCTGGCACGGGGTGGGTCCAGACGGTCCAGCCCGGGACCTCCCGCCGCACCTCGGCGGTGAGGCGCTGCTCGTACTGGCCGTAGTCCCACTCCATCAGGTCGGGTAGCGCGCGCGCCCGCGCGCCGAAGCCGGCCAGCTCGCAGGTACGGCGGGCGCGCTGGAGCGGGCTCGTGAGCACCTGCCCGAAGGCGTGCGCGGCGAGGGGCGGGGCGAGGGTACGCGCTTGCCGCTCGCCCTCGGCGGTGAGCGGGATGTCCGTCCGGCCGGTGTGCCTGCCGGTGCGGCTCCACTCGGTCTCGCCGTGCCGGACGAGCCAGATCTCGCGCTCCGCCATGCGCGCGAGCTTACCGCGCCGGCGGCGCCACCGCCCGCTCGTAGAGCGCGGTGAAGAAGCGCCGGCCGGTCGGTAGCGGGAGCACGTAGGCCACCCGCTCGGCGAGCCCGGCGTCCGCCGCATGGGCCCGCAGCTCCTCCGGCGGCACGAGCCGCGTCGCCTCGCCGACCGCCCGGAGGCTGGCGACCGGGGTGGGCACCCGGCCGCCGCCAGGGAGCTGCAGCACGACACAGAAGGCCCCGGCGGGCGCGAGCCAGGAGGCGAGGCGCGCAACCGCGCGGCGAACGTCGACGTGCTCCAGCACGAGCGCAGCGTGGACGAGGTCGAAGCCGCCCGCGTCGAGCTCGGCCCGCTCGAGATCGACGCAGCGGAGCTCGAGCGACGCGCCGAGCCGCATGAAGCGCTGCCGCGCGACCGCGAGGTAGGAGAGGTTCACGTCGAGCCCGACGGTGCGGCGCGTGACGGCCGGGTCGACGTGCTCGAGCCCGTTCCCCGTGGCGACCCCGAGCACCGCCAGCCGCCGTGGCCGGCGCGCCGCGTAGATCTTGCCGAAGATGGCCGAGAGGGGCGCCAGCTCGTCGGCGCCCGCTGGGCCCATGTGCGCCTCGTACTCGGCGGCGGAGACGAGCGACCACGGATTCGGGCGCGGCATGGCGCAGGACTATAGCCCCGACGACCGCCCACCTGCGCGCCGATCCGCTCCATCGTCGATCCGCGGGGTTGCGTGCCGCCGCTCGATATCGTTTGACGTTCCGTGATGGCGAGGGAGGCGATCGTACGCGCCGTTCAGGTACCGTCTTCGCTGTCGCAGCGTCCTCTCTCTCACTCGAGGAATCCCAGCACATGAGACTGACCCGCCTCTTCGCCGTCCTCTCGGTCCTCTGCGGCCTCGGCCTCGTCACGCCGGCGCACGCGCAGGAGCGCTCCGCAGTGAACTCCGTCTTCGCCGAAGCCCTCGGGCCCGGGCTCGCCTACTCGCTCAACTACGAGCGGACGATCGAGAACGACTTCGGCCTGCGGCTCGGGGTGAGCTACCTGTCGGTCGGCGCGTCGGTGTCGTCGGGCGCAGGGACGATCGACGCCTCCGCGGGCTTCTTCTCGGTCCCGGTCGTGGCGAGCTACCTCGGCATCGCCTCCGGCAACCACGTCCTGGAGCTGGGGGTGGGCGGCATCTTCACGCACGCGTCCGGCAGCGGCAGCGGCTTCGGCATGAGCGCCTCCGCCTCGGGCAACGTGTTCCTGGGGACGGCCGTCATCGGCTACCGGCGCCAGCCGGTCAACGGCGGGTTCATGTTCCGCGTCGGGCTGTCCGCCCTGGCCGGCAAGGGCCTCGGGTTCGACGTGACGGATCCGGAGAAGTTCGGCGTCATCCCCTGGCCCTACATGAGCCTCGGCGCGACGTTCTAGGGAGGTCTCTCACCCCTCAGAAGCAGCACGTCGTGCCCGCCGAGGCAGGTTCCTCGGCGGGCACGACTGTCTTCGGGGTCAGCTCGCGCTCCAGCGCGATGCGCTGGCTCTCGTCGTAGCCGCGCGGACGACCGACGAGGAGGCCCGCGATGCGGTCGAACAGCCCCTGCACCCCGTAGCCGCGGAGCGTGCGCCGGACCGCCTCCGGGCCGGGCTCCACCTTGGAGATCTCGAGAAAGAGGACGCGGCCGTCGAAGAAGGCGGGCTCCGGCCAGTAGGCGGTCCCCTTCACGAGATCGAGCGCCTCCAGGCCGCCCCCGAAGAGGCGGCCGCGGACCCGGCCGCGCCCCTGCACGACGCGCCACCCCCGGCGATCCTCGCGCAGGCGCGGCGGCTCGGCGTCGCTGGCGCGTTCGGGATCGCGCTCCAGGTACGCGCCGTACGGCTGATACTCGTAGAGCTCCGGCGCGCCGAACAGGATCGCTCGTACGTGGGTGAGGAAGGCGGTCGGCACGACCCCGGCCTGGGCCAGCCCCGACATGACGCTCGGCCCGTGGAAGGCGACCAGGCCGGCCTGGTTCGCGAGCGCGAGGAGCGGCGTCGCGTCGGAGGTGGCCATCAGGATCTTGGGGTCGCGCCGGAACACCTCCGGATCGACGAAGGGGAGGATACGCACCACGTCCTCGCCACCGGCGGTCGCGAGCACCGCCCGGACCTCCGGATCGCGGAAGGCGCGGTTCAGGTCCTCGGCGCGCGCGCGCGGGTGGCTGCGCAGCCAGGCGCCGTCGGCGCGGGCCGTCTCCAGCTCGCGGACCTTGAGGCCGAGCGCATGCCGCAGGACCCCCACTCCTTGCTCGTAAGCGCGGGGGAAGCTGTCGGCGAGCCCGGATGAGGGGGAGAAGAGCGCGACCGTGTCGCCTGCCCGGAGCGCGCGCGGGCGCAGGATGTCGGCGGGCATGGGCATCAGGAGGACAGGCCACGCGCCTCGAGGATGAGCCGGGTCCGGAGGTCGAACAGGTTCCGCTCCAGGCCGGCCGGAAACTGGTGTGGGTTCACGAACCGCTTCACGCCGGCGTGCAGGTGCGCGAGCTCGTCGGAGGTGCGCTGTCGCGAGGCGGCGAGCGGCGGCCGCTCGTAGACGAGCTCGCCGCGGCGGAAGATGGGCCGGAGCAGATCCTCGCCCGGCGCGTCCGCAGGGATCTCGCGCCGGCGGGTGTGGTCGAGCGGATCGACGATGACCGGGCGGTCCGGCAGCCCGGTCAGCTCGTCGTAGATGCAGTCGGCCAGGTATTCGCCATCGCGGCGGTAGCGCCGGACCTGGAGGAGGCCCGGCACGCTCGTCTTGCCAGCTTGCTCGGAGAGCT
>WNGL01006660.1_pt1 | contig 19519 bp, 21 predicted proteins | sample 5400591 | NCBI WGS metagenome assembly WNGL01 (sample SAMN13153377, study PRJNA577476) | soil metagenome | isolation source: 80 cm soil or saprolite under Garry oak tree replicate 1 | place: USA:California | collected 2016-06-15 | reverse complement strand
CACCCAGCCAGCGCGGCGCTCAGCGCGCCGGCAACCACGAGCAGGCACAGGTGGGCCTTGACGTGGCAACGCCGAGGCCGACGGCCATCGGAAGTCATGCCTGCCCGCACCTCGATGGCGTACGATGCATGAGTCTGTTGACGGTGACCTCCGATGCCGGATAGCCCACAGTGATCCCTCGCGAACGAATTATTGCCCATCGGGTCGGGGCCCACAACCAGCATTGGGGCTAGAGGAGTGCGATCGATGAGGAGTGGGGAAGCCAGTGTCACCCTCCTGTGGGTCGCGGCCATCGCGATCATGGTGGCGCTGGCCGGCTGTGCCACGCCGCGCAGCCGCGTGGCCACGCCGCCGCCCGAGCCCATGGCCGACGCGATCCAGCGAGGCCCGGCTTCCTGGTATGGTGAGCCCCATCATGGCCGCCGCACGGCGAGCGGTGAGACCTACGACATGCACCAGCTCACGGCCGCGCACCCTACCCTGCCCTTCGGCACGCGCGTGCTCGTGACGAATCTCAAGAACGATCGCTCGGTCGAGGTGCGGATCAATGATCGCGGGCCCCACGTGGCCGGTCGCATCATCGACGTGTCATACGCCGCCGCGCAGAAGCTGGATGCCCTCTCCCGGGGGTCCTTCCCGGCGTGGATTCGCGTGCTTTCCGTGCCGCCCCGATAGTCGTCGCGGGCCGTTCCCCCAGGCTACGTCGGCTTTTCGGCGCGGAAGTACAGGAACAGCGCGGCGTGATCGCGCCAGCCGCGCTGACTGGGATGGGCCCGGCAGTACTCTTCAGACGGCCGCGGTTCTTCGATCTGCCTGAGCACGAAGCCGGCGTCGATGAGCCCGTTGACGTATTCCGAGAGGGTGCGATCGAACCTCGGCACGGCGAACTCCGGCGCCTCCGGCGGGGCATCCGTGAAGCGCCAGCGCTCGACCCAGCCGGCGGGATTGAAATACTCGCTGATCATCCACTTGACCTTGACCCCGTCCTCGTTGCGAAGCCACCTGCCTCCCTTGGTGATGAAACAGGGATGCGTGATGCTGAAGACGAGGAGCCCACCGGGGCGAAGCACGCGGAAGCTCTCCCGCATCGCGAGGTCGAAGCGAGGGCCGTCCATGAGCGCCATGAACGAGATCACCGCGTCGAAGCGTCCGGGCGGGAACACGCCGAGGTCCGTGTACGAGGTGCGCACGTACTGAATTCCCAACGGCGCGCGGCGCTCTTCTGCGAGGGCCAGCCCGATCATGCGCTCCGAGATGTCCACCCCGATGAGGTGCGCCCCGCGGCGCGCGAGGATCCGCGTGTTGTGCCCTTCTCCGCATCCCGCGTCGAGGACCTGCTTGCCGCGGAGATCGCCGGCGAACTCCAGCAAGGCCGGGTTGTTCAGGAGCTCGCGGGCGATGTCGTGACCCTCGCGGACTTCCCGGCTCCACGCCTCCGCGTTCTCGTTCCAGTAGCGGGCGACGTCTTCTTCGGAAAACCCCGCGTCGGTCATGGCCCCCGATCCTGCCAGACGGCCGGTTGAGCGGTCAAACCCCCGATCACGAGCTGTCGCTAGCGCACTCGCCAGTGGCCCTCGACCCACACATAACCACCGCGCCGCGGCGCCCAGTGTCCAGGGGCCCACACATAGCCCGGCGTGGCCGGGACGGCCCAGTAGCCCGGCACCCACATGTAGCCCCCGCGTCGCCATGCCCAGTGCCCCGCCACCCAGACGTACGCGGGACCCGGAGCTCCGGGAACGACCTCCACTTGCGGTGGGGGCAGCGGCGGGGGCGTCCTCACCACGACAGGCTCGGCCACCACACAACCCGTGAGAAGGATCGCCGCGGCCAGCCCCATCACGACGGCGCGAAGCGAATGCCAGCTCATCGGCGGCTCGATTGCGCGACGGCGGGCGCCGCTACAACGCCGATCTTCATGAGCTTCCTCCTGGAGAGTACGCGACGGGCGTGTCACGAGGGATCTGTCCGTGTAGCTTAGCGCAAGATCAGCGAGCGGGTGAACCGGGAAAGGAGGCCCTGCGAGATCGTCAGTCTCGGCCCTCGGCGATGAACGGCTCATAGCCTCTGGCCATCAGCTCGCGCAGCTTGGCCAGCGCCTCCGCGCGACTGGGGAAGGGGCCGACGCGGACCCTGGCCAGCAATTCCGCCGGATGCGCGGCCGTGCTCGTGAGCGGCCCATGCAGCGCAGTCACGCCCTGGCGGCGGAGCCGTTCCGCGAGCTGAACCGCGGCATCCACCGTCCTGAAAGCGCCGACCTGAACCCAGTAGTAGGTGCTGGCCACCCGGCTCTTGCTGGGCGGTGCCGCGTGGTCCGCTTTCGCGGGCTCGGGTCTCGCAGTGTCGGATCTCGCGGCGTCAACCCTCTGAGGCTCAGGCCTGGCGGCCTCCTGCGCCTTCACCGGTATCTTCTCTTCCTTCGTGGCCTCTTCGTCGCCCGCGCGCACCGCGAGGTGCAGCTCCCGGCGGATGCCCGGCTGCGAGATGACGGCCGGCGAAAGAAGGAGCGGGCCGATCGGCTCCGGGACGCGCGGGCTCCGCGTGGAGATCTCGGCCGGGGCCACGACCGGCACCACCGCTGGGCCCGGCACGGCCGCCACGAGCACGGGCTGGGACGCGTCAGCCGAATCGGTCCGCATTCTCGCGAGAAGGTCCGTCCAGGAGGCCGTGCGCAGGATGCGATTGAATTGCGCCCGGTAGTTCGCGACGAGGCTCACGCCGTCGATGACCACGTCTCGCACCGCCCAGCGGTCGCCTCGCCGGACCATCGAGTAGTCCACGGGAAGCTCGCTCCCGTTGCGGGTCAGGAGTGTGGTCGCGACGGTGGCCGAGTCGCCCACGACGGACTCGCCCAGATACTGGATCTTCACGCCGTCGGCCACGCTCGCCTTCGAGCCGATCACCGCGACGTAGCCGCGCTCGAGGAACCCTGCGAAGAGCTTGACGAACTCCTTCTGCTGCTCGAGCGTTCTCGATTGCCACATGGGGCCAAGGGCGAGCGCGGCGGCCCCCTGGACGTCGAAGACCTCGTTGACCAGGGCCAGAATGGCCTGACGGGGCTCGTCCAGCCCACGCTCTGGATCCACGGAGCGCAGGACGGTATTGGCACGAGAGAAGAACACCTCCAGCGCGACGGCGGGCGAGACGGCCCAGGACGGCTGAGCCCAGGCCAGCTGGGAGCCAAGAAGCCCCAGCGCCGCAGCGAGGGCCACCACCAAGGGCCTCCGACAGGGCATACGCTGCGAGAATAGTCCTATCGGGGCGCTTGCCCACCATCTTTTTTGGCCTGGGCCCGGCCCCTTGCGCCCGACGACGTGCCGTCCGCCCGGCCCGGGAATGCGCCGCGGGGCGCTAGCCCCCAGGACTCATCGGCGCGGTGTTGAATCCCCAAGCTCCCGGCCCGCATCCGCGTGTTCTGGAACGAGGCAACGCTCCATGTGCCCCGTATCCTCACGATCACGAACGTCTGTACGGAACATCGCTCAACCGGGATTATGGTCTCCTCGGGAAACACCACACCGCCCAGCGTCTGCATCAAAGCAACCTCGGGAGTCACGAATCGGAGCGCCTTGACCTGCGCGAGGTAACGGGTGCCCCTCAAGGTCGTCTCGAAGAGATGCTGCATGACTGCCTCGATCTGGGGGCGCCCCTGCAGGCATGAGCCCTCGAAGAAAACGATGTCCCCGTCATCCGCGAACTCGGCGGCCAGCGCCCGGCCGTCTCCGCGCTCCCACGCAGCGAGCACCCGTTGAAGCAGACTCGGCAGCTTGGATTCCACGACGTCGGGCCCCACGTCCTTCTTGATCATCGAGTCAGCTCGCGAGCCACGAGGTGGAGACGCCGAGCAGCCGCAGGGTTCCCGCGACCCGCTCCGGCGTGCCGAGATCGCACCATGTCAGCGTCGGCACCTTCGACACCACGAGGGGCAGGGCGCCGAACTCCAGGACGGCCCGGGAGAAATTTGCCGTCGGCGCGAACAGATAGGCCTGTCGAATGGCCCACGGCTCGTGCTGAGCGCCGAGGAAGAGATCCATTCGGGTCAATCGGTCGTGCAGGAGGGGCACGCAGTGGTGACCGGCCTCGACGAGAGCGCCCACTCTCGCCGCGAACACGAACATGCTCCAGAGGCAGCCATCCTGAAAGAGGACGTCCGCCAGCTCCTGGGACGGCTTCTCTTGAAAGCGGCGGATCCGGCGCAGTGGACCCCGGGGCGTCCAGGCCACGGTCTCGCCAGGCTCGATCCAGCCGTACTCCGACTCGGGCTCCGTGGCCTGAGCGCCGAGGACGATGATCGGCTCCGGGCGATGACGGGCGGATCTCGCCACGTCGGCCACGTGGCACATGAAGGCGGACTCCTCCAGGACAAAGTGGTCAGAGGGGAACACAACCACGGTGGCTTCCGGGTCACGAAGCCGGATCCAGTGAGCGGGCAGGAAAATCCCGGCCGCCGTGCCGCGGTCATAGGGCTGAGCCAGCACGTGTGGCCTCGGAGCACCCCGCAGCTCGGCCTCCACGTATCGCGCGTGGCTCGCGAGGGTGACCACGACGGTACGCTCGGGCGGAATGAGCAGGCCAACCCGGTCGAGGGTCTGGCGGAGAAGGGACCGCGCCCCGACCAGAGCCGCATACTGCTTCGGACGATCGTCACCGTACAGGCGGCGGGTGAGGCTGCGCAGGCGCACGCCTTCACCTCCCGCCAGGACAATGGCCCAGAGGTTGCCGTGTTCGCTCTCCGGCGATTCCATCGAAGCTGTCCACGTCGCTGGCGCTGAGATCAATTCGTTCATGATGCCTCCCGTGAGAAGACCACGCCCCTGGTCACAGGCGATGCCTGTGCCCGCCACACCTCAGGAGTTCGAGCGCCGGCTAGGAGGAGGGCGGACTGCGAGTGGCGTCGGGACGAAGCAGGCGGGGCGGGAGATCAGCGGGCTCCGCGGCCGCGACAGGCGCCGCGGCGACGGGAAGCGGCCCCAGGGAGCCGGCGGGCGGCTCCGGAGTGGCGCCGCTCCAGGAGACGATTCGAGCGATCACATCATCGAAGTCGGCGTCGTCGTAGATCCCGGGCTGCCACGTCTGATCGGGCGGGTTCGCGTGGGCGAATGCCACCAGCGTGAGCAACAGCAGGCCGAGCAGCGGAACGAGCGTCATTCGATATCGCACGGGTGCCAGGCTACGCCACGATGGGGACGCTCGCAAGTGAAGTTGCGGTGACATCTCGAGCAGGCGGCCGGAGGTCCGTGACACGGCGCGTGCCACCGAGTATGAGGAGCCGTCGCTTCCTGCCGATGGGCATCGCATCTTCCTCCTTCAGGTCCGGCCACTCCAGAGCCTCATCCCGGCATCCGGGGACGGCGACGCAGCGAGGATGGGAGGCTCGTGTGAACATCGTGTGTGTCACGCGTAAAGTAGTGTGAAGTTGCCGCGAGCCCTCCGAGCAATCGCTTGACACGCACGCGATCGGGGCGTAGCTCTGAGACCGTCATGAACAAGGACGCTGTCAAGCCACCCCTCTCCCAGGCCATCCTGGTCGTGGTCACTCTCGGCGTCCTCGCTGTGCTGACGGGGCTCGCGTACGCGAGTCCACCGGATGCGTCGTGGATCCCCGGTATCTACGACAATGCGGACCTCGACGATGTCGTCGTGCTCGTCACGGCGGCGAGCGGGGTCGTCGGGCCCGTGGATCTGGCCGGTCTTCACGCGATTCCACCTCCGACCGCCACCGCGGTGCTGCCTTCCGAGAAGACACCCGTCAGCGCCTGCCCCGCTCCTCTCCACGCTCGCGCGCCTCCTCTCGCGTAGACCCGACTCTCGCTGTCTCTCGGTCTGTCCGCCGCACGCGCCCCGCTGAAGGGGCGCGCGAATAGGCGAGCCGCAGCCCGACACGAGCACACTGCCAATCACGTGAGCGAATCACGTGGAGGAGGACACGATCATGATCAGAATCCACACGTGCGTCAGCGTCGTCGCGATTCTTGGCGCCGCGCTTGGCGGAACCGTAGCCGGTACCGGAGGAATTGCCGTGGCCGCCAGTGCCGACGATCCGACCCCCTTCGAGCGAAACTCGGCAGCGCCCCGGCAAGCGGCGACGCTCGGGGACCAGTATTTCCACGTCGAATGGACGGCCGAGGCGGTACAGCCGGGCATATCCAGGCTCACGGGGTACGTCTACAACGACTACGGCGAGGCCGCCCAGGACGTCGACCTGCAGATCACAACCGTGAACGCCGCCGGGCAGCCCGTCAGAAACGTGGTCGAGCGAATCGGCGACATCGTCCCGTCGAGAGGCCGAAGCTACTTCGACTTCCGGGTCCCGGCCAGCTCCTCGTATCAGCTCAGCGTGACGTCGTTCGAGTTCCTGGAGCCTCCGAGCAGCAAGTAGGCGGATCGGGCCGGGCGCGAGGGCGGCGGTGGTCCATCGTCGCCGTCCCGCGCCCGGCTCTGCATTTTCCGCGACGCGGGAAGGAGCGGTCCATTGGCGACCGGCCTGTGCTACGGTGGGCGCGGCGTTTCGCCACCAGCCGTCTGGAGGGGACCGCATGACCGAGACACCCGCGCGCTTCACGCTCATCACGGCCGCCCGCCTCCTCGATGGCACCGGCGCCCGACCCATCGAGCAAGCCGCCCTGCTCGTGGAGGGCGATCGCATCGTCAGCCTCGGTCGCCAGGCCGATGTTCGCGTCACCGACGGGGCCTCGGTGGATCGGCGAGAGTATGCGGAGGGCACGATCCTCCCCGGCCTGGTGGACGCGCACACGCATCTGGTCGCGCCCGGCGACGGCACGCTCGGCGACGACGTCGCCAAGGAAGACGACGACATCCTGCTCTTGCAGGCGGCGAAGAACGCCCGCACGCTTCTGCATTCAGGCGTGACGACGCTGCGCGAGAATGGGGCCAAGGGGCAGGTGGCGTTCTCGCTCCGCGAGGGCATCCGCCGCCAGCTCGCCCCCGGGCCGCGCATGGTCATCTGTGGGCGTCCCATCGCCATCACGGGCGGGCACATGGGTTATTTCGGGTCCGAGGCCGACGGCGAGGCGGCCGTGCGCGCCGAAGTGCGGAAGCTCCTCAAGGAAGGCGCGGACTACATCAAGATCGTGGCGAGCGGCGGCTCCACGCGCACCTCTGACCCGAACCGCGCCTCGTACACGGTGGCCGAGCTGGTGGCCATGACGGACGAGGCCCATCGTCACGGCAAGCTCACGGCCGCGCATTGCACCTCGGCGCAGGCCGTCCAGAACTGCCTCGACGCCGATGTGGACATGATCATCCACTGCATCTTCACGGAGCCCGACGGCACCTACCGGTTCCGTCCCGATCTCGTCGAGCGCCTCGTGGCGGCCAAGGCCTGGGTCAACCCGACGCTCTACGTGATGAAGGCGGGAATCGATAGATTACGCGAAGCGCGCGAGCGCGAGGGACAGCTCACCCCGGACCTCGTGGCGAAGCTCGAGGACTCTCGGCGGGCGCTCGACGTGCGGGTGGACGCGGTGCGCCGGATGAGCGAGGCGGGCGTCCGCATGACGGCGGGCTCGGACTCGCCCTGGGGCTGGTATGCGCCGGGCGAGTTCGTGCACGAAATCCACATGCTCGCCCAGGCGGGGCTGTCCTATTCGGACGCCATCGTGGCGGGCACCGCGGGAGCGGCGGACTCCATTGGCGTGGGCGGGCTCGCCGGACGTCTGGCCCCCGGCCGGCTCGCCGACTTCATGGTCGTGCGCGGCGACCCGACTCGGGAGATCACCGCCCTCTGGGACGTGCTCGACGTCTATCAGGCGGGCCGCCGCATCGAGCGCGGCGTGCGCTAGCTTTTTTTAGTCAGGGGGGGAGCGCCGCCGGTCTTGCTAAGGGTTGGCTCGGCTCGCCTTCGGCTGCACCTCACACTGCAATCCCCGACACCCCCCCTCGTTAAAGCTCTCTCCGCCCGATCTAGTACAAATGGCACGCGGCCTGATGACCCGCGCCGACCTCGCGGAGCGCCGGGCGCTCCACGCGGCAACGATCGAACGCGAACGGGCAGCGCGGGTGGAAGCGGCAGCCGGACGGCACGGCCAGCGGGCTCGCCACCTCGCCCTTCGGGATGATCCGCTCGCGGCGCAGCGTCGGATCAGCGACGGGAGCGGCCGACAACAACCCCTGCGTGTAGGGATGCTTGGGCTCGCGGTGGATGGCGTCGCGGGCACCCAGCTCCACGATCTCGCCCAGGTACATCACAGCCACGCGGTCTGACATGTGCAGGACCACGTGAAGGTCGTGCGAGATGAAGAGATAGGTCAGGCCGAATCGGCGGCGGAGATCCATCAGGAGATTCAAGACCTGGGCCTGGATCGACACGTCGAGGGCGGAGACCGGCTCGTCGGCCACGATGAGGCTCGGGTGCAGCGCCAAGGCGGCCGCGATTCCGATGCGCTGGCGCTGGCCCCCGGAGAGCTCGTGCGGGTAGCGCTGGGCAAACGTGGGATCGAGCCCGACGACCTCGAGAAGCTCGGCGACCCGGCGGCGCTGCCCCGACGCATCCCCCTGTCGGTAGATGGCGAGCGGCTCGGCGATGATGACTCCCACCCGCATCCGTGGATTGAGCGAGCCGAACGGGTCCTGGAAGACGATCTGCATGCGCTGCCGCGCGGCCCAGAGCTCGCGTGGCGAGAGCGCGACGAGATCCCTTCCCTCGAAGCGGATGTGGCCGCCGCTCGGCTCGAGGAGCCGAAGGATGAGTCGGCCGGTGGTCGACTTGCCGCAGCCCGACTCGCCCACGAGTCCCAGCGTCTCGCCCGGCTCGAGCGCAAAGCTGACGCCGTCCACGGCGCGAATCACGCGGCGCCGCCGCGCGAGCCACGTCCCGCCCACGTCGAACTGCTTCGCGAGATCGTGAACCTCGAGGAGTGGGCCCGTCATCAGACGGTCACCGGGCAGGCCACGAAGTGTCCCCGCTCCCGCTCCTCGAGAGCGGGCTCGTCCCGGAGGCAGCTCGGGAGGGCGTAGGAGCAGCGCGGGGCGAAGCGGCAGCCCACGCCCGCCTGGCGAGTGTCGGGCGGCACGCCTTCGATGGAGACGAGCGGCTGCCCGAATCGGCTCGGATGAGGCAGGCACTGGAGCAGCCCCCGCGTGTACGGATGGAGGGGGCGGGCGAAGAGGTTTTCCACGGGGGCAAGCTCGACGATGCGCCCCGCGTAGATGACGGCGACCCGGTGACACAGCTCGGCCACCACACCCAGATCGTGAGTGATGAGGAGGACGGCCATGCCGCGCTCGGCCTGCAGCCGGCGCAAGAGATCGAGAATCTGAGCCTGGATGGTGACGTCGAGAGCCGTGGTCGGCTCGTCGGCGATCAGGAGGGCGGGCCCCGAGGCCAGCGCCATGGCGATCATGGCCCGCTGGCGCAGCCCGCCCGAGAGCTGGTGCGGATAGTCCCGCGCGCGCTGACGGGGCGACGGAATCTGGACGAGATCCAGCATGGCCACGGTGCGCGCCCAGGCCTCGTGGCGGCCGGCGCCCCCATGGGCCATCACGGCGGAGGCGATCTGATCGCCGATGGAGAACACGGGGTTGAGGGAGGTCATCGGCTCCTGGAAGACCATGGCGATCCGCGCGCCGCGCACGCGGCGCATCGCCTCGGCGTCCTTGGCGAGCAGGTCCTCGCCCTCGAAAAGCACGCGACCGGCGGCCACCCGCCCGGGAGGCGGCACCAGCCGCATGATGGACAGCGAGGTGACGCTCTTTCCGCAGCCGCTCTCCCCCACGAGCCCGAGGACCTCGCCGCGCTCGATGGCGAAGCTCACGCCGTCCACGGCGCGGAGCACGCCCTGCGCCGTCGCGAAATGGGTCTCGAGGCCCTGCACGTCGAGGAGCGCCGACATGTCAGACCTTGAGACGCGGATCGAGCGTATCGCGCAGCCAGTCGCCGAGAAGATTGACGGCCAGCACGGTCAGCATGATCGCGAGCCCGGGGAAGGTGGCGAGCCACCACGCGGTGGCGATGTAGTTCCGTCCATCCGCGAGCATCCAGCCCCAGGTGGGCGTGGGCGGCTGCACGCCGAGCCCGAGGAAGGACAGGGCCGACTCGTAGATGATCATGAAGGCCAGCTCGAGCGTGGCCACGACGATGATCGGGGTCAGCGCGTTGGGCAGCACGTGGCGGAGGAGGAGCCGCAGCGACCGGTTGCCGCGCGCCCGCGCCCCGCTCACGAACTCGCGCTCGCGGATGGAGAGCACGTCGGCGCGAACGATCCGCGCGAATTGCACCCAGCGGGTGACGGCCATCACCAGGATCACGTTGAGGAGGCTCGGGCCGAGCGCGAAGACGACGCCCATGGCGAGCAGGATGTACGGGATGGCCAGGAACACATCCGCCACGCGCATGACCACGGCATCGGTGCGGCCTCCATGGAAGCCCGCCAGGAGGCCGAGCGAGACGCCGATCAGAGCGGAGAGCGTCACCGCGGACAGCCCCACGCCGAGGGAGATCCGACCGCCGTAGACGATGCGGCTCAAGATGTCCCGCCCGAGGTGGTCGGTGCCGAGCGGATGCTCTCGCAGTCCGCGCGCCTCCCAGGCGGGCGGCCGCAGACGCTTCATGAGCATCTGGCGCGCGGGATCCCACGGGGCGATCTGGGGGGCGAGGACAGCCGCCCCGCTCATGATGAGAAGCACGGTGAGCCCGAAGACAGCGCGGAAGCTCGGGCGACGGCGGGCGAGCCGCGCCGGGGCCTCGAGGGCCGTCACTGCCGTGGCGCTCGCCGCCTCGCTCATCGCGCGCGCCGGACGAAGACGATGCGTGGGTCGAGGTAGGTGTAGATGAGGTCCATGACCAGGTTGATGAGGACGAAGAGCGTGGCGAGCATGGCCACGATGGCCTGCACGAGCGGGTAGTCGCGGCTGAAGATCGCGTCCACGGCGAGGCGACCGACCCCGGGCCACGCGAAGATCGTCTCCGTGATGACGGCGCCGCCGAGAAGAATGCCGAACTCGAGGCCGACGATGGTGACCAGGGGGATCGCGGCATTCTTGAGCGCGTACTTGTAGGTGACCACGAAGGCCCGCACGCCGGCGGCGCGGGCGGTACGGACGTAGTCCTGGGCGAGGACCTCGAGCATGCCCGAGCGCGCCATGCGCGCGATCCGGGCCATGGAAAATGCGCCGAGGGCGGTGGCGGGCAGGACGAGCGAGCTCAGACCGTCGCGCCCCGCCGCGGGAAACCAGCCCAGCCCGACGGCGAAGACCATGATGAGGAGGAGCCCGAGCCAGTAGACGGGCATCGCCTGCCCGATGAGGACGCCCACCGAGCAGATCGCGTCGAGGAGAGAATTGCGGCGGAGGGCGGCCAGGATGCCCGCGGGGACGGCCACCAGGAGAGCGAGGGCGAGGCCGGCCGCCGTGAGCTGGAGCGTGGCGGGAAGCGTCTGGGCGATGAGGGTGAGCGCGGGGACCTGGTGCTTGAAGGAGAGACCGAAGTCGCCGCGAACGGCCCGGGAGAGGAATCGCGCGTACTGCATCCACAGTGGATCGTCGAGCCCCAGAAGGGCGCGAAGCTGCCGGACGTCCTCCTCTCGCGCCTCCAGGGGCAGAAGGAGACGCGTGGGATCCCCGGTCAGGTGAAGCAGCCCGAACACGATCACGGATACGCCGAGGAGGACGAAGACACTCTGGAGAAGACGGCGGCCCAGGTAGGCGAGCATTCTACGGCTCTCCCCTCCTCCTAGTCAGCCCTCGCCTCGCCGCCCGAAGCGGGCGTCTCAGCTCGAACTGCGGCCCTCTCCCCAGAGTGGAGAGGGATTCCTTTGGCTCACTCCCATGGGGGGACATTACTGACCCTCCCTCCCGCGAGCTGAGGTTCCTCATCCCTCTCCCCCGTGGGGGGAGAGGGCAGGGTGAGGGGGTGGCGCAAGAGCGAAACTAAAACGCGATTTCGGTCAGCCGTATCGACTCGTCGCCGCGCGGCGTCCACTTGATGCGCGCGTTGACGCCGTAGATGTCCATCTGCTGGTACCCGAAGATGTACGGCGCCTCCTCGCGAATGAGCCGCAGGAGCTGGCTGTACAGCTGCTTCCGCTTCTCCGTGTTCATCTCGGCCCGCGCCTGCTCCATGAGCTTGTCCACCTCGGGGTTCGAGTACTGGGAGACGGGCTCGCCCGTGCGCAGGTTCGGCGTCACCCAGTGGTCGGGGTCGAGGCTGGGCAGGCACCAGCCGCTCATGGCGACGTCCTCGGTCTTGTGGTCGAGGATGGTGCGCACGTAGGCGCCCCACTCCGCGATGACCTTCACGTTGGCCTTGATGCCGTTGTCGTTGAGCTGCCCCGCCACCGCCTGCGCGATGTCCTTGTCCATGGCCCACCGGCCGTTGGGAGCCTGGATGGTCACGCTCAGGTTCGATTGCCCGGCCGCGGCGAGGAGCTCCTTCGCCTTCTTGGGGTTGTATTCGTAGAAGGGGATGCTCGGGTCGTAGCCCCACACGTTGGGCGGCATCCAGGAGTTGAGGCGCTTGCCGTTGCCGAGCAGCACGGCGTCGACGATGCCCTGCATGTCGACGGCGTGGTTCAGGGCCTGGCGCACGCGCTTGTCCGTGATGGGCCCGCCCTTGATGGTGGCGATGGCGAACGAGATGATGCGGCAGCTCGGCGTCTTCTCGATGCGGAGGTTCTTGCTCGCCTGGACGGCCTGGACCTGATCCGGGGGCACGTTGACGATGAGATCGGCCTGGCCCGTCTGGAGGGCGGCAATCCGCGACCCCAGCTCGGGGATGGGCTTCCAGGTCGCCCGCCGCACCGCGGGCTTGCCGCTCCAGTGGGCGTCATTCGCCTCGACCACGATCCGGTCGTTCTTCGCCCACTCCACGAACTTGAAGGGCCCCGTCCCCACCGGCTTGAGGTTGGCCTGCGCGTCGCCCACCTGCGCCACGTATTTCGGCGCGAGCTGGTACATGAGCGTCATCCGCGCCGGCATCGAGGGGTCGGGGACCTTGGTGTGGAATCGCACCGTGAAGGGATCGACGATCTCCACCGCCTCGATCGTGCTGAACCAGCCCTTCTGCGGCGACTTGAAGTCAGCTCGGTTGATGCGCTCGAAGGAGAACTTCACCGCGGTGGCGTCGAAGGCCTCGCCGTTGTGGAACTTCACGCCCTGCCGGAGCTTGACCTCCCACACCTTGTCACCCACGAGCTTGTAAGAGGTCGCGAGGGCGGGCACGAGCTGGAGCTGCTTGTCGCGCGTGAGAAGGGTGTCGTAGATCGACCCGTTGATGATCAGGGTCACGATGTTGTTCGTCATCTGCACGTCGAGGAACTCGGCGTCGATGCCCTGGGCGATGGTGACCTCGCGCTCGCCCGCCGCCCACACGTGGGCGCGCGCCGCCAGGCCCACCCCCGCGAGGGCCGGGGTCAGCGTCGAGCCGGAACAGCGGGGTGATGGTATGTCTGGCTCGAGAGGGTGTCAAGGAGACGTGGATCACTTTTCGGGACGTCGTCACCCCTCAGGCGAGAGGATGCCCATCTCGGCGTCGACGTCACGCCACCTTCATCGACGTCGATGCCGAGATGGGCCCGGGGAGCTATTCCGGACGTCGACGTGCCCGGTGTGTCATCTCTGTGGCGCGTCGAGGTTGACCGGCTTGAGCTTCGAAGCGAGCTCCGCCGGCACGTCGGCCCGCAGGGCGACGGTCAGCCCGTCGTCACGCGGTCTGGAGGCGGCCTGCTTCTTCAACGTGACGCTCACGTCATTGGGCTCCAGCGTCCACATGGCGCCGGTCGCCGGGTCGACGATGAGATAGCCCATGCCGCCGACGAGCAGGTTGCCGCCGAGATACCAGCCCCCCGGCGTTCCCTCGAGGGTGATCGCTTCCGTCTTGTAGCCGGGCTTCTCGAAGGTCACCTGGTACTTGGCCTTCTTGAAGTAGCCCGCGCCTCGCTTCAAGGAAGCAGTGAAGGGCGTCGATCCGACCTGGATCTCCTTCCCCGCCCGGACGTCGGTGATCACGACCCTCGCCTCCGAGGGCTCCGACTTGAAGGACACCTTCTGCTCGGAGCCTTTGACGATCGAGGCACAGCCGGTCGCGACCAGCGCCACGAGGACCAGAGCGATGCTCATGGCGAATCCTGCCATCGACGATTGCTTCATGACGCTCCTTCAGCCTGGGTATCAGGCACTTGATGACATGCACGGCACTCCCGCCAGGGGAGACAGTCCGAGGACAATCGCATCACGTCGATCTCAGCATCGGCCGGCGCGCGCCTTCAGGCACGGCCTTCCGACGATACTGCCATCAAATTTCTGCTCCCGGGGCGTCGATTCTTTGGCCAGCCGCGTCATGCATCGTGGGGCCGAGTCCTTTCGGCACCTGCGGATCAGTGGGAGGCGACGTCGCCCACGACTCTCACGCGGGTGCGCAGCGAGTTGCCGGGGAGATAGGCCAAGGGAAGATCCTCGACCTCGACGACCTGGAGACTCGCCGGATCGGCCCCGGCCCGCACGGCGCGCTCCTCGGCGAGCTGCCGGGCGCGGGCGATCGCCTCCTCGCGTGACAGGCCCTGGAAGATCTGGTCGACCTCGCCGCTGACCTGGGCGATGGCGGCGCCCACGGCATTGGCCACGGCCTGATGCGGCACGTGCACCACCTCGGAGACGCCGGCCAGCCGCTCGGGAATGACGAAGCACCCGCCCCCGACGGCGATGAGGGGGACGGGAGCCGCCTCCGTCTTCATCCTGTCCACGCCCTCCTCGAGCATGGCGGCGATGCGCGCCAGCGTCCGCTCGACGAGCGACGTGGGAAGATCGGCCACGCGCTCGCGCGTGCCCAGATCGAGGAGCCGGGCTGCCACCCCGATGTCCGTGACGGTCAGGTCGGGGCCCCCGAAGACACGGCCCCGCTCGGTCAGCCGGTACCCGACGCTGAGCGGCCCGACGGTAAGAGGCTCGGAAGCGACGAGGCTTCCGCCGCCGAGCCCGAGGGAGAGCAGGTCGGGCATGCGGAAGAGCGTGCGCACGCCGCCGATCTCGACCACGTTGTTGGCCTCGCGCGGAAACCCGTGGCGCAGGGCCCCGATGTCGGTCGTGGTGCCGCCCACGTCCACGACGATGGCGTCGTCACGCTTCGACAGGAAGGCGGCGCCGCGCATGCTGTTGGTCGGCCCCGAGGCGAAGCTGTAGACGGGGAACTGCCGCGCCTGCTCGGCGGGCAGGACGGTGCCATCGTTCTGTGTGATGTAGAGCGGCGCCCGGATCTCGCTCCGGATCAGGGCCTCCATGAAGCCTCGGGTCGTCCGACCCGCGAGGTCGACGAGGCAGGCGTTCAGGAGTGTCGCGTTCTCTCGCTCGAGCAACCCGATCCTTCCGAGGTCGTGCGAGCAGGTGACGGAGAGCCCGGGACACTCTTCCCGCAAGATGCGGGCCGCCTCTTCCTCGCAGCTTGGATTGAGAGGCGAGAACACGGAGGCGATGGCCGCCGCCGTCAGGCCGCGCTCGCGGATGCGCCGGCCCGCCTGCCGGACGGCCGCCGTGTCGAGGGGCACGATCGGGCGGCCGTCGTACTCGTGGCCCCCCTCGACCATGAACACCTCGCCCCGGACGAGGCGGGCCAGATCCTCCGGCCAGTCCTCGAAGGGGGGCAGCGAGGCGCTGGCGGGAAGCCCGATGCGGAGGGCAGCCACCGGGGACAGGTCGCGCCGCTGGACCACGGCGTTGGTGAAGTGCGTGGTGCCGATCATGACCGCGTCGACGCCGCCCGCGCGGGCGGGCATTGCAGCCGTCAACAACCCGAGAGCGCTCACGATCCCCGTGGTGACGTCGGGCGTGGTCGGCGTCTTGGTCGCGTGCACGACGCGATCGTCCTCGAGGAGGACCGCGTCCGTGTTGGTGCCGCCCACGTCGATGCCGATGCGACGCATCAGGCGAAGACCGAGACGAAGTCGAGGTCGTAGCCGAAGGCGCGCGGGCCGACGTGCTCGATCCCCTTCGGCGTGAGCAGAATGGGCGGGGCGGGCAGGGCGATCACCGTGACGCGCTGCCCGTAGCGAAGCGTCTCGGTGCCGATGGCATCGCCCGAGACCGTGTCGATCACGCAGATGAGATCGGGCGTGGTGGCGCGCGGCGCCCCGTCGAGCCAGGCGACGGCGAACTCGTTCTGGAAAGCCAGGCGCATCGTGTGCCCGCGAAAGTCATCCAGGCCGTCGATCGTCGCCGTGCCGCGGAGGAACCCCTCGGTGGCGCGGCGCTCGACGTCCTGGATCTTGCCCGCGAAGAGTCGCAGACCACCTTCCAGGGCGAGCACGGCCTGGATCGGGTCCTCGTGCGCGCGGCGGGCGGCGCGCACCGCGTGGCCGATGCGGAGGGCCTTCGAGGTCGAGTAGAGGATGGCGCATTCCTTGACCTCCTTGCCGGTGCGCGGAGCCTTGCACGTGGAGGCGATGGAGCCGACAGCGACGCAGGCGGTTCGCGAGAGCCGCTCCATCCACTTCCACGAGGCGGCGCGCGCCACCACCACGGCGTTGTCGCGGACGTCCACGAGCGTGAGCGGGTACATCTGGAGATCGTGGATGGCGAAGCTCGTCATCTGCGCCTCCGGGAAGGCGCGGCCCATGCAGTCCGCGTCCACCACGGGCAGGCCGAGGAGGGCCGCCGCCATGAACGGCTGGAGCGAATTGCCTCCGCCGATCTCCAGCGACATGACGGCGCGGAAGCGCCGCCCGATCACGTCTTCCATCATGCGCACGGCCTGGGCGATGGTCCGCGGATCGGTCAGCCGCTCCTGGCCGACGAGCGGCGCGCCCATGTTGGAGACCACGGCGACGCGATCCTCGTCGGCGAGATCGGCCGGGTCCATGAGCGACACCACGGTGCCCTCGCGGTAGAGGCGCCGCAGGTTCAGGAGGGCCAGATACGGGCTCCCCCCGCCTCCCGTGCCGAGAATCCACGCCCCGATGGCGATCGACTCGATCTCGTCCAGGCTGACGGGGCGGAGCGGCGCCATCGAGCTCAGAACCCGGCAAACTCTTCGAGGCCCATCAGCCGCGCGATGCCCAGGACGAGGACGAGCACCACCCCGATGGCGAAGGCGGAGACGGCGGCCGCCGTGGGGTCGAACGAGTACTTCAGGTACGCGAAGAGCTCGATGGGCAGCGGGGTCAGCTTGGCCGCGGTCAGGAAGAGCGAGAGGGTGAAGTTGTCGAAGGAAATGGCGAAGGCGAAGATCGCGCCCGCCACCACCCCCGGCTTGATCACGCCCAGGGTGACCTCGAAGAAGGCGCGGAGCGGCGAGGCGCCCAGGCTCCGGGCCGCCTCCTCGAGGGCGGGGTCGAAGTGGTAGAGGGTGGCCGAGGCGGTCCGGATCACGTAGGGCGCGGTGACCACGACGTGGCCGACGAGGAGCGCCCAGTACGTCTGCGCCCAGCCCAGCATGGTGAAGAACTGGAGCATGGCCACGCCGGTCAGGATCTGGGGCAGCAGGAGCGGAGACATGACGAAGGCGTTGAGGCCGTCACGGCCCCGGAACCGTCCGCGCACGAGGGCGACGGCGGCGGGGAGGCCGATGAGGACGGAGAGTGCCGCCGTGGCGACGCCGAGATGGGTCGACAGCCAGAGCGCCTGCATGAACTCCCGGCGCGCGAAGAAGTTGGCGAACCACTTGAGGGAGAAGCCCTGCGGGGGAAAGGTGAAGTAGTTGCCGGCGTTGAAGGCGGCCAGCACCACCACGACGAGGGGCAGCAGGAGAAAGGCGTACACGGCGGTGGTGGCGGCGCGCAGCATCAGCGAATGCCCCGGAGCGCGCGCTCGGTGGCGCGGATGTAGAGCGCGATCAGGATCACGGACAGCACGAGGAGGACGAAGGCGTTGGCGGCGCCGAAGGGCCAGTCGAAGACCGAGAGCATCTGCTCGTAGATGATCATGGGCAAGACCTGGACCTTGAACCCGCCGAGCAGGATGGGCACCACGAAGGAGCTGATGGCCAGCGAGAAGACGAGGAGCGAGCCGGCGAGGATGCCGGGCAGAGAGAGGGGCAGCGTCACCTCGAGGAAGGCGCGAAAGGGCGAGGCGCCCAGCGTCATGGCCGCCTCGAGGAGATGGGGATCGAGGCGCTTGAGGACACCCGTGAGGGACAGGACCATGAAGGGCAGGAAGACGTGGACGAGCGCCACGGTGACGCCGAAGCGGTTGTACATGAGGGGGAGCGGCTTGGCGCGCCAGCCGCCGTCGATCAGCATGGCGTTGACGAGGCCGCGGTCGGCGAGGAGGATCATCCAGCCGTAGCAGCGAATGACGATGCCCACGAGGAGCGGGGAGAGCACGAAGACGAGGAGCACCGGCTTCCAGCGGCTCGTCGTGCGGGCGAGGTGCCAGGCGAGCGGATATCCCATGAGGAGGGCGGCGGCCGTGGTGATGGCGCCCAGGACCAGCGTGTCCCAGAGCACGCCCAGGTAGAAGCTGTCGGAGAAGAAGCGCGTGTACTGCAGGAGCGTGGGCTGCCACGAGATCTGGCCGAAGGACTCGCGCGTGAAGCTGATCCCGAGCATCAAGACGAGGGGGGCGCTGAAGAAGACCACGAGAAGCAGGACGAGCGGCCCGAGGAGCATGGCCGCGGGCGGCACCCGGCTCAGAGCCCGCACAGCTCCGCCACCACGCGCGCCACGAGGAGATTGGCGACGAGCACGGGAACACCGAACTCGCGCTGGAGAGTGTCGCGCGTCTTCCGCCTGAACCCGATGCAATCCATGACGACGAGCCCGGCCTGACCCTCGCGGAGGGCGATGCAGGCGCCGTGCAGGGCCGCCGGATCCTCCTCTTGGTAGGGGGAGAGCGGCACGACGACCGGGTCGAAGCCCACGGAACGCCAGCGCGCCTCCGTCTGGGGGACGTGACGCAGCGACGGCGTGAGGATGCCCAGCCGTCCTTCCCACGACAGACCGCGAAGGAGGCCGAGCAAGACCTCCTGGGGCTCGACGAAGGGACGGCGCGAGCGGAATCGCGGGAAGGCGCCCGTGCACAGCAGCGCGGTCATGGTCACACCGAAGGTTTCAAGCTCATCGATGAGAGCCTGCACCCGCGCCACCATGTGGCGCTTGGCCACGAACACGCTCGAGCCGTCGGCGAGACGGGTGACGAGGAGGTCGTCGTCGGGCGCCGGGGCAAGAGCGGCGATCTCCCGCGGAGACAGGCCGTCGAGAGCGCCCCGCTCGCGGATCTCCACACCCGGGCCGAGGATCTCGACCATGTCCGGCACCACGTCCGAGCGCGGCGACTGACCGATCGTGATCATGCCGACGATGGATTTCATGACTACGCCCCCTCACCCTGCCCTCTCCCCCGATGGGGGAGAGGGGTCGAAATAGCGATTGCACGGCGACGACGTCATTCTTCCTATGCCTCTCCCCCGTCGCGGGGGAGAGGGCAGGGTGAGGGGGCCGAGGACCTGGCACATTGTCCGGCTACATCTCCAACACGCGGGCATCGTCCGCCGCCCAGCCGGCTCGCACGCGCGCACCCGGCGCAAAGCGCGTTTGTCCCAACTCCACGGCCTGGAGCTCGAGCCCTTCCTCCGTCC
>WNGL01003528.1_pt1 | contig 19519 bp, 20 predicted proteins | sample 5400591 | NCBI WGS metagenome assembly WNGL01 (sample SAMN13153377, study PRJNA577476) | soil metagenome | isolation source: 80 cm soil or saprolite under Garry oak tree replicate 1 | place: USA:California | collected 2016-06-15 | reverse complement strand
ACATCACGGAGGTCTCGGACGATCTCAACGCCGAGCGTGACCGCCTTGACCGCGGGCTGAACCTGATCCAGCTCTACGGCGTTTACACCGAGGTCGACTGCATCTTCGACACGCGCAACGTGATGGCTTTGTGGGAGAAGGTTCCCGCCGCCGAGCGCAAGACCTTTCCATTTGACCCCGCGCTGTACGACTGGACGCACTATTTCCAGGACGTGCACCTCCCGACGGTGGTCCGCATGTCTCGCGCCGAGACCGCGGTGGGGCGGCGCAAGCAGCCCAACGGAAGCACCGCTCCAAAGTCCGAGTCCAGCTCGGTCCGATCCGCCATCGAGCGCCGATCCGGGCGCGCGGACGTGCTGGCCGTGTTCGATGTCGACGGCACGCTGGTCGAAACCAACGTGGTCGAGTACTTCCTGTACATGCGCCTGCGGGCGCAGCCTCTGGAGGACTGGCCTGCCTTCATGGCGAGCATGCTTCGAAAGGGGCCGCGTTGGCTGTTCCTGGAGCGCCGGTCACGGGCCGAGTTTCAGCGCAGCTTTTATCGGGAGTATGAGGGGCTCGATCCCGAGGTGATGAAGCGGCTCGGGCGCGAGGCGCTCGATGCTGTGACGCTGCGCCGGATCTATCCCGAGGGCATGCGGCGCATCCGCGAGCACAAGCGGGCGGGGCACCGCATCCTCTTGCTGACGGGCGCTCTGGACGTGGTGGTCGAGCCGCTGGCCGAGCTGCTCGATGTGGAGGTCGATTGGCGCTTCTCCAGGAGTATGCGGAACGAAATGGCGCGGTCCTATCGGAAAGCTTCGCGTACGCGGATTCGCTGTCCGACCTGCCGATGCTCGAGATGGTCGGCACGCCGATGGTCGTGAATCCTGACGCGCGACTGTCCCAGGTAGCGGGGCAGCGCGGGTGGCGGGTCGAACGGTGGCGCATGGCGCCGGGGAACTGGCGGCTCCCGATGCCCGATCCGCGCTCGCCCGAGTACCTGGAGGCGGTCCGACGCTAGCGCTTCAATACTCGCGCTCCATCCCCGCCTTTGCCATCGTCAAGGCAGCCGGCGGGCGGCCGGACGTTGCAACGAGCGCGCTCTCGATGCTCAAGCTCGGCGACGTGCCCGAGCCTTCGCTGCCGACCAAAGACTGGGTGCGTGTGATGCCCAGCGTCAGCGGCATATGCGGCTCCGACCTCGCTGCGATCAGCGGCCACGTGTCGCTTTACCTCGACCCCCTCACGAGCTATCCGTTCGTCCCGGGTCATGAGGTGGTGGGGGTGCTCGACGACGGCTCGCGCGTAGTGATCGAACCGGCGTTGGGGTGCGTCGTCCGCGGCATAGATCCGCCGTGCCCGCGCTGCGCGGAGGGCAGGCCTGGCCTCTGCTACAACGTCACCGAGGGACCGATCGAGGTGGGCCTGCAGACCGGTTACTGCGCGGACACCGGTGGCGGTTGGGGAGAGGTCCTCGTGGCTCACCCGAGCCAGGTCCATGCGGTCCCCGAGTCGTTGAGCGATGAGGCCGCGGTGCTGATCGAGCCGTTCGCATGCTGCATCCACGCCGCGCTGCGGGCGGCCGCGAAGAAGGATGACGTCGTCGTGGTGTCCGGCGCGGGCACGATCGGATTGCTGACCATCGCCGCGGTCAAGCTGTTCACCCCGCCCAAGCGATTGATCGCGATCGCCAAGCATCCGACGCAGCGCGACCTCGCGCGGAAACTTGGCGCGGACCAGGTGGTGGCGCCGGCCGACGTGTTCCAGCGCGTGCGCTTTGCCACCGCCGCGCGCAGGCTGGAGGGTGTGAGCCGATCACTCCTCCTCGGTGGCGCCGACGTCACGTTCGAATGCGTCGGCCGCGCCGACAGCCTCAATGACGCGGTGCGATTCACCCGCGAAGGAGGCACCGTGGTCGCGGTTGGGATGCCGGGCGAGGAGAAGGTCGACTGGGCGCCGATCTGGCAGCGCGAGCTGACGGTCATAGGGGCGTACGCCTACGGAACCGAGGCTGCGCGGAAGGGCCGCCGAACATTCGACCTGGCGCTCGAGGCCGCGCCTGAGATGCGGCTCGATGAGCTCACGGGTCCGCTCTTTGGCCTCGGCGAGTATCGCGACGCGATCGCTTATGCGATGAGCGCGGGGCGCTTAGGCGCCGTGAAGGTCGCGTTTGATCTGCGACGATTGAGGGCCTAAATGCCAAGACCGGGTGCGGTGATCGAGGTCGATCGAAACACGCCGCCGGTGCTCTTCCACTTCGGCGAGGGCATCCGGCTGGAGAAGATGCCGCTCGGCGCGCGCATCGTCTACCCGCCTGACCCGCTCGATCCGATCGCGCATCCCGAGCGTGCGATCAGGCGCGCACTGGCGAAGCCGCTCGAAGACGACCCGCTGAAGTCGCTGCTGCGGCGCGGGATGAAGCTGACGATCGCCTTCGACGACCTCTCGCTGCCGCTCCCGCCGATGGCCGCCCCCGACGTGCGCCAGCTGGTTCTGGAAGAGGTCATCGACATGGCCGCCGAGGTCGGCATCGAGGACCTTCACATCATCGCGGCGCTCGGTCTCCACCGGCGGATGACCGAGGATGAGCTGCGGCACATCGTCGGCGAGCGGATCTTCACCACATTCCACCCCGATCGCCTGTACCAGCACGACGGCGAGGACCCGGAGAACAACGTATACATCGGTAAGACGGCGAAGGGGGAGGAGGTCACGCTCAACCGCCGCGCGGCCGAGTCAGACCTCGTGATCTACATCAACCTGACCCTGGTGCCGATGGATGGCGGGCACAAGTCCATGTCGACCGGACTCGCTTCATATCGCGGCATTCGCGCACACCACAACGTGAAGACGCTGCTGGGATCGCGCTCGTACATGAACCCGCCAGATTCCGCACTGCACCACTCGTGCATCCGGCAGGGCCAGCTCATCGAGGACACGGTGCGCGTGTTCCACATCGAGACCACTGTCAACAACCACGCATTCCCGGCCGTTGCCAACTTCATGCAGAAGCGGGAGACCGACTGGACGGCACAGGACCAGGCGATGTTCCTCGCCACCAAGCAGATGACGGACATCATGCCGCCCGCGTTCAAGCGCAACGTGTTTCACGCGATGCGTGCGCCCTACGGAATGACCGCGGTCCATGCGGGTCAGGTTGATGCGGTGCACGACAAGACTCTTGAGGCGGTGCACAAGCAGATCAACGTACGGGTCGAGGGGCAGACCGACATCGTGACCCTCGGCGTCCCCTATCTCGGTCCCTACAACGTGAACGCCCCGATGAACCCGGTGCTCGTGGTGTGCATGGGGCTGGGCTACCTCTTCAACTTCTATCGCAACATGCCGGTGCTGCGAAAGGGTGGGGTGCTGATTCTCACCCATCCATGCCGCTACGAGTTCGACGCCGTGCAGCACCCGAGCTATATCGACTTCTACGACGAGGTCCTGGCCGACACGACTGATCCGTTCGAAATCGAGAAGAAATACGAGCTTCGCTTCGCAGAAGACCCCTGGTTCCGCCAGCTCTATCGCAAGTCACACGCGTACCACGGCGCGCATCCTTTTTACGCGTTTTACTGGGGAGCTCACGCCATGGAGCATGCGGGCGACATCATCATCGTGGGCGGAGAGCGCGACGTCGTGCATCGGTTGGGCTTGAAGTGCGCGACCACGCTCGAGGACGCTTTCGAGATGGCCGAGCAGACCGTGGGCCGTTATCCGAGCGTGACCCATCTCCGCATGCCGCCGATCATGCTGGCGGAGGTCGAGGCCTGACGTCGTGCCTCGCGCCCTCGCCAGTCTCGCCTTGCTGCTGATGGTGGCGGGATGCCAGGGGCCGCAGAACGTGGCCCAGAAGAAACCGCTGACGGCGCAGAGCGTGACCCTGCAGGCGAAGGACGTACCGAGCATGCAGCGCTGCGACGCGAGTGGCGACCTGGACACGGTGCTGCAGCGCGAAAAGTCGAGCGATCCAAAGTCCTACGAAAGCAATTCCTACGAATGGGGTCTGTGGAAGCGCGAAGGCGCGACCGAAGGCTACCTCGCGGTTTACGGCGCGAGCCCGCTCGACTGTGCCGCGCTGTCCAGCCGGAGCTCTGGGGCCCCCACCGGCGGTCTGGTCTTGGGGCTCGTCATCAAGTTCAAGAACGCCGCCACCGCGGCGCGCATTTACGAAACAGATGCAGACTTTCTCGGGTTTGGCCCCAGCGATCTTTCCTTCATCAGGTCGACTGGAGGAATGGTCACCACAGGCTCGGACACAGGGCTCGGTGCGCAGTCGGCTGTCGGAAGCGCCAAAGTTCTCGGCGCCTCGTACTACTTCGCCTTCTGGCAGAACAAGAGCTTTGAGTCCCACTTCCTCGCTTACAACGTCGCGTCGACGGACGCGGCCAAGGCCGTACAGGACATTAATGGGAGGATCAGCTAGGTGATGACTCGAATCCTCGTAGTCGCGTGCGTGGCCGTCTTGGCTGCTTGCGGTGGTGGGTCCGGGCCGAGCCTCCCCGCCGTGCAGGGCCCGCCGTCCGCGCAGAACGTCGCCCAGAACTCATCCGACTTCCCCGGCCTTTCGAAGTGCCCTGAAAGCGGCTCGTATGACAACTACCTGAAGATGGAGCAGACCAAGGCCCCAGACCAGTACCAGAGCGACAAAACGACTTGGGACGACCTGAAGGCCTCCGGCGCAAACGACAGCTACGTCGCCGTCTATGCCGCGAGCGCGTCTGATTGCAGCCAGTTCGCGGCCGGCACGCCGTCCGGGAAAGTCGCGTACGTATACGCGATCCGGTTCAAGGACTCGTCATCAGCCTCGGCGAGCTACAAGGCGTCCGCGAAGGATTTCCACCTGGACAGCTCTCAGGTCACTCAGCTGCAGGCTGCCGGCGCCACCGTGACACAGGGGACCGCAACCGGCCTGGGCGACAACTCGATAGTGCTTTCGATCGACATCGCTGGGGTCGCCGTCTACGTCGCCCTCTGGCAGAACAAGGAGTTCGAGGTCGCGACGGTCGCGTTCAACGAGGCGACCGACGCCCCCACCGCGGCGACCAAGATCAACGGCAGGATTCACTAAGAGTTGGCCTGGTACTCAGAAGGACCGCTCACGCGGTTGATTGATGCGGCGGGAGGCGCCGCCCGAGATGTGAGTCGGGTCCGGCGCGGTTGGCATTGGGACACGCCCCGCCCGCGCACGTGGCCGGAGCAGGGCGCGGTCGTGCCGCCGCCGCCGTCCGACCTGGGGTGGGCGCGTGTCGAGCCCGTGAGGTCGATCCGCTACTTGATCCAGCGTGTGCTCCTGCTGCCCTTCACGGAGGCGATGGTGCATCCGAAGATCGAGGGGCGCGAGTGGGTGCGCGAGCTCGAGCGGCCCGTGATCTTTGCGGCGAATCACTCGAGTCACGCCGACACGTCCCTCATCCTGCATTCGCTGACCGACACTGCGCGTGACCGTACAGTCGTCGCCGCGGCCGCGGATTACTGGTTCAAGCACCCCATCCTGGGCAACATCGTCAGCCTGTTCCTCAACACGTTTCCCTTTTCGCGCACAGGTGGAGCGCAGGCACAGCTGCACTCTTCGAGCCAGCTGCTCAAGTCGGGTTGGAACCTGGTCCTGTTTCCCGAGGGCAGCCGCTCACCGGACGGCCGCATCCAGGAGTTCAAGCCGGGCGTGGGCCATCTTGCCAAGGAGACCGGCACCCCAGTCGTCCCGATGCACATCCGTGGCGCGTACCAGGTCATGCCACGCGGGCAGAAGCTGCCGCTGCCAGGACCCGTCCGCGTGCGCATCGGCAAGCCGATGACGGTGCAGACGGCCGAAGGCTCGCGCGAGTTCACCGCGAGGGTGGAGCAGGCGGTGCGGACGCTGGCCGCGGAGGCAACGCAGCCCGACGTGCAGGGCACGTGGGTCGAGCGCTGGCGCGCCTCCAAGCCTCGCGAGCTCCTCTATGAGAGCGAGAATTAGGCGCTGGTGACTTACTCGATCGTCGCGCGGGACAAGGAGACAGGCGAGCTCGGTGTCGCCGTGCAGTCGCACTACTTCCAGGTCGGCCCGGTGGTGCCGTGGGCGCTGGCGGGCGTGGGCGCCGTCGCCACTCAATCGATGGTCAACGTCAGCTTCGGTCCGCTCGGAGTTGAGTACATGCGCCTCGGTTACACGGCGGAGCAGTCGTTGAAAGCGCTGCTTGCCGCCGATTCAGAGCCACAGTCGCGGCAGGTCGCCCTGGTCGATGCGTCCGGCAACGTCGCGGTGCACACCGGCGCCAAGTGCATCCCTGCCGCGGGACATCGCACCGGTGACGGCTTCAGCTGCCAGGCCAATCTGATGGAGAAGGACACGGTGTGGGACGCGATGCACGAGGCGTACACGTCCACCGACGCGCCTCTCGCCGAACGCATGCTGGCCGCGCTCGATGCCGCGGAGGCGGAAGGCGGCGACATCCGAGGCAAGCAGTCGGCGGCGATGCTGGTGGTCACGGGAAAACCGACAGGCCGTTCGTGGGAAGACCGCATCATCGAGCTGCGCGTGGAGGATGCGCCCGACCCGCTTGCCGAGCTGCGCCGCCTGCTCCGTGTGAAGCGCGCCTACATGACCCTGTCCGACGCCGACAGGCTCGAAGACGCCAAGGACCTGGCCGGCGCCAACGCGATGCGGCTGGAGGCGACCAAGCTCGCGCCCGAGATGGTCGAGGTCCAGTTCTGGACGGGGCTGTCGCTTGCAGAGGAGGGACGCCTCGACGAGGGATGCCGCCTCATGGCGCGCGCGGTTGCCAAAGACCGGCGCTGGACCGAAACCCTGCATCGCCTGGTCGCGGTCGACAGGGTGTCCGCCGACCTTGTTGCGAAGATCGAGGCGCAGCTAACGGCGAGCTCCGGCCGCCTCTAGACTTCACGAGTCTTGGGCAAGAACAAAGGCCGGCGCGCTCCGCGGCGTCCGGAAAAGGCGCGCAAACCGGACCGTGACGACGGCGATCAGAAAGAGCCGGCCGTCGTGATGGACGCGGTTGTCTCGCAGGCGTTGCCGAACGCGATGTTCGAGGTCGAGGTCGAGGGCGGCCACAAGCTGATCGCGTATGCGGCAGGCCGCATGCGGCGCTACTTCATCCGCATCACGCCCGGGGACCGCATCCGGGTCGAGCTATCGCCCTACGACCTCACGCGCGGCCGGATCGTCTACCGCTACCGAGATTGAGCTCTAAGGGCCTGCTCGGGTCGCTCGAGGCAGCCCGTATCTTCGACCTCGAGCAACTGCGCTACCAGGGTGCGCCGAGCCACCCCGCGCATGCGCCCGGCTTCAACTACTTTCTCCACCGACATCATGCGCGCGGCGCCCCCGAAGCCCGCACCGGGGCGTCGGGCATCGTCGTCATGCCGGAGCACTCGGGCACCCACATCGACGCGCTCGCGCACCAGGCCGAGAACCTGACCCTACACGGCGGCGTGCACGTCGATGAAGGGGTCCAGACGTCGGCGGGCTTCCGGCAGCTCGGGGTCGAGACCATGGCGCCGCTGGTCGGTAGGGGAGTGCTGCTCGACGTCGCGGGCGAGCGCCGGCTCGACCCCGACTACGCGATCACGCCGGCGGACCTCGAACGCGCCGCCAAGCACGCCGACGTCGAGGTTCGGGAGGACGACGTGGTGCTCGTGCGGACCGGCTTTGGGTCCCTGTGGTCGAAACCCGACGAATACCTGCGCGCTGCCGGCGTGAGCGCAGGGGGGTCGCGCTGGCTGGTGGAGAGAAAGGTGAAGGCCGCCGGCGCCGACAACATGGCCTTCGACGTGATGGGTCCGGCCGACCCGGAGCTGAAGGTGACCCTGCCCGGTCACATCCTGCTGCTGGTCAGGGCTGGCATCCCGATCATCGAGAACCTGAACCTCGAAGAGCTGGCCGCGGCCAAGGTCTACGAGTTCGTGTTCGTCTGCCTCCCGCTCAAGATGCGAGGCGCGACCGGCTCACCGGTGCGCCCAATCGCTATCGCTTAATCCTCCCCATTGATGAGGAGGTGGCGGCCGCAGCCCGCCGGACGGGCCGGGGCCTACCTTCTACCCACCGTCTGGAAGCAGTCCAGACAGTACACCGGGCGGGCGCCTGTCGGTACGAAGGGCACCTGGGTCTGCTTCCCGCAGTTGGAACAGATCACCTCGTGCATCACCCTCGCCCGGCCGTTGCCGTCCGCCTGGCGCCGCGCGGCGCGGCATTCCGGGCACCGCCGCGGCTCATTCTGCAGGCCACGGGACTGATAGAACTCCTGCTCCCCCGCCGTAAAAAGAAATTCCCGACCGCAGTCACGACACGTCAAAGTCCGATCCACGAAGCTCACCGTCACCGTCGTCTGGCCTCCCCTTGTAAATCGCGCTGAGGCTCGGAACGATGCCGGCCTTCCCTCCAGCGTGCGGTGGCGATTTTAGCGCGGTTGGCGAACATTTGGAGGCGGACGCTTACATGCCTTTACGTCTTTACGCGCTGGCGGCGGCGGGCTCCTCCTCGATTGCCTCCTCGACGGGCGGCGCTTCGAATCCCATGGCGGGGCGGGCACCGGTCAGCGGTACCTCCTTCAGGAAGACAGTCGCGACCAGGGCCACGATCAGGATGGCCCCCGCAAAGATGTAGATGTCGTGCAGCGTGTCGGACAGGGCCAGCCGGATCACGTGGACGAACGCCGGCGGCAGCTTGGCCAGGAGCGTCGGGTCCAGGATCGAGTTGGCGCCCGAGGCCGGCAGCTTGGCGGTGCCCGGAGGCAGGTTGAGGGCCGCCACACGCGAGTTGATGTAGTCGGGTAGGCGGTTGGCCAGAACGGCGCCCAGGATCGCGCTCCCCACCGTGCCGCCGAGGTTGCGCCAGAACTGGATCTGGCTCGAGGCGACGCCGAGGAACTCGCGCGGCAGGGCCGTCTGCACCGCGGTCAGGTAGAGCGGGAAAGTGACACCGATGCCGGTGCCGACCACGATGAGGTCGGCAACGACGTGCCACTCCGGGACTGACGGCGTGACCTGCGAGAGCAGCCACATGCCGAAGATCATGATCGCCACCCCCAGCGTGCCCAGGAACCGGTAGTAGCGGATCCGCCGCATGATGAAACCGGTCGCCGTGCTGGCGCCGATGAGGCCGAACATCATCGGCGTGATCAGGGCCCCTGAGTTGGTGGCGCTGATGCCCAGCACGCCCTGGAACACAAGCGGAGTGAACAGGATCGAGCCGAACATGCCGAACGCGGTGAGGAAGCCGACGATCATGCTCACGCTGAACGTCGGGTTCTTGAACAGGTGAAGGGGCACGATCGGGTGCTCGACCCGGGACTCGACGAAGACGAACGACGCGAGCATGAACGCGGCCAGGGCGAGCAGGCCGACGACCTGGGGTGATGTCCACGCGTGGTCGCGCGTGATGGACAGCGCGATCAGGAGTGGCACGATGCCGGCGGCCAGCGTGAGGGCGCCCCAGAAGTCGATGTCACGCCACGAGGCCTTGGAACGGACGTAGGGCAGACCGGCCAGCACGACGAAGACGGCGATCAGGCCAACCGGGATGTTGACCTCGAAGACCCACCGCCAACTCCAGTGGTCGGTGATGAAGCCGCCGGTCGTCGGACCGATGATCGAGCTCAGACCGAACACCGCTCCGAACAGGCCGGCCGTGCGGCCGCGCTGCTCTGGAGGGAAGAGGTCGCCGATGACGGTGAACACGGTCGCGAACAGGACGCCGCCGAAGATGCCCTGGACGCCGCGGGCCACGATGAGCTCCGTCATGTTCTGCGACAGCCCGCACAGCGCCGACGCGGCGACGAACCCGATCATCCCCGCGAGCAGGAACGGCTTGCGGCCGAACAGGTCGCCGAGCTTGCCTGCGATGGGGGTCATGGTCGTCGAGGTCACCAGGTAAGCCGTGGTCACCCATGCGAGGCGGTCAAGGCCGTTGAGGTCGGCCACGATGCGAGGGATCGCGGTGCCGACGATGGTCTGGTCGAGCGCCGCGAGCAGCAGCGCCAGCATGGTCCCGGCCGTCGCCAGGATCACCCGTCTGCGCGATAGTCCCTGCGTGATCATTTCCCGAGCTCCTTTCTGGCGTTGTCCACCAGCAAAAGGCACAGGTGTCGAAGCTGCGCCAGGTCGTCCTTGCTCATCCCTTTGACCATCTCGAACTGGTGCTCGAGACCTTCCTTCCAGATCGCGTCGATGCGGGCGCGCCCCGCTTCCGTGAGGCTGGCCCGTACCGAGCGCCGGTCCTCTGTGTCCGGCACGCGCGTGACGAGGCCATCGCGCTCGAGATGGTCGACCAGGCCGGTTATGTTCCGCGGGGTCATCACCAGGTCGTCCGCCAGCTCGCCCAGCGGCATGTCGCCGCACCGGAAGAGCCGAAAGAGGACGCCCATGCGCCCCTCGCTGAGGCCGTGCATTGCGCCCCAGCGCTCCTGAAGCAGGTGGAGCGAGCGCCCGGCCAGCCGCAGGGAGGCCAGCGCTTCGACGGCGACGATGTCCACGTTCAATGGATCAAAAAGCTCGCGCAAACGCTTCAAGTAGAGGCGGCCTTGCTCGTCGCGCCCCATGTCTCCCAGCTGGGAGATCTCGGGGAGCTTCATTTCAGAGTCCTTCATATTGATGGTCCTCATTATTACTAGATACAGCATCCCGCCGCAAGTTATTCTCCCGACCGCATGATCGTCGACGCCCACCTCGACATCGGCTGGAACGCGATCTCAGCCGGCCGAGGCTTCCTGAGTCCGCCCGCCTCGGGCTACCTGGTCAGCCGCTCCTCGCTGGTGGCGGCCGAGGTGGGGCTGGTCTTCGCGACCCTCTACACGGCCCCGGCGCGAGCGCAGCGCTCGATGCGGACCAGGTTCGTGTACGAGAACGCCCACGAAGCGCACCTCATGGCCACCGCCCAGGTGAACTACTACCGCTCATGCGACCTGCAGCTCATCGGTGACCAGGGCGGCCTCGCGGCGTACGCGAAGGGCTGGAAGAAGGGCAGGCTCGCGGCGGTGCTGCTGATGGAGGGCGCCGACCCCATCGAGGAGCCCTCACAGCTGGGCGCGTGGACGGACCGGGGCGTCCGGATCATCGGCCCGGCCTGGGGCGCGACGCGCTACAGCGGCGGTACGGGCGCGCCCGGCGGCCTCACCGAGCTCGGGCGTCAGCTGCTCAAAGCGATGCGGCGCAAGCACGTCATCCTCGACCTGAGCCACATGGCCGACCAGGCCGTGGCCGACGCGTTCGGCATGTGGCGCGGCCCCATCATGGCCTCGCACAGCAACGCGTGCGAGATCGTGCCGGGCGATCGCCAGCTGACCAGCAAGTCGGTGGCCCAGATCGCTCGGCGGGGAGGCATGGTCGGCGTCAGCTTCTACGCCCACCACCTGCGCTCGTCCGGGCGCGCGACCCTGAACGATGTCGTGAAGCACCTCGTTCACCACGCACGGTCGGCCGGCGGTCCGGAGCACGTGGGCCTGGGCACCGACTTGGACGGCGGCTTCGACGCGCGCTACGCGCCCTTCGACAACCTGGCCAAGTTGAAAGAGCTCCCGGCCAGCCTACGCCTGCACTTCAACAAAGCCCAGGTCGAAGGCATCATGGGCAACAACTGGCTGGAGTTTTTGGAGCGGTCTTTGCCGCTCCTCCCCATTCATGGGGAGGTGGCGCGCAGCGCCGGAGGGGCTGGTGGAACTGCTAGATCGACTCGGCGACCTGCCGAGCGGTCATAAACGCGAAGCCCATCCCGTGCCCGGTGAACCCCGCGCAGATGTAGACGTTCGGCATTCCATCCAGCGGTCCGGCCATCGGCAGGCCCGATTCGGTGAACCCCATCGTCCCCGCCCACCGATGCGTGACCTCGCCCTTCACGCGTAGATCCCTGATCGCGGTGTCGAGGTGCTCCTGGATCTCGCCCGTCGGTTCTTCGTCATACGTCTTCTCGGTTTCCATCGACGTGTCACGCCAGCCGCCGAGCAGCACCTCTCCGCCAGCGAGCTGGCGCCAGTAGCGATAACCGAAGTTCGAGTAAACCGGCATATCGGTGATGGTTTTCGACTCGGGCGCGGTCGCGATCATCTGCGCCCGGGTGGGCTGAATCTTCACCGACGGCACGAGCTGCGGCGTGTACGCGTTGGTGGCGAGGATGACCACGCCCGCCTCGCACATGTCCTCGCCCGCGGTGACCGTCACGCCGTGGCGCCCCGGCGTCAGAGCGTTCACATCCACGCCTTCACGGATCGCTCCATGCGCGGACTGCCGCGCGAGCGCGGCGACCATCGCCGCCGGGTCGATCTCGCCGTCGCGCGGGTTGATGAGCCGGTCGCCGTCCCAGATCGCGGTGAAGCCATCCTCCTGCAGCAGCTGCTGCGACTCGATCAGCTGCGCACGCTCCTCATCGTTCGCAGGGAGGATCGCGCTGCCCAGGCGCCGGTGGCCTACATCCTGTCCTCGGGCCGCCTCGATCATTCGGTCGTGGTTCTCGCTGGTGATCTCCCAGACCTCGCGCGCCTTCTCGCGCCCGTAGGCCCGCACCGCTTCGGCATAGCTGGAGGCCACCCCGGCCAGCAGGAATCCGGCGCTCCGCCCGCTCGCACCCCACGCGATGTGATGCCGCTCGACCAAAACAGCGTCGATGCGGCGCCGCGCGAGGTGCCAGAGCAGGCTCGTGCCCGCGATTCCGCCTCCAATCACCAAGACGTCCGCCTTGGCCGGCAGCCGTCCGGGGTATCTCTCGGGCGGTGGCGCCCAAAACGGCGTACTCATGCCAGCAAATAGAATCAGATGGCAAGTGGACTTTGAGAGCTACGACGTCCTGGTTGTCGGCGGAGGGCTCGCCGGCATCAGGGCAGCGATAGCTGCGGTCGAGGCCAATCCCAGGGTCAGGGTGGGGATGGTCTCGAAGGTCTACCCGATGCGCAGCCACACCGTCTCCGCCGAGGGCGGCGCCGCGGCGGCCCTGGGCCCGGGCGACTCCTACGAGACCCACGCCTTCGACACGATCAAGGGTTCTGACTACCTCGCCGACCAGGACGTGGTCGAGGCCTTCGTACGCGAGGCGCCCGTAGAGATCATCCAGATGGAGCATTGGGGATGCCCGTGGAGCCGCAACCCCGACGGCACCATCGCCGTGCGGCCCTTCGGAGGCATGACCACCTGGCGCACCTGTTACGCAGCTGACAAGAGCGGCTTTCACATGCTGCACACGGTCTTTCAGACCTCGCTCAAGTACCCGCAGATCACCAGGCACGACGAGGCGTTCGTGACGAAGCTCCTGGTGGAGGACAGCCGCTGCGTCGGCGTGGTCGCGCTCGACATCCGGACCGGGCGGTTCGACGCCATCACCGCCAAGTCGGTGATACTCGCCACAGGCGGCCTCGGCCGCGTCTACGCCTTCACCACCAACGGCAACATCTGTACCGGCGACGGCATGGCGCTCGCCTACCGCGCCGGCGCCGGCCTCAAGGACATGGAGATGGTGCAGTTCCACCCGACCGGCCTCCCCTTCACCGGCATCCTGATCACCGAGGCGGTGAGGGGAGAGGGGGGTTACCTCCTGAACAACCAGGGCGAGCGATTCCTCAAGCCCTACGTGCCCAACAAGATGGAGCTGGGCCCGCGCGACATCATCTCGCGCGCGATGGTCACCGAATTCGAGGCGGGACGTGGCTTCGAGGGTCCGCACGGTAAATATATGCACCTCGACGTGAGACACCTCGGCGAAGAGGTGATCGACCGCAAGCTCCCGTTCATGCGCGAGCTCGGCCGCGAGTTCGTCGGCATCGACATCGTCAAGGACCCCATCCCGGTGCGCCCCGTGATGCACTACATGATGGGCGGCGTCGGCGCGGACATCTCCGGCGCCACGCCGATCCTCGGCCTCTACGCGGCGGGTGAGTGCGCGAACGTCGGACTGAACGGCGGCAACCGGCTGGGTTCTAACTCGCTTTCCGAGTGCCTGGTCTTCGGCGCCGCGGCGGGGCGCGCGGCCGCTCACTACGCCGCCTCGGCCAAGCCTGTCACCGCGAACCCGGTCGACGCGATGCTCTGGGACGAGGCGCACAGGGTGGAGGCCGCCTACCTCGAGAAGAAGGGCGGCGATGAGCGCATAGGCGTGATCCGCGAGGAGATGCAGAGAGAGATGGATGCAGGGGCGGGGGTGTTTCGGACGCGAGACGGGCTCTCCCGGCTCGCCCGCAACCTCGGCGGCCTGCGCGAGCGCTTCGAGAAGGTGAAGATCGAGGACTCGAGCCGCACCTTCAACACCGAGATCACGGCCGCGCTCGAGCTCGACTTCATGCTCGAGGTCGCCTCGACCATCACTTTCTCGGCGCTCGCGCGCGAGGAGTCGCGCGGCGCCCATGCGAGGATCGATTTCCCCGAGCGCGACGACAAGAAGTTCCTCAAGCACGCGATCGCGTTCCACACCAATGCCCTTGCACCAAGACTGGAGTATTCAGACGTGACCATCACCAACTTCCAACCACAGGCCAGGACTTACTGAAATGCCCGAGAAAAAGGTCACCATCCAGGCGACTCGTTTCGATCCCGACAAAGACGAAAAACCGCGCCTGCAGTCCTACGAGATTCCCTTCTCCGACGAGAGCATGGTCGTGCTCGACGCGCTCAACTACATCAAGTCCCACGTCGACGGCAGCCTCAGCTATCGCTGGTCGTGTCGTATGGGCATCTGCGGGAGCTGCGGAATGATGGTCAACGGCACCCCGAAGCTGACGTGTAACGCCTTCCTGCGCGACTACTGGCCGCGCCCCATCGTCGTCGAGCCGCTGAACAACTTCCCGCTCATCCGCGACCTGGTGATCGACATGGACGACTTCATGCACAAGCTGAAGTCAATCAAGCCCTGGATCATTCGCAAGCAGGAGATCCCGCTGGGGGGCGGCGAGCATCGTCAGACCAACGACCAGATCGACGAGTTCAGGCAGTTCAGCGAGTGCATCAACTGCATGCTCTGCTACGCGGCTTGCCCCGTCTACGGTCTCAACAACGAATTTCTGGGGCCGGCCGCGACGGCCCTCGCGCGGCGCTACAACCTCGATTCGCGCGACCAGGGCCTGACGAAAAGGCTGCCGGTCATCGCGGACACCGAGGGAGTCTGGGAGTGCAGCTTCGTCGGGGAATGCTCGGTCGTCTGTCCGAAGGGCGTCGACCCCGCCAAGGCGATCCAGCAGACCAAGCTCGACACCACGATGCGCTTTGTCCTGCCCTTCGGCAACAGAGAGTGAGCTCCGAAGCGCACGCCGCGCCGCGCGAATATCGCTGGCGCATGCCAACGAGCTGGTGGACGCGCAGCCGCCACTACTTTCTCTATGTCGTCCGCGAGTTCACCGCGCTCCCCCTTGCGCTCTGGCTGCTGTGGCTGCTGGTCGAGATCAAGCGCGCAGGTGACGGCCCGGCGCGCTACTCCCCCCACGGCTCGACGGCGTTCGTGGTCTTCAGCGTCGTCGTGCTGCTGTTCGCGCTGTACCACAGCTTCACGTTCCTGACCCTGGCGGGCTCGATCATCCACCTCAAATTCATGGACCGGCCCGTGCCGGCGAGCCTGATCGTCCTCTCGCAGTTCGCAACCTGGGCGGTGGCCTCAGGAGTGATCGCCTTCGTCCTCATCTGGTTCGGCCGGTGATTCGCCGCCAGGCGCTGCTGCATCTCTTGTACTGGTTCGCTTTCGCGCAGGGCGGCGTGATCGCGGCCGTGCTGATCCCGGTGCACGTCCTGGTCCAGGGCATCCTGGGCCCTCTGGGCGTGGTGCCCGTCGTCGACCGCCACTACGACACGTGGGTGAGGGTCCTGGGCAACCCCCTGGTGAAGCTCTACCTCCTGGTGCTCATCGCCTTGCCGTTCTTCCACTTCGCGCATCGCTTGCGCTACCTGCTGGTCGACCTCGGCGTGCCCGCCGCGAAGAGCGCTCCGGCGCAGGCTGCGTTCTACGGCGGTGCGGTCGCAGTCACGCTGGTCACGATCTGGGTGCTCCTGACGACCGTCCCGATCTCGTTCGGCTAGGCAGCCGTGTACACGGTCGAAGCGATCCCCGCGCCCGAGCTGGGCAACGCGAGCTTTGTGGTCGCGGACGCAGATCGTGGTGTCGGGCTGGTCATCGACCCGCTGCGCGACATCGAGCGCTACCTGCACCTGGCGTCCGGCCTGAACATCAAGCTCACCCACGCTCTGGACACGCACCTGCACAACGACTTCGTGTCGGGGCGCCGCGAGCTCGAGGCCGAAGTCGGCGCGGACATCGGCGAGCTGGAGTCGGGAGCGGAGATGACGCTCGGCGACATCACCTTGCGCGCGATGCACACCCCCGGCCACACGCCGGACCACAAGGCCTACCTGCTCAGCGAGGGCGGACGGCCTCGCGCGCTGTTCTCAGGCGGGGCGGTGATGCTGGGCGCGATCGCGCGAACCGACCTCTTCGGCCCACATCTCGCCGTGCACCTCGCCCTCGAGGCGCTGAGCACGTTGCAGGTGCGCCTGCGCGGATTGCCCGACGAGATCCGAGTGTTTCCGACGCATGGCGGCGGATCCTTCTGTGGGGCAGGCGGGCGCAGCGGTCACGAGACGACCCTCGGCCACGAACGCAGGACGAACCCCTTTTTCCAGACGACCGAGGTGATGCCGTTCCTCGCGCGCGTGCTGAACCAGCACCGCTATCCGACCTACTATCGCGACATGTCAGCCATCAACAGGGGAGGGGCGCCGCTGATCGGACCAACGCTGCCGCCGCTGACCAGGCTCGCCCCGGACGATGTGGCGCGGATGATGGACGAAGGCGCGGCGGTGGTCGATATCCGCGTGGGTCGCGACTACGACAGCGGACACATCCCGGGCAGCTACAACGTCGGTATCGACGGTCCGGTCAGCGCGTGGGTGGGCTGGCTGATCGCGCGAGGCCGCCCCATCATCCTGACCGGCGGACCCGATGCCCAGCACTCGGCGGCGCACCGCCAGTTGCTGCGAATCGGCTTCGACGCGATCGCAGGTGCGCTCGACGGCGGGATGGACGCCTGGCGGTCGAGCGGACGCGAGCTGTCCACGTTCGAGACGGTCGACGTCGAGGACATGGCGCAGTGGGTGCTCAGCGCCGAGCCGATGACCGTGATCGACGCGCGCGATGAGCACGAGTGGGTGGCCGGGCATGTGCCCGGAGCGGTGCACATGTACGTGCCCGACGTGCCGCATCGGGCGAGCGAGATCCCGCACGACGCGCCGGTCGCGGTGCACTGCGCGTCGGGCTATCGCGCGGGCATCGCCGCGAGCCTGCTCGAGCAGGCGGGGCTGAAGCGAATCATCCACGTCAACGGCGAGTACTCGGACTGGGACCGCCTCCACCTGGCGGAAAGTCGCGTCTAGCGTTTACGCGCTCGCCAGATCTCCTCGGAGGGCCACTGCCTAGCCCAGGCGGCCGGCACGAAGTTGTAGTGCGGATGGTCGACCGAGTCCTCTGACGCGTACAGCTGGCGATAGTCCAGTACATCAAAGCCCGTACGCCGCAAAAGCTGGAACAGCTCCGGCGCGCTGAGGTGAAACTCGGTCGCCTGCTCCCCTTCGGAGAACCAGTCCAGCCGGTGCATCCCCTTCAGCGGCCGGATCAGGCGCTCGGTGACCCTGTCCTCGTCGGGTGAGCAGACCATCTCCAGGTCGGTGTTGCGCATGAAGATCAGCTCGCCGCCCGGCCTCAGGAGTCGAGCGGCCTCGGGGATCCATCGGTACTGGTCGCACCAGATCGAAGCGCCGTACTCGGAGAACGCCAGGTCGAACGATGCGTCGGGAAGAGGCACGTCCTCCGCATTCGCCTCCAAGAACTCCAGACCCAGGCCGAATTCTTCATTCATCGCCCGCGCGGAATCGAGCTGGGCCGGCGTGATGTCGACGCCGACAACTCGTCGAGCACCGCGCTTCTTCAGCCAGGCGCCAAAGTACGCGGTGCCGCAGCCGAGCTCGATGACGTCGAGCCCGAGGAGGTCGGGAAGCACCCGAATCGACGACTCGCGCGTGCCCCACACACCCCACTCGATCTCGTCCTGCGCCCACTTCTCCCGAGCCCTGTCCGCGGTGTAGTCCGCGTTCGACTTCGTCCAGTGCGCGCGAGCGGTGAGAGCGTAGTCCGGCAGCTTTTCAGGCATCGGTCGTGGCGGCTTCGAGCAGCGCGGCGAACTTGCGCCGCGCCGCCTCGCGCCGGGTCGGGATGTGCTCCCTCGGCCACGTCCCCTCTGGCGGCCGGTAGCCGGCGAGGATCTGACGTGCCACCGCGACGCGATGCACCTCGTCTGGCCCGTCATAGATGCGCGCCGCGCGCGCGTGACGGTACATCTCCTCGAGGGGCAGGTCGGCCGAGTAACCGAGCGAACCGTGGATCTGGATCGCGCGGTCGATCACGTCGTGCAGCACCTTCGCTCCGTAGAACTTGATGAGCGAGATCTCTTTGCGCGCCGCCGAGGCGCCTTGCGTGTCGATCACCCACGCCGCGTGCAGCGTCATCAAGCGCGCCGCTTGCATCTCGGCCGCGGAGTCGGCGATCCAGTTCTGCACGGTTTGATGACTGGCCAGCTTCTTGCCGAATGACTCGCGCTGCAGCGCGCGCTCGCACAGCATGTCGAAGGCGCGCTGGGCCTGCCCGAGCCAGCGCATGCAGTGATGGATGCGCCCCGGTCCAAGCCGGGCCTGAGCGATCAGGAAACCCTGCCCGCGCTCGCCCAGCACGTTGGCGGCAGGCACGCGCACGTTCTCGTAGAGGATCTCGGCGTGGCCGTAGCCGAACCGCTCGTGCTCGCCCGCGAGCGTCGGAATGTTGCGCACCTTCTTCAGCCCTGGCGCGTCGGCCGGCACGATGATCATCGACGCCCGCTCGTACGCGTCGGCGTCCGGTTCAGTGACGACCATCGCGATCAGGAAGTCCGCGATCATGCCGTTCGACGTGAACCACTTGTGGCCGTTGATCACCCACTCGTCGCCTTCCAGCTCGGCGGTGGTCTTGAGCAGCGTGGGATCTGAGCCGGCTGTGTCGGGCTCGGTCATCGAGAACGCGGACCGGATCTTGCCGTCGAGCAGCGGGCGGAGCCAGCGCGTCTTCTGTTCCTCGGTTCCGAAGTGGGCGAGGATCTCCGAGTTGCCGGAGTCCGGCGCCTGGTTGCCGAAGACGATCGGTCCCCAGACCGACGCGCCCTCGATCTCGTGCATCAGGCCGAGCTTCACCTGCCCGTAGCCCTGGCCGCCCAGCTCGGGAGGCAGGTGCGTGGCCCACAGCTTCTGCCGCTTGACCTCCTCTTGGAGGGGGCCCACGGCGCGCATGAATCTCAGCTCGTCCACATCCAGGACCTCGAGCGGGTACACCTCGTCGTGCATGAACCGGCGCATCCATTCGAGCTTTTTCTCGAACTCGGGCTCGGTCGAGAAGTCCCAGGTCACAGGAGCGCGATCCCCTCGTCGATCATGCCGACGATGGTATCCGTCAAACCTTCGTACATGGGGTCCGGTCGCCGGCCCCGGCGGTGGAGCATCAGGTTGTAGCCGAAGATGGCCGCGTACTTGTACAGGCTCATCGCGGCGTACCAGC
>WNGL01006499.1_pt1 | contig 19521 bp, 13 predicted proteins | sample 5400591 | NCBI WGS metagenome assembly WNGL01 (sample SAMN13153377, study PRJNA577476) | soil metagenome | isolation source: 80 cm soil or saprolite under Garry oak tree replicate 1 | place: USA:California | collected 2016-06-15 | reverse complement strand
CTGCACGGGCGCTGAAAGGAGCGTGACCAGCGCCCCGACGAGCAAAGGAGCGAGGATCAGGCTTTTGGTTTTCGTCAGGCGCAGACGCCCGATTGATTGGTTGAATAGTTTGATCATAGGGTCTGTCCTTAATTTAGAGCTCATTGTGTACTTCCTTTCATTGCATGTCGGGCTTGCTTTGCTTTATCAAAGCCTCGCCCGGCGTTTTGTTTTGTATCGAATCCTTGCAACTGCGGACCGTCGGCCTGCACCGGCGAACGGGCCGCAAGACAATTCACACCACAAAGCAGTAGTTAGTGTCGCGAGAGTGGGTTTAGCAGAGGAGAGAACAGAAGAGTTCCCGAAACGTGCGAGAGTCAGTCAACCGGCTTGCGTAAACCGACAAAATTCTGCGGACACTGATCCTCCGCGGCTGGGCAAATATTCTTGAACAAACGCTGTGACCGACTGTCGATATTCCCATGAAGAAGCAGCCTTCTCAACTACCATCTCATTTGTTGAAGTGTCGGCTTCGTCGAACAGTGTTTCTGGAATATCTGCCTTCGGTACCATCACCAGTGCGACGGTGAAGATGAGGTAAGCGGCCGCAAGTCGAGTTGTCCTCGCATGGCGGAGAAACATAGACTCTATACCTGTGGTAGCTGAACGGAGCCTACGAAGGGGAAACGAGACTGGCTAGGAAGAAGGTTCCCACATCGTGTGTGCAACATTGTGCCCAAAAGGAGCTATTGTCAAGGGGAATAAGTCTGCTTCATGGGCAACTTGGACTTCTTCGAACCGACTCGCACGGCGAATTTCTCTGAGGAAATGTTTCAACAGCGACAGCCATTTCACGGGATCTTCGTACGGATGCTACTGCTGGAGTGTTTATGAGATGGCTTGTAGTCTTCAATGATGGCTTCGAAAGTGCACCGCGGACCACGATGGTTGAGCTTTATCGCTTCAATCTTCGGTGCGTCGAATGGAATCGCGTCTCGTATTCTTGCCTGCTCGACTAGATCCTTTTCTTCGACGAACAAGAATTATCCGGATCGACGAACCGCTTGATCAGCCAAGGGCAGGCCACACGGTCGACTTTGATGTCCTTCCTCGTATCCATTTCATATTCACCTCACGGGCGCCAGGAATATATGAACTTGATAGCGTTGCAATCGCGGCTTGGATATTGGCAGTGTCTCTGAAGCAACGTGGAGAGCGTCAATGAAGGGGGCCGCCTACTCATATCGCAGGCCTTGGATGGGGTCCAACTGAGAGGCCTTGCGGGCAGGATAGTAGCCAAAGAGAACTCCTATGCCGGCGGAGAATAGTCCGCCGATGGCAAAGATCGGCGGTGAAAGCTTCGTCGGCATCTGGAAGAGATTTTCAACTATTGCGGAGGAGAGAAAACCAGCTAATAGACCGAGAAGACCGCCGATCAAGCTCAGCGCGATTGCTTCGCTCAAAAACTGAAGTTGGACGTCCCACTCCGTGGCCCCCACTGCCAGTCGCACTCCAATCTCACGCGTACGTTGGGTAACTGATACCAGCATTATATTCATAATGCCTATGCCACCCACGAGCAAGGATAGAGAGGCGACACTTGCCAGCAATAGGGTCATAATCCGGCTGGTCGCCAGCTGGGCCTGAACGACATCTTCCGGTCTCCGAATGTTGAAATCGTCGTCCTCCCCAGCATTGAGATGGTGCCGTTCACGCAGCAGACCCACAATCTGCTTGGTAGCTTCCGGCATGGCTTCGCGGGAGACGGCGGAGCAGAAAATATCGTCCAGCCAGAATGTCCCGGTAATCCTCTTCTGCGCTGTCGTAAACGGCATCACAACAAAATCGTCCTGATCCTGTCCCGTCGCAGATGAGCCTTTAGCCCGCAGAACCCCAACGATCTTACAGGGCGCACTTTGGACACGAACTGTCTTGCCGACCGGATCCTCGTTGCCGAACAGATTATCCACCACCGTCTGACCGAGGACACAAACCAGAGCAGCCGCCTCAACGTCGGCATCAGTGAAGAAAGCTCCCAATTTAAGATTCCACCTTCGAATCTGCAAAAAATCGGGCGTGACACCTCGGTACGTTGTCGCCCAGTTCTGACCCTGGTATACGACCTGAATGTGTCCGTCGACATTTGGAGACATATTCTTGATTAAGGGAACCTGCTCCACGATCGCGGTCGCGTCGCCTAGAATCAGAGTGCGGTCAGCCCGGGCACCGTAGCGAATGCCATTTCTTGAGCGGCTTCCTGCCTCCACCCAAATAAAGTTGTCACCCAAATTCTGCAGCCGCCTCTCGATGCTGCTGCTGCCTGCATGTCCAATGGCGACAACGCAGATGAAAGCCCCCACCCCCACAGAGATGCCCAGAATCGTGAGGACACTTCTGATCGCGTTACGCCTTAGCGCGGTGGTTGCTTCCCGAATCATGTTTCCGAAATTCATGGCAGCGAGATCCGACGTGATTCAACCTACTTCTCAATGCGCTGCGCCCGACATCTCTTGAAGATTATAGGATGCCGGATTAACACCCTCGTGCGAAAGTCGCATCACGGTCGCCGGGAATACGTGAACTTAATGGCGAAACGGTTTTCATAGAACTGCGGAGGGTTTGCCGCAACTAAGCTGGCAAAGCGCTGGCCGGCTGTATAGATTACGTACAAATCACTGTCAGGCCGATAATTCCAGCGCAAGCGAATGTTTGCGCTCGCCGCTTGATTGTTGGCGGTGTCCATCTGGACGAGTGTCGAGAGCGTTAGAAATCGCGAAAACGAGTAATTCGTCTGGAAACTGCCAAACACGACGGAAAAGTCACTGGCCGTTCCCGGCAGCACGGCTCCTGCAGGTCCGGTCACAATGCCAAGCCTGAATCGGTTCCACTGCTCAGCGAAGTTGAAGGACAAACGTTCGTTGGCGCGATAGGTGGCACGAACCCGCGCTTCGTTCAGGTGCCCGTTGTAATAGGTACCAAAGCGTTCGAAGAAGCTGACCATCAGCCTGCGATCCTGCGGTGATCCGTAGGTGAGCTGATGGCGCGTCCAGTGGTATTCCCCAACTGGAAGGAAGACATTCTTGTAGATGTTGAAGGGTGTGATTAGGCGCTGGGTAAAGACGTCCACGATGTCGTCATCGCTGTAAGAGCCGTTGTTGAATTCGATCCTGAACGTATTCTGCCACTCCTGCGTCTGCAGAACGTGACGGGTATCGGGCGCATGAAAAATGAAGCCCTCGAAGTTTAACTCTCTTACCCCGCGAAGCTTGGGACGTGGCTTGAAAGTCACGTCAAGGTAGTTGCAGATGCAATCTGTGCGTTCGAGAAAGCCGACTTCGGGGTTGAAATTCGGACCGACCTTCCGATGCTGGGCGAAGACTTCGAGCCAGTTGGTCTGGTAGTTGAATCCTGCGCCGACATCGGTCTGTCCGGAGGAGAAGCCCGGCGTTCGCGTCTGCGTAGCGTAGCCGTTCACCACCAGATTCTTGTAGAAGACCAGCCTGGTGTCTGCGCCGCTCGTTTGGTTGAAGCTATCGAACGGATTGCCGGAGCGTTTGTCGATGCCCATGACGCCGATGTAGGAGCCACCCCACAACGAGCGTTTGACCCGCGCTACGGCGTAATTCGCGTAGGGATTCGGGCCGGAACTCCGCGTATCTACATCCATCACACCGAGTTCGAAATTGCCCAGCGATCCGGTAATCTTGGTGCCCCCATTGATTGGGACTTCTTCGCCTGTGATCGGATCAATACCGATCTGACGGCTGAAGAAGAGCAGGTCGCTGCTGTCCCCGCCAAGCGGGAAGTTGAATACTCCGGCATTTTCCAGGAAAAACTGCCGCTTTTCCGGGAAGAAGAGCTTGTACGGAGTGAGATTGAACTTCTGCGTGTCCACGTCGGCATCAGCGAAATCGGTGTTGGCAGTGAAGTTTGCAACCAGGTTGGAGCGGAGACCCAGCTTGACGTCCACACCGCCGGTGTACAACGCCGAGGTTCCCGGTGTGAACCCGGTTCCCGCGGTGTTCGACGGAAAATGGCTAAAGCCGATCAGTCCGTAGGGCTTGACGATGAACAGTCGGCCGCTACCAATCTCGGAGATGCCATGCAACTCTCCGGCTTGGCTAATCCTGGCAGCTCCATATGTGCGTCGCCATCCCGACCAGAGGTCTTCTTCGTTCTTCCGGCGGATGAAGCGTTTGAAATTAATACCCCAAATAACATCGCGCGACTGCATGAAGTTCAGGGTGGAAAACGGAATGGCGATCGTGGCTGTCCAGCCCTCCTTCGTAATGCGAGCCTCGGAAGTCCACACGCCGTCCCAGCCGGGATCGCCATCCCCGGTGCTCGTATCCGTGCGCTGCTCCTCGGTAATCAGAGCATCGCGTTGAGTGCCCAGCGGATTTATTTGAAACACGTATGCGTTACGCCGATCATGCGCCGAGTCAATGATGATCTCGAGATAGTCATCCAACTCCTGACTGACATCACGCCGCAGTTCGGTCGCGACGATCCTTTTCGGGTCGGAGTCGAAGCACGTAATGCCGAAATAGACTTGGTGCCTGTCGTAAAGGATGCGGACCTCGGTTTTCTCAGTCGGTGGTTGTCCTTCAAACGGCTCCCGCTGCAGAAACTTGGAAATCGGCGTGGCATGCTGCCATGCGGGATCATCAAGTGTCCCGTCTAGTTTTGGCGGCCGCTCAATTCGACTGGCGCTCGCGGTTCGGAGAGGCTCTTGAGCTCCAAGTTGCCTTTGTTTGGTTTGTGCGTTCGGCTGTGATTGAGCGTTGAGAAATAAGGATGAGAGGCACAGCGCTACCGGAAGGAAGCAAGCAATGATGAGCGCTCGTTTAGGAAACGCATTCCTCATCCCACTTTTCCGTGTAGGAGAACTCCAACGGCTCCTGCAGCGAGAATCACGATCGGTTCTGGAATTCTCTTAGTGAACATCAGGATTGCCAGAGTGGTGAGACCAATGATCACGGTGGCGGTGTCAACCAGAGACCGCCGGGCCAAAATGTATGCGGCTCCCGCGATCGCGCCCACGGCTGCCGCGGTGACGCCTTGAACGAATGCTTTGACCTGCGGGTTTTGTGCAAAGCGACGATAATACGGTGCTCCGAAGAGAACGATGAAATAGGGCGGCGCAAAAACTGCCAAGCCTGCGACCACCGCGCCGATCAGCCCAGCGACCAAATACCCGATGAAAGCCGCCGTTATGACAACAGGGCCTGGAGTGATCATTGCGACCGCAACGGCATCTACGAACTGGCGTTCGGTGAGCCAATGAAACTTGGTTACAACTCCACCGTACAAGAACGGAACAATTGCCAACCCGCTGCCAAAGACGAAGGCACCAGCCTTTAAGAAGAACAGAAAGAGCACGCCAACTGTCGCGATCGGCGCTAAACCGTGAATCCCAGTCAGGAGCGGATTCAGGCCGCCAATCAACACGACGGGAGTGGCTCGGGACATGAAACGAGGAGGCGCCTTAACCAGTATTCCGGTAGCGCCGCACAAGACGAAGAGCCAGACGATTTCGGACTTGGTCCAGGCCGTTGTGATCGCAAGGACGGCAAAGATCGTCCACAGGAGCCAGTCTCTTCCCACTGTTGTCCGTACTAGTTTGATTGCGCTTCGGACGATGATCGCGATTACCGCCGCGCCAATTCCGTAGAACATGCCTTGAATCCAGGGCAAGCTGCCGAAGTGAACGTAGAGCGCGGCCAGAACGAGCGCCATTAAGAAGGAAGGCAGAATGAAGGCGATGCCTACGAGAGTGGCTCCCAGCGCGCCTGCTCGCACCCAGCCGAGATACATTGCCAATTGGGCGGCCAAAGGTCCAGGGGAGAGCTGAGAAAAAGCGAGACCTTCGAGGTAGTCCTGCTTCGACACCCACCTGCGCTCCTCCACCAGGTCTTTCTGCATGTGGCCCGCCAATGCGATCGGTCCGCCGAAGCCAAGCGTCCCGAGTCGCAAAAAGTAGAGCAGCAGATCGCGCAATGTGTACGAAGCTGTCGAGGGGGCGCCCAGCACAGGCGGTGGTTGCGTCGTTTCTGGGTTCATAGTGGTGGACTATTGTTTGCCGCCCTTACCAAGTTCGTCGAGTGCTGCCTTAAAGCCCATGGCCAATTTATCCGCTGGGCCCTTACCCCAATAATGCAGAAAGATGATTGTTGGATTTGTGTTGAGCATGTGGTGATGGATTGCTACGACGTCAAGTCCGTGTGCACGCAGGGCCTTGAGAGTTGACGTGACCTCGGATTCGAGCATCGCGACGTCACCAGCGACTGCGGCATCTTCGTTGCTACCGACGAACGCTGCCCAGGTGTTGAGTCCCATGCGTGCGTTTATGGTCGCTCCCATTTCCTTGACTGTGAGGTCGTCGCGGCCCAGCGTGATCTTGTAGACCGCGCCAGTCTGCTCGCCTTGATGCCCAACGATTTTGGCAATTGCCGCTGTATCGAGATTGCTCTTGGCCTGAGCACCGGATGCGGAAGCAGACGTTTCCTTTGCCGCCGACACATGCCCAATCAAATCCAGTGCAGGTTTTATTTCATTGGCCAGGTCGACAGCCTTGCCGTGTCCGTGAACGTGCATAAAGAAAACCCGCGGCTTGTCCCAAAAGAAATGATTGTGTAGTGCGGTCACTTCCAATCCGTGCTCCTGCAGCGCCGACATTACGGGATTGACCTCTTCTTCGAGCAACACAAGGTCTCCCATCATCACGTCAGTGCCGCCGTCGCCTTTCGTCAAAGCGAACCACCCGCCGAATCCGAATGGAGTCGGGACCGGGTAGTCAGCGATTGTGATGTGCAGATCGTTTCGTGGAACATTCACTTTAAGTACGTTCTGCTTATAATCCCCAGATTTGCCGACAGTCTTCAGAACCTCTTGATAGTCGGCGGGTACATCCTATGCGTTTAAGAACGCGGCTGAGGCGACAACTCCGAGCATCAATAGAAATTGGCCAACGGTTCTGCTTTGTTTTCTCATACAACCTCCTGAAGTTCGCGCTGTAAGATCAGAACGGGGCGACTCGCGGAAGCATCATTTTGCGGTGACCTTCAAGTCATCAAAGTACGTAACCGAATCCGCTTTCGTCCACAGCCCTACTTTGCCCGCATCCTTGAACGTATTGTCGGTGGCCTCGATTTTCTTGTTGCCGTCGTAATAACAAGTGATCTTGTTCCCTGCAGCTTCCACGCGCAGTTCGTGCCATTCTCCCGAGGTGACTTTCAAGTTTGCGCCGGCGAACTGGGTGCGCCGCCCGTTCACTACGTGATAGAGCCGATAATTGTTCTCCAGGGCATTGGCGCGAACGATGTAATAGTTGTTCGGGTCCTTCAGACGAAAAACCAATCCTCCCGCGCGATCAATGCTTCCTGAGACAGCCTTGAACTTCACGCTGACGTCCAGATCCTGAAAAGATCCTTCATCGGAGATGAGCAGAGGGAAACGGTAGTCGGTTTGGTCAGCTGAAGTCTGGGCGATAACGTTCGGTTTGGAGGAGGCAGTTGGATCGGTTGTGACCACCCATTTCTCCTGTACCCCTCCTCCGGTTTTTGCGGTGTGGAATTTTGCAGGCAGTTGTCCAGCTGTATCGCCGTCGAAGTTGTATTCGAACTGCTTACCCGACGTTTGTTGAGGAGCAGCCTTTTCGGCGGGTACCGCAGCAGGAGTGGCCGGACCTTCTTCACCCTCTTCGCCTTCATCGGCGTCAGGCTTTTCTCCCGGCTTTTGGTTTGCGGATTGTGCTGTTCCGTTGGGACTGCTCGTTCGCTTTTCGCCCTCATCACTGTCCTTGCACGAAATAACCACAATCAACCCGAGAAGTACCACCGCAAGCAGAACAACCTTGAGTGCTGCCATAGGGCTCTCCTTGGCTAACCAAAAGAAAATCAAACCTAACGTATACGTCTGGGATTAATCGCTCCTGAATCGATCATGAAATTTCGTTCAGGATTCGTCTGCACGAAAGGGGCGGTTTAGTCGTTGCGAGATTGAGAGCGATTGTTGGTGGACGCCGGCAGTTGGACGCGAAAAAGGCTCCCTCGACCCTCTGCGCTGTTGACTGTGACTCGTCCGCCATGGGCCTGGCAGATCGAGCGGACGATCGAGAGTCCCAACCCAGTTCCACCCATCTGACGAGAGCGAGCTTTGTCAGCACGATAGAAGCGCTCAAAAACGTGCGGCAGATCGTCAGCCGAAATACCCAGACCGCTGTCAGCCACTTCGAGAATGGCATGATCGTCCCGCCGCGTTACGGAAATGCTCACACTCCCTCCTTCGGGCGTGTACTTGATCGCATTGTCCAGGAGGTTCACTACCACCTGCTTGAGCCGGGACGGATCGGCCTCCACTTCGACCGGCTCGCTTCCGTCCGATGTCAGCGAAATGCGTTTTTCCTCTGCGAGCAGCTTCATCTGGTCAGCCGTTGTGCGCGCCAGTTCTGCAAAATCCAGGCGCACGGGCTGCACCAGAGCCTCTCCAGCTTCTAGCCGGGAAATTGCAAGAAGACTTTCGACGATCTTGGCCAGCCTGTGGGTCTCTTCCAAGGCGCTCCCGATCGTGTCCCTCACGTCCGCTGGCAAGCCTTGTCCCTTCTGTGCGATCGCCTCTAGCTCTCCTTGGAGAACAGTCAAGGGCGTGCGCAGTTCGTGAGACGCGTCTGCCGAGAAGCGGTTGATCTGGTGAAACGACTCTTCTAATCGCTCGATCATTCGGTTGAGGTCTATCGCGAGTCGCTCAAGCTCATCGCCAGTGTGAACCACTGGCAATCGCTCGCTGAGATTCCGTGACGTGATCCGTGCCGCCCTCTGTCGAATCTGGTCTACTGGCCGCAACGCACCTCGCATCAGTAGGTATCCGCCGCCTATCGCGAGCGCAACAATCAGTGGTAAGCCCAGCGCAAACGTCAGCAGGAGACCACGCAGAACAGATTCAATCTGGTTGTAGGGTGCCGCAACTTCAATGATGAATTGAGTACCGTCGCTGGTCCGGTAGGGTAAACCATGGAGGAGAAGTTCATGCCCATCGGACATTTCAACTTCACGGTTAAACTCCTGTGTCACTGGTAATCGGGGAGCGGATAGGAGCGCGGGATCAAAAGTCCCGTCTTTTGGCGAACCAGAGACATATATTCGTTTACCATCCGCACGGCTTACGCGGATGAAGCGCCCATTGATCTCCGGCGAATAGTGCTCGGTGATCTCGGTGTCGACGTAATCTTCACCACTCTGGTTGATGTTGACCAGTAGCACGTCACCAATGGAGCGTGCCTGTTTGATCAACGACTCCTCCAGAGACTTCTGCAGGTAGCGCTCCAAACCGAGGTAGGTGGCAGCCCCAAACAGGGCAAGCGCCCCAGCCAATAAAGCGGCATACCAAAGCGCCATTCGGAAACGAATTGAGCGGGTGATCACACCGCGACCTCATGTTCACTGATAAGGTAGCCGAGGCCGCGAATCGTCCTGATTAGCTTGTGTTCATGCCCGTCATCGACTTTAGCCCGTAGATGACGGACGTACACATCAACAATGTTCGTAGCCCCGTCAAAACTTTGGTCCCACACATGTTCGAGGATCATTGTGCGCGAGAGGACCCTCCCCGCGTTCGCCATCAGATACTCAAGGACTCCATATTCTTTCGAGGTCAACTCGACTCGTTTGCCGGCGCGTTTCACTTGTTGTGAAAGGCGGTCCAATTCCAAATCACCGATCCGCAGCACGCTGGCTCTGGTAACCGGTCCGCGGCGGAGGAGAGCCTTGACCCGAACCAGCAGCTCGGCAAATGCGAAAGGTTTCGTGAGGTAGTCATCAGCGCCGGCTTCGAAGTGCTCGACCTTGTCCCCTACGGAATCACGGGCGGTCAGAATCAGAACTGGGACCTGGGACTTCGATTTCCGGATTCGGTTCAGAACCTCGCCGCCCGTAAGACTGGGAAGCATCAAGTCCAGAATGATGAGGTCATATTGATAAGTCTGGGCAAGATCCCAGCCGTTCTTCCCATCACGAGCCACATCGACTGCAAAGCGCTCGGCGATCAGGCCGCGGGACACAAAACGGGAGACCTTCTCTTCGTCCTCGACCACCAGGATGCGCATTTCTTAAATCCATTACCTTAGAATCGCCGAATTAAACTCTCATGAACGTTAGATGAAATTCCGTTCAGAACTATCGCCCACTGCCATTCGATAAGCACAGGACCAAGCATACTTCGCTTTGTTCCGTCAGCCGAACAAGATCGACAATGTTGATTGACATTCATACTACATAGAGTAGTGTATTTGTCACTTCCCCTCGGGTCCCAAGAATCGCCGGACACGTGGATGAGTGAGAAAAGGGAAACCATTCACTCCGGCATCGAAATAGGGTCAACGATCAGATGAAGCCATCGGGGACCCTGCGCTGCTAGTTGCGAGCGGCAGGGACGATCGACCTTTGTTAAGGAGAACCCATGCCTAACGCTTCCCACTACACGATGGTTGTCATTGGTACCGGTTTTGGTGGAACCATGACCGCTCTGCCGGTAGCAAGGGAGTTCGTGCGCAGGAGCAAGGGTGAGACGGTCCTGATGCTGGAGCGCGGGACGTGGTGGACGACTCCCGTGGGTACCGTCCAAGATAAGGAAGTCAGCGCCTTCGAATTCCTCGTCGGGAAAGGCCACCCCGTTCAGTACTGGTCGACTCCAAATAACTTCTGGGGTTTTGTGGATATCTTCACTCGATGCCTACGCCGCGAGAAAAACGAAGACGGCCTTTACGACTTCTCTCTGATGGGACGGCGTGGACTGTGGGGCTTTCTAGGCCGACAGAGTGACGGTGTCAACGTCGTCCGCGCCTGCGGTGTAGGCGGCGGTTCTCTCGTCTATTCCAACATCACCATTCGGCCGCCCAATTTCATCTTCGATGACCCCCGCTGGCCCCTCACCTGGACCCACGCCGATCGCGATGCTTTCTACGAGCTGGCGCGGAACTCCATCGGTCATGGCGTTCTCTGGGCGCTCAATCAACCGGGCCAAGACTTAGTACCGCCTCCGCCCGTCGTTGTTCAGGCTGGTTCTGTGAACACGGGACTGAGCAACATTGTCGCGCGGTCCGCGGGGATCGACCCGCACTGGATTGTGCAGTCTGACCCGAACAATAGCCGTGGCTTGAAACGGATCAATCTCAATTCGCCGTCGGGACAGATGGATCCCAACAACGCGCTTTGGATCGATCGGGCACGTCTGTTCCAAACCGCCATTTCCCACCTAACATCCGAATTTGGAACTGTGGACCTGGCGATCAACGACTTTGACCCTGCGATTCAGACTAACCAGCACGACGCGAAGAACTATTGCGAACGGCAAGGGCGCTGCAATGTCGGTTGCTTGCCGGGGGCGCGCCATACGCTGAACAAGCAACTGATGGCCGCTGTATTGGGATCACCTCTACCCTTGCCAAACGGCACACCGCCCAACTTTCAGAACAACGAGTTGGAAATCCAGCCCTTGGCCGAGGTGGACGTCATAGTCGCGCGCCCTGAGGGCGGGTACGAGATTCGCTACAAGCAGCGCGACAAGGACAAACCGTGGCGCACAACTCCCCACGTCGTCACAGCGGATAGGCTTGTTGTCGCCGCAGGTTGTCTCGGTACGAACGAAATCCTTCTTCGCTCGAAACGATGCGGCACTCTGCCCAATCTGAGCGAAAAGACCGGATTCGGGTTTTCCACCAATGGAGATTACCTTGGCTTTATCGAACCTACGAAGAGTCGCATGCGTCTCACGCGAGGTCCCGTCACTACCTCGTTCGGTCACTTCAATACTGGGACGTCGGAAACCGGTGCCGACACATCGAAATTCCACAACGTCGAAGACCAGGGAATTCCACCGGCTATTGCCTCTATCGTTAGCCGCGGTGTTCCCTTCATCCACAAGCTAGCTGTTTCCCGCCACAACCTGTTCTTCATCTTCTGGACATCGATCTGGCGCGCATGGAGCGCTGTAGTTCATTTCATTACCGCCTTCTTCAAGAACGTCGACGTCCGGCAAGATATTTTCGAAACCGACGATGAAATCCTCGCCAAAATGCTTTGCGTGGTCGCCCAAGGCCGTGAAGCCGCGGTCGGCCAATTCCGCTTGCGTACAAGCGGACGCGATACTCCATTGCGTGTGAAGAGAATCGATGGAAAGGAGTTTTGGCAGGATCCAATCTACCAGGAAATTGACGCTACGCTTGCTCGTTTGGCGCCGATTGTGGCCGTCGATTCCAAGCAGCGATTTGAGAATCCGTTTGTGAACGTGCTCACCGGAGAATTGAAAGCAAACGCAATTCCCGTGGCCCATCCCTTGGGCGGCTGTCGAATGGCAAAAGACGCTTCCGAAGGTGTGGTGGACGAGTTCGGGCGAGTATTCGACAGCAAAAAAGCTGGCACGCGACCCTTCTATGACGGGCTCTATGTTGCGGACGCGTCGATCATCCCGACAGCCCTGGGCGTGAACCCGTCCCTCACCATCTCTGCTTTGTGCTTGCGAGTTGCCAGCAAAATCATTGAGGAGCTGCCCTAACTGAGGAAAAACTTTTGCTCACAACCGGGATTCACTAAAGTGGCGAACGAATGAACAGACGTGACCCTCGAGATCTCATTGATCTTCCGCGCTCCCCATTTCTTTCTCACTATCGGAAACAGCTTTCGAAAAGCGGTGTGCCTCCCGGCGCTTCCTTGCCTCACAAGATCGGGGTATTCCTGTCGAGACATATCTTTGTCTGGGCTTACAACTATCTGAAGTTCATTTTTCGTCCGAAACACAAGTTTCAAGACTATAAAGACTCCACTGGAGAAAAGGGCATCTACGCTTTGCAATCGGATGGCGGCACGAGTCGCGCTGATTCGAGCAGTCCAATCCGCGTCTCCATGGCTGGCGACTGGGGAACCGGGACTTCGGAAGCTGCAGAAATCGCCGTCCATATCGACGCCTTTAAACCCCACTACACTATTCATCTGGGCGATATTTATTACGTCGGCGATACGGACGAAGTGAACGAGAATTGTCTAGGGAAAGCCGAACCCTATGAATCCATCCAGCCCGTTCGATGGCCTCACGGCTCGGTCGGCAGCTTCGCAATGAATGGCAACCACGAGATGTACGCCAATGGAAACGCATACTTCGAACTGTTTCTCCCTGCGCTAGGAATCCCCATCTCCGATGAAGGTCGCCGGCACGGCCAGAAGGCGAGCTTTTTTTGTCTGCAGAACAAGTTCTGGAAGATCATAGGTCTCGATACTGGCTACAATTCGCTTGGTTTTCCGATCCTCGAACACATCCCCGTTTTTCGCAACATTCCGGGAATCGGACCGTCCTGCAAGCTTCCTAGGCCGCTGGTCGAATGGCTTCGTGAGCAAGTGCGACCGTCTGGAGACAATCGTGGCATTGTCCTTCTCACGCACCACCAATATTTCTCGGCGTTCGAGGAAGGATATCCACTTCCTGCGCGCCAATTGGCCGAATTCATCAACCGACCTGTTCTATGGTTCTGGGGGCACGAGCACCGCCTGGCAATCTACGGCAGGTACGGGACCACGGGCGGTATACAAGCATATGGCCGCTGCGTCGGGCACGGGGGTTTCCCAGTTTTCTATGACGATCGCAAGTACAAGACCGTGGAGGGTTGCGACTTGGGCTTCAACGGCTTTGTGAATCTCACCTTTGCCGGTAATAAGCTTAAAGTTGATTACCGCGACGTCGAGAACCGAAAGTTGTTAGAAGAAGAGTGGGAGGTCGACAATGGAATTCTTCAGGGAAAATCAATTCAGCCTGCTGAGTTGGGGATGACGCGTGTTGCAGATGACCTGGGCCTTGCGATTCAATAGGACTTGCCAAACCGGCACCGACCGTACATGAAATTCCGTTCAGGGGTGCCTTCTGACATTACGGGCAGGTTCAATGGCAAAGTTATTTCCCGATCAAAGGATGCGTGCAATCAACGAAGTCCAGGTGAAATGTGCCCCCGCCAAGGCAGGAGCCATTTCATGGTCCAATAAAAGTCCACGAATTGGTGGGTTTGCTGAGAACAGTGCCTATGCTTTCCACGTTCCCACTACCAGCGAGTCCAAGCGGTCCTGTCGATAGCATCGCAAAATCATGTGCACACCCAAGGTTTGTACCCTCGAAAGCGGCGTACAAGACCCCTTTTTTGACGTCACTTGCGATGCGAGGAGCACTCTAGAGTCACGAAGCCATCCGCCGTAACCCTTGCTGGACGCTTTGTTTAGCACCTAAGTCCTTTATTTTTCAATAACGTCCAAAATACCGCTTTTAGAATCCCTCCCTCTTCGCCAGTGGTTAGGGGTCCCCGCAGCGGGATGAAGGCGCCTCTCTCGGCATCTGAGCGGCAGAGCGGGTGGGTTCTAGGCACGGCGTAAGACGGCTTTCAAACAAACCTCTCACCCAGACGCGGCTTAGTAGCACTTTCTGGTTTACTCCTCTGCGGGCCGCGCTATGGTACGGCTACCGGGCGGCTACCCGCCTCGGGGTTAACTTTACCCATTCTAATGGGTGAAAATTCTAGCTGATACCGAACAGGCTTTAGAATCAGGATGGCGGAGAGGGTGGGATTCGAACCCTCGATACAGGTTTTAGCCCGTATTTGGCGGCACGCATCTCGGCATGTGGTCGCATCGGCACGCCTTCCACCTGGACCCGATTGGAAATATTTTCCGCACCCTTCGCATCCTTTATTGATACTCGGTGTTGCATCGCGGGCGGCGGTAAGGCGGCGTCCACTGATATTCACTGATATCAATTCGATGGAAATACAGGTCGCCAGAGGTCACGCAGGCTCGTTGAGATCACCGAGGATCTTCCTTGCAACCCCTGATTTTGCAACGTAATATCTCGCATGTGTTGATGCCATCGTGACTTGCGAGAAATGGCACTGAACGAGTCCCTTCTTCGGCACCGTACGAGACAGAAGACACCCTGCTCAGGGAAAAAGGGCGGCCCGCCCGATCCCGTGCGACGACAGTCTCAGTGCAGGTCGTTCACGCGGCGCTCATTCTGCCCGGCAAGCGGCGAAGCCACGCCCCGCTACCAGCACAATGGTATTGCCAAAACCGTTCTCCGGAGCAGTGAGGTGTGCCGGTGCCGAAAGGGGCGAATTCGTGCACTGACACAGCTTACCCGACGTGACCTAAAAATTTGCGTATGATCCCGTGCGAAAGGTCTTTATCCCAAGAGAAGTAAGCCGGGTTATGCCTTCGAGTTCGCTTGCGTGCGTTCTCTTCCCGTCACAAGGACGTCACAAGGCCAGTTCCGTGGGCTGATTAATCACTCAGTTTTTAGGAGTTCAAATGTTGCTTGGACCCGCGTCCGACGCGGCTTTTGCGCTGGTGCCGGGAGGGGGAGTTGAACCCCCACGAGGGGTGAACCTCGGCGGATTTTGAGCCCGCTGCGTATCGCAGTACAACTATGATAATAAACAGTTTAGATTGCACAAGACGTGAAAGTGTGTAAGCAAATGTGCCGGTTTTGAAGGTTTTCCACCGGTCATGTCGCAAAGAAGAAGCCGCGGGGACGCGCTCTTTCCGTGCGTTTTTTATCTGACTCGTCCGAGCGGCACCAAGAGTTCCCTGCTTCGTCTGCCTATGCATTCTTGTCAATTTCGCAATTTCACGCAGTGCACCTGTCTGCAGATTTCTCCTCATCGCTGCCAAGCGTTTCGAGGAGCCTCGCTTATGTGGCAATCCCGATCCAAGCTTAGCTAGAGCTTTTGGTTACCACGACTAGGAGCCATCCCACTTTGGCTCTACACCCGAAAGCCAGCGCAAGCGGAAGCCGGCGATGTGCGATCATTTTGGAGTCAAGTGTCGGAGTGCCGGCAGGTCTTTGACTTGAGCAAAACTGACACCGAGTTTCCGAACCTTGAGGCATCCGTAGCGGAGGTGCGACGCCTGCGTGCCGAAAATGCTCAGCTACGCGGCCTTTTGATCGAGCACGGTATACGAATTCCTGAGCCTCGACCCATCAGCCGGAGTCCTCAGACCATAAGCACAGCGCCAGACGTTCGCAGATCCGCAGTGGGTACGGCGCAACAGCGGATAGAGCTCTTTCGCAATCTTTTCCGTGGACGTGACGATGTGTATGCCATTCGCTGGGAGAGCGCCGACGGGCGATCTGGATACATGCCGAAGGCAGATCGCGATTGGAAATCATATCTGCGGGCCAAAGACAAAGACCGCAAGAAGGTTGATCGCCAGACTAGAAAGTTCAGGCCACTAACCCAAGACGTTGTGCGTGGTCACCTTGTTGGGGATCATACAGTCGGAATCTATCCGCTTTTGCAGGACGAGACCTGCTGGCTCCTGGCAGTTGATTTCGATAAAAAGACCTGGCAGAAGGACGCCGCTGCGTTCCTTGTGGCTTGTCGCGAGATGAATGTGCCAGCGGTTTTGGAACGTTCTCGCTCAGGGAACGGCGGCCATGTTTGGATATTCTTCAATCGAGCGATTCCCGCGACCATTGCGCGAAAACTAGGCTGCGCAATTCTAACTCGAACCATGGAGTTCCGGCACCAAGTGGGTCTGGAGTCATACGACCGCTTCTTTCCCAATCAGGACACGATGCCCAAGGGAGGTCTAGGCAACCTGATTGCTCTGCCTCTACAAAAGATTCCGCGTGCAGAGGGAAACAGTGTTTTTGTCGATTCGGAATTTTGTCCGCACCAAGATCAGTGGGCATTTCTAGCAAGCGTCGAAAGAATGTCGTCTGACGCTGTCGAGACAGTCGTGGGGGAAGCTCAAAAGCGAGGAGATCTCATTGGCGTCAGGATCGGCAGTATGGACGACGCCGCGCAAGATCCCTGGGCGCTGCCGCCGTCACAAAAGAGAATAGATCGTCCAATACCGGGACCATTTCCATCTGAGGTTCAAATCGTTCGCGCGAACCTCCTGTTTATCGAGAAGGCTGGGCTGCCTCCGGCAATGCTGAACCGTCTGCTCCGGTTGGCCGCATTTCAGAATCCTGAATTCTATAAGACCCAAGCAATGCGGCTTCCCACATTCAACAAACCGCGAGTAATCGCGTGCGGCGAGGATCTCGCCAACCACATTGCTTTGCCGCGTGGGTGCCTGTCTGAGGTAATGGAACTGTTTGAAGCACATCACATCAAGCCGGACATCCGTGACGAGCGGTGTGCGGGACATGCAATTGACGTGGAGTTCTGCGGCCAACTACGCTCGTCGCAACAAGACGCTGTTTCCATGATCGCTGAACACGATGAAGGGATACTCTGCGCTCCTACCGCTTTTGGCAAGACGGCAGTGGCCGCATGGCTGATCGCAGCGCGAAAGGTGAATACCCTGGTACTGGTTCATCGCCAACAATTATTGGATCAGTGGCATGCCAGATTGGCGATGTTCCTCAATCTTCCCGCGAAGTCAATCGGTCAAGTTGGGGGCGGGAAAAGCGATCGCAGTGGCACCCTGGATATCGCCATCATCCAAAGCACCCACGGCAGAGAGGGAGTCAAAGACTTCGTGGCAGAATACGGGCACGTCATTGTCGATGAATGCCACCATTTGTCGGCATTCACTTTTGAGCAGGTGATGAAGCAAGTAAAGGCGAGGTACGTCCTCGGCCTGACGGCAACGCCTGAGCGCAAAGATGGACACCACCCGATCATCTACATGCAGTGCGGTCCGATACGGCACAAGCTCAGCGCACGCTCGATGACCGCTGTCACGCCGTTCGAACATGAGGTGATTCCTCGATTGACTGAGTTTTGCCTCCTTCCCGAGCAGATCGATACAACGATTCAGAAGGTGTACGCTGCACTTGCCGACGACCGCGCTCGCAATGAAATGATCGTCGCCGATCTGCTACGCGCGGTTGGAGACCGGCGTTCACCGTTGCTTCTCACCGGCAGGACCAATCACTTGAAGTATTTCGAGATGGCGCTCTCTGGCAAAGTGAGCAACGTGTTTGTATTGAAAGGTGGGATGGGCAAGAAACAGCGCCGAACGATTGCGGAAGCGATTGCGGCTGTTCCGGAGAGCGAGCCAAGAGTCATCCTCGCAACTGGGAGTTACATCGGCGAGGGCTTTGATGATGCTCGTCTGGACACGTTGTTTTTGGCGATGCCGATTTCCTGGAGGGGAACGTTGCAACAGTATGTTGGCCGTCTCCATCGGCTTCACGATGCTAAGCATGTTGTTCGGGTCTACGACTATGTCGATTCTCAGGTGCTGATGCTGGCGCGAATGTACGCCCGGCGACTAAAAGGCTACGCTGATATCGGGTATAGAATTTGCGATTCGGCCGCATGCTGAGCTGTCGGGTGCGGAATGGATCGCAGCGTACCGCCGCTGGCGCAGAGGATTCTGAGTGAGCGAATACCAGTATTACGATTTTCGGGCAATAGACCGGGCGCTGACAAAAGCTGAGATGGCCGAACTGCGGTCAGTCTCCACGCGCGCTGTGATTACCTCAGCCAGTTTCACGAATCACTACGAATGGGGAGACCTGAAGGCAGATCCTCTCAAACTGCTGGAAAAGTACTTCGACACGTTTCTCTACGTTGCGAACTGGGGAACGCGTGAGTTGTATCTCCGCCTTCCGCTAGAACTGGCCGATTACAAAGTGCTCAGAGCCATGCTCCCAGGCGAAGCTGCTCAAGTGCGAAGATCCGAAAACTCGGTGATCGTTGGATTTGAAAATCAATTCGAGGACGATGACTGGGACGACGGGACAGGATGGATGGGCTCGCTGATTTCTCTGCGCTCGGACCTACTGGGTGGCGACCTCCGCTGCCTTTATCTCGGATGGCTTCTTTGCGCGCAAAATGAAGAGTTCGGCGAGGATGAACTGGAGCCAGCTGTGCCTGCTGGTCTAGGCGAATTGTCGGCTCCCCTCCATTCGCTGATCGAGTTTCTTGGAATAGACGAGGATCTCGTCGAAGTTGCCGCGTCCGCTTCAGCGTCGCTGAGCGCCGACCCGGATCACGAGGAACTGGCGACGTGGATTCGAAGCCTGCCCGAAAAGGAGAAGAACAAGCTGCTGGTGGCCGCGGTTTCAGAACCCGCCGAACGGTGGAAGAACGGCCTGCTGCGCCGTTTCGAGCGACAGAACGCGCGATGCACGTTGCCCGTGCCCACCACAATTCGGCGACGCTCGCCTGGCGATCTCTTGACACTGGCTCACGCCCGTGCCCAGGAGAGGAACTATTTACTGGAAGAGAAGCGAACGGCAGAAGTTGCGCGGCGGAGAGCGGAGGACGAAGCTGACCGCACTCGCTATCTGGACCAACTGGAGAAGCGCAAGGAAGCGACTTGGAATCAGATTGCAGCGCACATCCAAAAGCGGCAGCCCAACGAATACGACAAGGCGGTCACTCTGCTGATTGACCTGCGTGATCTCGCGGTCCGGCAAGGCCGCGTGGCTGCATTCCAGTCCGCACTGGGGGAACTCCGTCAGGAGCACGCCGCCAAGGAAAGTCTTCTGCGCCGGTTGACTAAGGCAACGCTGTAACGACCGGGGCGCGATGAAGGAGCCGGATCGGAAGAT
>WNGL01005363.1_pt1 | contig 19521 bp, 18 predicted proteins | sample 5400591 | NCBI WGS metagenome assembly WNGL01 (sample SAMN13153377, study PRJNA577476) | soil metagenome | isolation source: 80 cm soil or saprolite under Garry oak tree replicate 1 | place: USA:California | collected 2016-06-15 | reverse complement strand
AGGCCGTCTGTGCGGGTGCGATTGCGGTCGCGGCGAGCGAGAGCGCGAGGATCGCCCCGGCGTGCTTGGACGCCATCGCCTCGTCACTCCGGCTTGATCCCCGCCTTCGTCACCAGTTCGCGAACCGCAGGCACCTCCGCCGCCACCCGCGCCGCAAGCTCGGCAGGCGTGCCGGCCACGACCTCGAAGCCGGCCTTGCGCGCTTGCTCGCGCGCTTCGGGACGCTGGAAGGCGGCGCGGCTCTCCCTGACCAGCAGCGCCAGGATGTCGGGCGGCGTGCCGGCGGGCGCGAACAGCGCGTTGAACGTGTCCGAGACGAAACCGGGAAAACCCTGCTCGATCATCGTCGGCACGTTCGGCAGCGAGAACCAGCGCTTCTCGCTCGTCACCGCCAGCGCCCGGAGCTGGCCGTCCTGGATCAGCGTCTCGGCCGCCGCCAGCGCGACCGATCCGACCTGGGTCGTGTTCGACAGCACGGCTTGCGCGGCGGGCCCTGCGCCGCGGAAGGGCACATGCACCATCTCGATGCCGGCGCGCAGCTTGAGCAGCTCGCCCGTGAGGTGCGACTTGGTGCCGGCGCCCGGGCTCGCATAGTTGAACTTGGTCGGATTGGCCTTCGCTTGCGCCACCAGATCTGCGACCGTCATGATCCCGGAATCGGGGCGCACGATCAGGACATTGGGCGCGTTGACGAGTTCGGAGACCGGCGCAAAGTCCTTGAACGGGTCGTAGGGCAGGCTCTTGAACAGCGCCGGGTTGACCGATCATCTGTTGTCCGAGCGAATGCGACAGGGCATTGGTCAGAATCCGCGCGATGATGTCCGACGGCCCGCCCGGCGCGAAGGGAACGATGAGCGTGATCGCCCGCTCCGGATAGGCGGCCCCCGCGCTCGGCACGCCGGCGCCCAGCGCGGCCGTCCCCGCCGCGGCGGCAAGCACCGAGCGGCCAAACCATCCCCGCACGCGACCCCTGTCGCACCGCCTGATCGCAAGCATTGCCTGACCCTTCCTGTTGGGGATTGCGCAATCGCCGCCCGATTTGCGGCGACCGCCTACCTGCCCTCGATCAGCGCGTTGGCGCGGGCGAGCACATCGGGCGGCGTGTTGATCGTCGCTGCCGCGATTTTCTGCGCCTCCTCGCCGGTCATCGGGCTGATGTCGGTCTTGCTCCTCTCCGCCTCGGCGAGGAACTGCGGATCCTTCATCGTCGCATCGAAGGCGCGGCGCAAGGCCGCGACCCGCTCGCGCGGGACGCCCTGATTGGTGACCAGCGGCCGTGAGATCGCCGTGTCGGCCGAGATGAAGGCGAGCACCTGCCGGTCGCTGTCGTTCTTGGCGAGCTCCTGCATGGTCGGCACGTCGGAGAGCTCAGGGTTCCGCTTCACGCCGACCTGGACCAGGATATAGATCTTCTTCTCCGCCAGCCATTGCGGCCGCGTCGACTTCCACGATGCCCAGGAGTTCGAGCCGCGCCCGCCGACTTCCCCGCGCTCCATGGCGATATTGATATCGTTGCCGCCCGGATAGCCGGTGACGATCTTGAACTTGGTGCCGACGAGCTGGTTGAGCGCATGAGGATAGAGATAGGAGCCGCTGGCGATGCCGGTCGCGCCCAGAACGAGCTCGCGCCGCATGGCATCGTCGATGGTCCGAATGTCGGTCGTGTGCCACGAATTGATGACGTTCGGCGTGTCGGTGGTGTTGCCGATGAAGTTGAACTCGCGCACGTCGAACTTGACGCCCGCGGCGCCGGTCGCCTGATGCACCGGCAGGTTCTGCGTGATCGCCACCACCACGCTGCCGTCGCGCGGGGCCACATTGGCGAGCCAATTGGCTACCACCAGCCCGCCGCCGCCCGGCATGTTGTTGACGACCACGGTGGGATTGCCGGGGATGTGGCGGCCGATATGGCGCGCGACCATGCGCAGGCGCAGGTCGTAGTCGCCGCCGGGCGAGGTGCCGACCAGCATGCTCAGGGACTTGCCGCGGTAGAAATCCTCCACCGGATCGGCTGCGGCCGGCATTGCGGCCAGCAGGAGCGTCGCCAAGGGAGCGGCCAAGCGAGCCAATGACGCCGACAGTCCAGCGCTTTTCGCCATCACATCCTCCCGGCCTTGGCAGTCGCGCGCGGTGCCGCTGCTCCCGCGCCGGCGACCCCACGATACGAGGCCCGGCGGCGGAGACAAGGCCTCGACCCTTGGAGCCCGGATTGGTTCGATCGGGGGACGCCGTTCCGCGCCAAGGAAGGCTGCACGAGATTTGTGGAGAAGCTGTGGGTAATTCTGTGAATAACACTGTGGATGGAGGCGCCCGCCAGGGCCGATAACCTGCCATGGATTTGTGGACAACTCCTTGTGACAAGAGCGGATAATCGGGATTTCATGGCTGCCCCACCGGCCTTCGAAGCGACTGTTGTGGCCCGCCTTGCCGCGAGCGAAGAGTTGGCGGCCCACATCGTCGATCGCCTCGCCGAGAGCTTCGATTCGCCCGCGGCGGTCGCTGGCGCGTACGAGGAAGCCGGCCGCTGGACGGTCGCGATCCATTTTCGCGAGCCGCCCAACGAGGCAGCCGTGCGCGCGCTGGTCGGGCTAGCGGCCGGCCCCGAGGCCGCCGATGCGCTTCGCTTCGACCGCCTTGCGCCCCAGGATTGGGTGCAGGCGAGTCTCGCAGGGCTCGGTCCGGTCGAGGCCGGCCGCTTTGTCGTCCACGGCGCCCACGATCGCGGGCGCGTGCCTGTCAACCGCATCGGGATCGAGATCGAGGCGGCGCTCGCCTTCGGGACGGGTCACCATGGCACCACCCGCGGCTGCCTCCTGGCGCTCGACCGGATCGCCAAGGCGCGGCGCCCGCGAAAAATCCTCGACCTCGGGACCGGGAGCGGCGTGCTCGCCATTGCCGCCGCCCGGGCGCTGCGGCGGCCAGTGCTGGCGAGCGACAGCGACATCACTGCGGTGCGCGCCGCCCGCGCCAATGCGCGCCGCAACCGGGTGGGCAGTGTCATCGCGATCGTGCATGCGAGGGGCCTTGGCCGGCGGCGATTCCGCGCCCGCGCGCCGTTCGACCTCGTCCTCGCCAATATCCTGCTCGCGCCGCTCAGGCGGCTCGCCGCGCCGATGGCGAGGCTCACCGCGCCGAACGCCCGCCTCGTGCTTTCGGGCCTGTTACCGAACCAGGCCAACGCCATCCTCGCGGCCTACCGAATGCAAGGGCTGATGCTCGAGCGGCGCATCCCGCTCGACGATTGGGTGACGCTGGTGCTCAGACGGGGCCCAAACGCGCCGCGAAGGATGAAGTCGTAGCCCGGATGGAGCAGAGCGAAATCCGGGGAACCTCAGCGCATGCTCCACTTGTCGTCAGAGTTCGGCGACCGATCCCGGATTGCGCTTCGCTCCATCCGGGCTACCTAGGCCTGTCAACGCCGTGCGGCGACCGCGCGAGCAACGGCGAAGTCGCTTTTGCAGGTGTTGCCGCTCGCTTGCGCGGCCAATAGATTGCCGAGCATGTTCGAGGCCCGCTTCCAATCGTTCGAAGATCCTCCCGAAGGCGGGGCGAGCAGGCCGCGGGTTGCGGCGTTGCGCACCGAGCTGGCGCGTCGCGGGCTCACCGGCTTCGTAGTGCCGCGCGCCGACCGCCACCAGAACGAATATGTGCCGCCTTCGGAGGAGCGGCTCGAATGGCTCACCGGATTTACCGGCTCGGCGGGCGTTGCCGTCGTGCTCATGGAGCGTGCGGCGTTGTTCGTCGACGGGCGCTACACCTTGCAGGCGCGCGAGCAGGTGGACACGTCGCTGTTCGAGATCGCGCACCTCATCGAGACGCCGCCCGACCAATGGCTCGAGCAGAACCTCGCGCGCAGCGACCGGCTCGCCTACGACCCCTGGCTGCACACGCTCGATGGCGCCGAGAAACTCGCCAAGGCCTGCGCGGCGGCCGGCGCGACCCTCGTCGCCATCGAGCCCGATTTGATCGACGCGCTCTGGACCGATCGGCCGCCGCCCCCGCTCGGCCCAGTCACGCTGCATGACATCCGCTTCGCCGGCGAGGAGGCCGCGACCAAGCTCGCGCAGATCCGCCCCGAGCTCGGCAAGCTCAAGGCCGACGCGCTCGTCGTCTCCGATCCGCATGCCGTGGCCTGGACCTTCAACATCCGGGGCTCGGACGTTCAGCACACGCCGCTGCCGCTCGCTTTCGCCGTGGTTCCGCGCGAGGGCCGCCCGGCGCTCTATCTCGACGGCCGCAAGCTCTCGAACGAGGTCCGCGATCGGCTCGAAACGCTGAGATTTCATCCGCGAACTGACCGCGATCGGTCTGCTTGGCAAGACGGTGCGGCTCGATCAGGCGACCGCCGCCGACGCGCTGGCCCGCATCATCACCGTATCGGGCGGCAAGGTGACTCGCGGCCCCGATCCGATCGCGCTGATGAAGGCGGTGAAGAACGCGGTCGAGATCGAGGGCGCGCGCGCTGCGCATCGGCGCGACGGCGCTGCGGTCGCGCGCTTCCTGGCCTGGCTCGACCGCGCAGCCCCGGGCGGAAGACTGACCGAGATCGAGGCGGTCGAGGCGCTCGAGAGCTTCCGCCGCGAGAGCGGGCTGCTCAAGGACGTTTCCTTTCCGACCATCGCCGGGGCCGGACCCGACGGCGCCATCGTGCACTACCGCGTCACCCGCAAGACCAACCGGCTGATTGCGCCAGGCGAGCTTTTCCTGATCGACTCCGGCGGCCAATACGAGGACGGCACCACCGACATCACCCGCACGGTCGCCGTCGGCGAGCCCAGCGCCGACATGCGCGAGCGCTTCACCCGCGTGCTCAAGGGCCACATCGCGATCGCGCGCGCGGTGTTTCCCGAGGGCACCACCGGCGCCCAGCTCGACCCGCTGGCGCGGCAATTCCTTTGGGCTGCCGGCCTCGACTTCGACCATGGCACCGGCCATGGGGTCGGCAGCTATCTGTCGGTGCACGAGGGCCCGGCCCGATTGTCCAAGCTCGGCACCACCGCGCTCAAGCGCGGCATGATCCTCTCCAACGAGCCCGGCTATTACAAAGCCGGCCACTATGGCATCCGGATCGAGAACCTGGTGCTGGTGGTCGAGGCTCCAGCCGTCGCCGGCGCCGAGAAACCGCTCAACGCGTTCGAGACCCTGACCGTGGCGCCGATCGACCGGCGGCTGGTGCTGCGCGAACTGCTCACCGCCGAGGAAGCCCGCTGGCTCGACGACTATCACGCCCGCGTCGCTGCGACGCTGGCGCCGCTCGTCGACGCCGAGACCCGCGCTTGGCTCGAGGCTGCGACGGCGCCGCTCGCACGCGGCTGAGCAGTGGTCAAGGAAATGTCTGGGCCAAGGGCAGCTGTTGGATATCCGCTCCTCGCCCCTTGCGACGGTGCGGTCGCTGCTGGCGAAAGTCGGGGGTAATATTACTCGGCCGCGTCCGCAGCGAGCGGATGCAATGCCACCAGCGCCACCATGTGGTCTGTCAGATCGGATGCCGCTTTGGGATCACTTCTCAATGCCGACAAGGTTCGGGGAGGGGGCAAGGAGCGGCCTTCTTTCGTCTCTGCCTCGGCGTAGAGCGCCAACGCTTCCTCGGCGTTCCGTAACGCCGCATCGACATCGTCGCCGGCCGAGAAGCAGCCTGGAAGATCGGGAAACCAGATGCCGATGGCCTTGTCCGGCCCGGCGTCTTCGACAATGGCAATGTAATGGGGCATCGGCTCCCGCCTTCAGTCAGGTTCCCATCCTGCCTGCCTATAGATATTACGAACGAGGCCGCGCCCCAAGTCCTTCTTGCGAGACAAGTAGGCGCTAATTATCACCCCTGATTGTCTGCTCGCCGATCCGATCGGTCTTGATGTCGATAGGACGTCAATGGTCGCGGCCGGGCGCCGCCGCTGTGGGCGGGCTTTTCAGGATCACGGTGCAGAGGCCGGCCGCGACGAACAGCACTGTGAGTGCCAGAAACACATCCGAGAACGCCATCACGACACCCTCCCGATGCGTCATCATGAACAACTGTTTGAGTGCCATCATCTTCGCATCCGGTCCGTGGCCAAAGCGCGAGGCGAGCGTGTCGAGCGTCTCGAGTGCCGGTCGATAGGCTGAGTTGAGCGCCTCGTGCAGCCGGGCCAGATGCAAATCGGTGCGATCGTTCAGAAACGTGTAGATGGCCGCAAGCCCCACCGCGCCTCCCAGGTTGCGCATCAGGTTATAGAGCCCGGACGCATTCTTGACCCGGTCCGGCGGAAGCGTGCCGAGCGCGATATTGTTGATCGGGATGATAGCGAACATCAGCCCGACGCCTCGGAAAACCTGCGGCCACAGCAGCTCCTGGAAATCCCAGTCCTTGGTGAGATAGGTCATCCACCAGGTCCCGATCGCGAAACAGAAGAACCCGAACATCAGCATCAGTCGCTGGTCGACTTTCGCGACCAGCCGGCCGGCAAGGGGAGCGGTCAGGAGCATCGCCAGCCCCGACACGAACATGGTCTCGCCGATCATCAGCGCGTCATAGCCGCGGATGCGCCCGAGATAGAGCGGATAGACCAGAGTCAACCCGTAAAGGCCGATGCCCAGAACGAAGGAGAACAGCGACCCCAGCGCGAAATTGCGGTTCGCATAGCTCCTGATGTCGACGATCGGGTGCTCGGCGGCGAGCACCCGGGCAAAGAATGCGGCGGCGGAGAGCGCTGAAATCCAGGCGCAGGCGAGGATGCTGTCGTCATTGAACCAGTCGTATCGCGGCCCGTCCTCGAGCACGTATTCGAGCGCACCGAGGAAGCCCGCCATCGTGATGAGCCCGATCCAATCGAAATGCCTGAACATCCCCAGGTTCGGCCGGTCGAAATCGATCAGCGCCAGCGTCGCGATCGTCACGCAGATCCCGGGCACGACGTTGATGAAGAACAGCCAGTGCCAGGACATGGCATCGGTCAAATAGCCGCCGACGGTCGGCCCGATCGTCGGCGCGAGCGTGGCGATCAGGCCGAGCAGCGGCATGATCAGGGGCTGCTTCGATCGCGGAAACACGATGAAGGCGGTTGCGAAAACGGTCGGGATCATGCCGCCGCCGATGAAGCCTTGGATCGCCCGCCACACGATCATCTCGTTGATGGTCGATGCCGTCCCGCACATGAAGCTCGCCGCCGTGAACCCGCCGGCCGAGATCGCGAAGACGAGCCGGGTTCCGAGCGCTTGCGACAAATATCCGGACAACGGGATCATGATGACTTCGGCGATCAGGTAGGCGGTCTGTACCCATGGGATCTCGTCGGCGCTGGCGGCAAGGCCGGCCTGGATTTCGGTCAGCGATGCCGACACGATCTGGATATCGAGGATCGCCATGAACATGCCGAACGCCATCGCCAGGAAGGCGAACAAGCGGCGGGGCTCGATGCGGTCGGTATCGGCGGGCGCGGGCGCGACCAGTCTTGCCGGGAAAAAGGCCGTCAAAGCGCGGGCGTCGGCCATGGCTTGTCCCACTGACGAGCGGCGCGGGCCTAGCGCGCCGCGACCGGTTGGTTGGCGCCGATGGCGCCCGCCTTAGTGTCGACGTTGACCACGACCGACATGCCCGGCCGCAGCACCCCTTCTCGCGCGATGTCCGCCGGCACCCGCAGTCTGACTGGCAGCCGCTGCACGATCTTGGTGAAATTGCCCGTGGCATTGTCGGGAGGCAGGAGCGAGAACACCGAGCCTGATGCCGGCGCAAAGCTCACGACGGCGCCCTCGAACCCTTGATCCGGCAATGCGTCGACGGTGATGCGGGCGGTTTGGCCGAGCCGCAGCCTCGAGACCTGCGTCTCCTTGAAATTCGCATTGATGTAGACCCCGTCGAGCGGAACCAGGCTGGCGAGGCGTTGCCCCGGCTGGACGTAATCGCCGGTCTGTACTGCCCGATTGCCGACGACGCCATCGAAGGGAGCGCGGATGACGGCGAACGACAGGTCCCGTTCGGCTTTGGCGAGCGAGGTCTCGAGTTCCTTGAGCGTGCGCACCGCCTCTTCCTGCTGAACCTTCAGCACATCGACATTGGCTGCCGCCGATTGCAGCTGCGCCTGCGCGCTGTCGACCGCCGCCAGCGCCTGATCGTTGTTGGCCTGAGCCTGTTCGAGCGTTTGCCGGCTGGCGAACTGGCGGACTGCCAAGGCCTGCTGGCGGTTGAGCTCGAGTTGCGCCCGGGTGGCTCCCGCTTGCGCCGAGGCGACCTGCGCCTTGGCCTGATCGACCGCGGCCTGCTGGGCCGCAGTCTGCTTCCCGATGCGGTCGATGGTGGCTTTTTGGGTTGCGACCTTGTCGCGCGCCGCCTCGACCGCGAGCCGGTAGTCGCCGTCGTCGATCCTGGCGATGACGTCGCCCGAGCGCACATGCTGGTTGTCATCGACCGCGATCGCGGCGATGTAGCCCGGAATCTTCGCAGCCAGTGTCGCGGTATCGGCGCTCACATAGGCGTCGTCGGTCGAGACCAGGAACCGGCCGACAGTCCACCAGCGGCTGCCGAAATATCCTCCCGCGGCGAGGACCGCGAGCGCGGCCGCGAAGAGAGCGACCGTCCTGATCCGCCGCCGCGGCCTGCTGCGAGGCGCACTCGGGGCTGCAAATGCCGACGCATCCGATTTGGCCGGCAAGCCCGCCGCATAGCGCAGGGTCGGCACGACCAGCACGGATTTGCCTTGCAACAAAGCCCCTGCCGAGGCTTCGGGCATTGGACTTGGCGGAAAGTCGATCCACTCCGCCTCTTGATCGTCCGCTTGGCTGATTTTCTCGATCCGTTTGGCGTGTGACATGATCTTCGCCTTCTGTCGTGAAGTCATTCCCCGCCGGCGTGCCGAGCTCTGATGAATGATCAGTCGATCAGTTGCCGAAGATCGCGGCAGTGCCGGCCTCGCCGGGGGGCCTACAGGCGGCCGGCCCGAAGGCCGGCCGCTCCTGTTCGTCGGGGCGCTGGGGGACAGCAGGTCCCTACGGGAATCAACCACCCCAACTCGGGCCGACGTTGCGGTGCCGAAGAACGTCCCAGGTGTCGTCGCGCTGCGAGCCGATGGAGAGGTCGCGGCTGTTGTAGGCGTTGAACGCCGGGGTGGGGTTCCTGGTCGCCGTCGCGAACGCGCTCGATGCGGGGCCGCGGTCGGTGCTGTGGTTTTTCGTCGCCGCGAGCGCGCCCGAGGCGGTGCCGAGGATGAGGGCGAGAGCAATCGTGATCTTGGTGAACATGGTCGTGTCTCCTTGTTGAAGTTGAATGGCCATTATGTGGAAGGGATCAACCGCCCCAATCCGGGCCGACGTTGCGGTGCCAAAGTTGCTGCCAGGCGTCGTCGCGCTGCGAGCCGATGGAGAGGTCGCGGCTGTTGTAGGCGTTGAACGCGGGGGTGGGGTTCCTTGTCGCCGTCGCGAACGCGCTCGATGCGGGGCCGCGGTCGGTGGCGTGGGTTTTCGTCGCCGCAAGCGCGCCCGAGGCGGTGCCGAGGATGAGGGCGAGAGCAATCGTGATCTTGGTGAACATGGTCGTGTCTCCTTTAGTTGAATCGCCGTTCACATCTTCTTGGGGTGCCGATAATTGACCGAACGGTTCGGTCACGGCGGCTCATTTAGAGGAGTGGAGGGCCGACGTCAAGCCAGACCGAACGGTTCGGTCAATATTTTCACCCAATTGTGATAAGGAGGGGCAGAGCCGTGGGATTGGATCTACTCGAGGGGCCAAAACACCGACCCCGATAGGGCGGTCCGCACAATGCCAAGCGGCGCCAGATCATCGAGGGCGCGCGGGAGGTCTTCCAATCCACTGCTGTTCAACGCCGCCGATCCAAGACTTGGTCGGTCAATTGCTCATCACCGCGAGAATTCGCGCGAGGTGATGTCGTTCCAATCGTAGGGACAGGCGTCGGGGAATTGCTCCTCGTCCAGTCCCGTTTCCCGGGCGGCTTCGATCCGCGCCTTTCGGTAACCACGCGCGATCGCCTCGGCGATCCGCGGCTTCAAACCTGGATTGTCCGCGATGACGTCGTCGAGGTCGGCGCGTTGGGACTTGATTGACAGCGCCCAGCTCCGCGACCGCAGCGCCGTTTGATGGTCCCATTTCAGAATGCGCAGCAGCACACGGAGTGTGCTTTCAAGCTTGTTGAACTGCTCGCGTCCCAATGATTCGATCTCCTCGGCCAGGTTCTCGCGGTCGACAGCATCCCACCGGCCGTCGCGCACATGGCGCGCCTGCTCCATCAGCCACGAGTAGAAATCGCGATCGTAGTCGGCGCCCAGGGGCTCATCGGGCGCCAAGCCGACGTCATTACTTTTGGGACGTCCTGCCATCGCTCTTACCTCCAACGATTGCCAAAAAAATAGCAAAAGGTGCCGGCAAAGTCACAACGCCTGGCCATCGCGACCAGGTCGCGGGCTATTCCGCCGCTTCTGCTTCCGCGCGAAATGGGACGGCGGCGATCACCGCCTCGACGGCTCGCTCTTGGAATTCGGGATCGGCGCGCAATTCGTCAATGGTGCGTGGGTGCGGAAATTCGCGGCCAGTGACTTCGGACCAATCCTCCGCCGCGAATTGCAGCACCTCGGCCGCCTTCTGCATCGCCTCGTCGAGCGTGTCGCCGGCGGTCGTCACGCCAGGCACGTCGGGAAACGACACGCCATAGCAGCTGTCGGCTTCCTTGTGGATAAGGGCGATATAGTGGGTCATTGCTCCCCTCATGCCCGCTCCACGAAACTGTCCACCACCCGTTTCTCGCCTGCCCTGTCGAATTGGATGGTGAGCTTGTTGCCGTCGACCGCGACCACGTCGCCGTTGCCGAATTTCTGGTGAAACACGCGATCGCCGACCGCGAAGGCGGAGACCGTGCCGGTCGACTTTGCGACCAGCTCGCCTTCGATGGTCAGCGGGACGGTGCGGCGCTGGGCGCCGCGCGCCCGCGAGCGGGGAGGGGACCCCGCGGCGCTGGCCGTCGCGGCGTCGCGCGCCCAATAGGCGTCGGCCTCCTCCTCGAAGCCGCCTCCGTCGTCGCCCCCGCCGCGGCCGCGGCGTTGCGCGCGCTGCCAGCCCGGGGTGCCGTAGTTCGAGCCGAAATGCGTCATCTCGTCGAAGCGCGAGGCGCCATAGCCCCCATAGCCGCCGAAGGAGTCCTTCGCTTCCGCCACCTCCACATGCGCCTCCGGCAGCTCGTCGAGGAAGCGCGAGGGGATGTTCGACGACCACAGGCCGTGCATGCGCCGGTTGGAGGCGAAATAGATGCGCGCCCGCCGGCGCGCCCGGGTGAGGCCCACATGGGCGAGGCGGCGCTCCTCCTCGAGTCCGGCCCGGCCCTGGTCGTCGAGGGTGCGCTGGTGCGGGAACAGGCCTTCCTCCCAGCCGGGCAGGAAGACGGTGTCGAATTCGAGCCCCTTGGCCGAATGCAAGGTCATGATCGAGACCGCGTCGGCATCGGCGCCGCCGTCGGTGTCCATCACCAGCGAGATATGCTCGAGAAAGCCCTGCAGGTTCTCGAACTCCTCCATCGAGCGGACGAGCTCCTTGAGGTTTTCGAGCCGGCCGGCGGCGTCGGCGGAGCGGTCCTTCTGCCACATCTCGGTGTAGCCCGATTCATCGAGCACGATCTCGGCCAGCTGGGTGTGCGGCAGGGCGTCCTTCTGGGCGCGCCAGCGGTCGAAGGCAGCGACCAGGTCGCGCAGCGCGCCGCGCGGGCGGGGTTTTAGCTCGTCGGTCTCGATGACGGCGCGCGCGGCCTCCAGCATCGGGATGCGGCGCTTGCGCGCGTGGTCGTGCAGGAGCTTGACCGTGGCGTCGCCAAGCCCGCGCCGCGGCACGTTGACGATGCGTTCGAAGGCGAGGTCGTCGGCCGGCTGGTTGACCAGGCGGAGATAGGCCAGCGCGTCGCGGATCTCCGCCCGCTCGTAGAAGCGCGGACCGCCGATGACCCGATAGGGCAGGCCGAGGGTGACGAAGCGGTCCTCGAACTCGCGCATCTGGAACGAGGCGCGCACCAGGATCGCGATCTCGTCGAGCGGATGCCCCGCGCGCTGCAGCGCCTCGATCTCCTCGCCGATCGCGCGCGCCTCTTCTTCCGAATCCCACGCGCCGGTGACCTTGACCTTCTCGCCTGGCTCGTCCTCGGTCCGCAGCGTCTTACCGAGGCGGCCCTGGTTGTGGGCGATGAGGTGGGACGCGGCGGCGAGGATATGGGCGGTCGAACGGTAGTTGCGCTCGAGCCGGATCACCTTGGCGCCCGGGAAATCGTGCTTGAAGCGCAGGATGTTGTCGACCTCCGCCCCGCGCCACCCGTAGATCGACTGGTCGTCGTCACCGACGCAGCAGATGTTTTTCTGCCCCCTCTCCCCGCTTGCAACCGAACTCGGGCCTGCCCGAGTTCGGTCACTCATGGAGTTGCCGAAGTCGGAAACATCCGACTTCGGCGGGAGAGGGTCGGGGTGAGGGGGACTCTCCAAGAGCTCAGTTCGTGGAGAGTCCCCCTCACCCGACGCGCAACGCAGCCAAGCTTGCGCAGGCTGCGTAAACTTGCCTGCGTGCGCGTCGACCTCTCCCCGCAAGCGGGGAGAGGTAACCGCGTTCGCGGCCTGGTTCGTGCGCTGCCCCAAGAGCCGCAGCCACAGGTACTGCGCCACATTCGTGTCCTGGTACTCGTCGACCAGGATGTATTTGAATCGCGCCTGATATTGCCGCAGCACCTCGGGCTGGTCGCGGAGGAGGCGGATGCTCTCGAGCAACAGGTCGCCGAAATCGGCCGCGTTGAGCACCTTCAGCCGCTCCTGGAAGGCAGTGTAGAGCTTCTTGCCCTTGCCGCCGGCGAAGCTGGCCGCCTCGCCGGCGGGAACCTGATCGGGGGTCAATCCCCGGTTCTTCCAGCCGTCGATCAGTCCCGCGAGCACGCGCGCGGGCCAGCGCTTCTCGTCGATGTTTTCGGCTTCCAGGAGCTGTTTGAGGAGCCTGATCTGGTCGTCGACGTCGAGGATGGTGAAATCGGGCTTGAGCCCGACCAGCTCGGCGTGCCGGCGCAAAATCTTCACCCCGATCGAGTGGAAGGTGCCGAGCCAGGGCATCCCCTCGACCACCCCCCCGACCATGGCGCCGACGCGCTCCTTCATCTCGCGCGCCGCCTTGTTGGTGAAGGTCACCGACAGGATTTCCGACGGTCGCGCCCGGCCGGTCGCGAGAATGTGCGCGATCCGCGTTGTCAGAACGCGCGTTTTGCCCGTCCCCGCGCCGGCCAGCACCAGCACCGGCCCATCGAGAGACTCGACCGCCTCGCGCTGCTCCGGGTTGAGGCCGGCGAGATAGGGCGCGCCCCCTGCGCGTGCGCGGGCGGCAATTCCGTCGGGACGCGGGGTCGGCGCAGCGGGTGCGCTCGCAGGGCGATCGGTCACGGGCGAGGTTGCTCACGAATCTCGCCCTCAATGTGGGTCAGGCCGGCCTCCTTGTCGACCCGTCTGCGGATCAAGGCGCTTTCGCGCCAAGGAAATATTCGCGCTCCCCGGCCTTGCTCCCGTCGAAATATCCATTTTGCCAGCTGTCGTCGGTCTGCAGGATGCCCTTGCCGATCTGCTGCTTCGCCCCGCCCTCGAACGCCCGCTGCTCGAGGATCGCGCGGAACTTGTAGTGGTCGTACACATCCAGAATGTGCACCGCATAGGCAGTGGCGAGAGCCTTGTTGCCCCGGATGATCAGCATGTTTTCGTCATTGGCATAGGAGGCCTTGTAGCCGAGGTTGTGGCTGCCGGTGATGACCACGCAATCCTTGTCGGACAACGGATCGATCACCACGATCTTGTCGTGGATGATCGCCTGTCCGTATTTGAGCATCTCCTGCTCCCAGTCGCCCACCAGGTCGAAGTCGCTGATGGCCGCGGCGCGGATCATCAGCACTTTCGGGGCCTTGGGATTCTGGTAGATCGCGCGCTTGGCCTGCGGCGGCTGGTGCGGTTTTGCGCTCCCGGCCCCGCCGCCCTTGGCCGGCTTGCCCTTCTTGGTTGGGGTCTTGGCGCGGGCGGATTTCACGACGCTCATGCGCATGGCCATTGCCGCAGTCTTGCGGGAGCGGCTGCGCGATTTTTTCTTCGCCTTGGTCTTCTTCTTTTTCGTCGTCTTTGTCTTGGTCTTTTTCTTCTTGGTCTTCGTCTTGGTCTTTTTCTTTTTGGCCTTGGCCGCACCGCCCGTCCTCGCGGCCCCCTTGCCCTCGCCGGAGGCCGCGCTCTTGCCCGCTCCACCCTTCGCCTGGTCGCCCCCCGGCAGCGCCATGCCGTCGCTGATCGCGCCGAGCACGAGCAGGTCGCTTTTCTTCAGCGCCACATCGATCGATTGGGCGATGACGCTCTTGTCGCCGGCGACCGACGGCATGAAGGTGAGGAAGAAGATCGCGTCCTTCGCCCCGTTCATCAGCTCGAAGGCGTTCGCGAGGTCGGGTGGGGTCGCCGGGTCCTTCGGTTTTGTCACCGCCTTGGTGTTGGGCGAATACCACAGCGTGATATCGGTCTTGCCGTCGGCCTCGAGCGTGACCTTGTTGGGCGTCATGTCCGCCGTGCGCAGCTCCTGGCCCTGCTTGTTGCTGTTGGTCGCGGACAGCGTCGCCGCCGATATCGTCTTCGGGTCAGGCAGCTTGTCGTCGCGCAGCCGCTTCCAGTAGTCGAGATAGGCGCCGGCGACACCGGGGTCGTCGATGATGATCACGTTGTTGGTCTGCGTGCAGAGCCCGGTGAACGTCCAGTTGGTGCTGCCGGCAAGGACCGCCTTGGGCTGCTTCGACCTGCGGTCGACGAGCACGCCGAATTTGTTGTGGCCGATATGCGCCGAGTTGTTGAACATCCGATCGTGGAATTCGGCGACCTTGTCGCGCAGCCTCTTGCGCGAGTCCGTATTGGTTCCGTCCCATTTGGGTTTTTCACCCGATCCCTTCTTGGGTTTGGTGCTGCCGGCCGTCGACAGGATGAGGTGGACCCGGTCGGCGTTCTCCTCGATATGGTTGAGCAGCACCGGGTCATTGAGCTCGTAGAGCGAGAGGTAGAGGTCGCAATCTTCGGCCTCGGCCCGCGCCATGAAGCCGGCGAGCAGCGGCAGCGCGTCGCCGGTCAGGAAGGTCCGGATTTGGTCTGGCTTGTCGGTGTCGATGTGGGCTTGAAGTTGGCTCTTGGTGGGCGCCTTGCCCTTTGCGACCTCCAATTGCTTGCGCATGTTCTGGGTCGACAGGATGCCGTTGGTGAACCCGGCGGTGATGACGGCCTTGCTATTCGCGGTGACCACATCGGTCGTCACGGTGACCTCATTGGTGGTCCCGGGGTCGCCGCAGAAAAACAGCGGAATCGGGTCGCCGGTGTATTTCTTCTCGATCTGGGTGGCTGGCACGGGGGTGCGGCCGGGCCCTGCCTTGCCGACCGGCGCGATCTCGTACTTCACCTTGAAATCCGGATCGCGCACCTCGGGCTTGTCGCGCAATCTCCGTAGCGTCAGATCGCGCCAGCTGAATTTTTGAATCGGCCAGACGCTGGTGTCCTGCGGCTCCCAATCCGGATTCGACTGCGTGTTGAAGGCTGCCCAGGCGGGCAGGATGCGCCGCTCGGTCACGTTGCCTCGGTCATCGAGGTGAATGCGCGTGATCATGAAGCCGAGGCAATCCTTGATTTTTTCGTCGGTCTTCCACGCGAGATAGCCCACTTCGTTGTTGCACCACGCTTGCGCCTCTACAATTTTCGCCATCGGCGGCCTCCATGTCGTACGATGTCCGCATCAACCGGGAATGGTAGAATGGCGGCGACGACGTTTCAATGACGGTTTGGCGGCCGCGCTCACAGGGGCGTTTTGCCCGCCATGGCGATGCGGCGGCCGGCGGCTTCGGGCACGGGCAACATGGCGTGCGCGGCCTTCATCTTGGCGAGGCCGGCGGCCAGTTCCGGCGGGAAGGCGGCGGTCTTCTTCGCCTCCATGTCCACATGCAGCGCCATGTTCTCGGAGGTCGCCGAGACGAAGCCTGCGCTGGCGTGGAAGAGCTGCTCGAAATAGTGCATGCGCTTCGAGTCGTAGTCGAGGAGCTGGAAGGTCACCCGCACCGGGTCGTCGGCATGCAGCTCGCGCAGGTAGCGCACATGCACCTCGGCGGTGAAGCAGGAGTGCTGGCGCGCCTGCACGTAGTCGGGGCCGCAGCCGATGAGCATGAAGGCCTCGTCCACCGCCCGGTCGAGCAGGACGTTGTAATAGGCCATGTTGAGGTGGCCATTGTAGTCGATCCAGGCCGGCTCGACCCGCATCACCGAGGAGACGAAAGGCGCAAAGAACAACGGTTCGAAATCGATGCGATCGAGCATGCCCGGCACCCTACGACAGTCCGCGCTCGGCCGTCTACTTGCGTCGCGGTTGGCTCTACCCGGTCCGCCTTCGGCACCAGGCCGAAGATGCTTGAGCGTTGGCCTCGATCATTTGAACCCGGCGATCACCGATTGCACCGAACTCGATGGGCCCTTAGCTGCCCGCTTTCTCAGCTCTTCTCAAGCCGTTGCAGAAAGCATCTTGGCGCAACCTTGCGCTATGAGCTTGCGTAGTTCCGATTGGGCAAAGCCGACAAGACGCAAATCCTCCAACGGCCAGCCCTTTGGTCGGCAAACTTCACCGCGGCGCGGATCGGTTGCGTGGCAGCGCTACGATCAAGCTCACACGATGGGTACCTGTACACAACCAGCGTGTGTGCAACGCCTGCCACGACGCTAATCTCGATCATGACCCGCGCCGCGATCGTTGCCAAAGCACGGTTTTTTCACCTTCTGTAGTAAACAGCGGGGTCGCTCTTATATACTGCTTGGCCAACCTGGCCATATATGCTAGCCAGGACGTGGCGCAGGAGTGAAGAGCAATGCAAGTGAATATTCTCGAGGCCAAGAACCGTTTGTCCCAGCTCATCAAATCGGCGCAGGCGGGAGAAGAAGTGATCATCGCCAACCGAGGCGAGCCGGTGGCGCGGCTGGTGCCGGCCGGAGCGGCGGCCGCCGCCGCCAGAGGTGCGGGCAGCGCTCAGGCCATTCTCGACTGGCTCAAGAGCCATCCCCTGCCTCCTTATGCGCGACGTTCCGCGGAGGAAATCGATGCGGCCATCGATGAGGAAAGGGCTGCGTGGGATTGATCTATATCGATGCCTGCTTGGTGATCTATCTCACCGAGAGCCATCCGCGCTGGAGCGAGCCGGTCGCCGGTGCGATGCAACGGGTGACCGAGACGCGCTTCGGCATCTCGCCGTTGGTGAAATGCGAATGTCTCGTCGGGCCGATCAAGCGTGGCGATCCGGTCTTGCAGCGCGCTTATGCCGAGATGTTCGAGCTATTCGCCGCACTGGCCATGCCCGAGCCGGTCTACCTGCAAGCCGCACAGCTTCGCGGCCGCTTTGGCCTGAAGACCCCCGACGCGCTGCACCTGGCCTGCGCTCAATACCATCGCTGCGACGCTTTGTGGACGAATGACGACCGCCTGATTCAGGCGTCGCATGGGTTGGCGCGCAATATTCTGAAGGGAGTTCAGCCGTAAAGGCACTGCCACCGGTATCGCCTCGGATGAAGGCAATGAAGACACGCTGGCGATTGCGCCGTGCCGCGCGCGTGATTGCCAATGTCGGGCGCGGGCATGCATGATGCGTGAGCCGGATTGAGATCGCGCGAGATCGACCCGCATGGCGAATATCACCTGGCTGCCGCCGTCCGTCACCGATGCGGCTCGACGGCTCGTTGCCGCGGTCAACCGGGCCGAGTTCCCCGACCTGTCCGAGCTGGCGACCGGATCGACGGTCTGGCTCGCGGTGACCGGGCTCAGCCGCTCCGGCAAGACCGTGCTGATCACGAGTCTGATCCACAACCTCCTGAGCGCCATCCACAATCCGTCGCGGATGCCGTTGCTCAAGGTGGTCGGGGAGGGCCGCCTGATCGCGGCGACGCTCGAGGGCGCCAAAGCCCACCGGCTGCCGCGATTTCCCTATCAGGACAACATCGCAGTGATGGCGAGCGGTTCGCCCGACTGGCCCGAACGCACGGAGGATATCAGCGAGATCGGGATCGAGGTCCATTTCGCGCCGGCCGGCACGATGGGACGGCTCTTGGGGCAGATCACTGGAAGCCCAACCAGGTTGACCATCAAGATCGTCGATTATCCCGGCGAATGGCTGCTCGATCTGCCGCTGCTCGCGCAAGGCTACGCCGCCTGGTCGCGTGAGACTCTGCGCCTGCATCGCCGGGGCGCCCATGCCGAGGCTGCGGCGGGGTTTTTCTCCTTTCTCGGCCAACACCGGCACGATGCGGCTGCGAGCGAAGAGGTCGCAAGACAGGCGCACGACCTTTATCGCGCCGCGCTCCTGAAGGCGCGCGACCGGCACGGCCTCAGCTACCTGCAGCCGGCCCGCTTCCTCTGTCGTGGAAATCTCGGCGATGTGCCCTATCTGTGGTTTGCGCCCCTCGATGTTCCGGAATCGATCGACACCCTCGGTCCGAATACGCTTGGCGGGCTGATGGAGGAGCGGTTCGAGGTCTACAAGCGCGAAGTGGTCGCCCGATTCTATGATGTCCACTTCCGACGCTATTCGCGCCAGATCGTGCTCGTCGACGTTCTGCGCGCGCTGTTGGCTGGCCGCGAGGCCTTCGACGACACCCGGCTCGCGCTCGATGCGATCCTGCAAAGCTTCCGCTACGGCGGCGGCAGCATCCTCTCCAGGCTGTTGCTCGGGCCGCATATCGACCGGGTGCTGTTCGCCGCCACCAAAGCGGACCATGTTCCCGATATCCAGCGCGACCATCTGGCGGCGCTGTTGCGCAACATGGCCGCGTTCCCGGCACTCGACGTGAGGAGCAGCAATGCCGATATCGACGTCATGGCGCTCGCGTCCGTCATTTCGACCGAAGAGGACAGCCAGGAGATCGACGGCCAGCGGGTGCAGGTCGTGATCGGCAGGCCGGTGGGCAGCGTGAGGCAGGCGAAATTCTTCGTCGGCAATGTTCCGATCCGCCCGCCGCGGCCCGACGCATGGGGGACAGCGTTCCTCAATGTGCCGGTGTTCGAGCCGCCCGTCCTCGACCCATCGCCGGTCGATGGCATCCCGCACATCAATCTCGACATCGCGCTCGAATTCCTGCTTGGAGACCGGCTGCGATGACCGATCAATTCAATCCCGCCGGCCGTGGCGCACCGTTCAGGCCACGGGTGATCGAGGTGGAGGCGGGCGATAACCCGCCGCCGCGACGCCCGGAACCCGGGCCGCAAGTCGTCATGACGGAACGGGCCGAGCGCGTGTCTCCGGCACAGCCGATGACTGTTCCGGTCGTCGTGCGCAAACCACAACGCCGCAGCCTGGTCATTCCGCTGGGGCTCACGGGCCTCGCGGTTTTCTTCGCCGGCTGGTTTGCGATCGACGCGGTCGGCTGGATATCCGCGGCCTTCGAGCGTGGCGCCCTGCTCGGCATTGCCGCCGCGACCGTCGTCGGGGCTGGGGTTGCCGGGGCCGGGGCCATCATCGCCCATGAGCTGCACAGCCTCACGCGGCTCAAGAGCGTCGA
>WNGL01003258.1_pt1 | contig 19521 bp, 18 predicted proteins | sample 5400591 | NCBI WGS metagenome assembly WNGL01 (sample SAMN13153377, study PRJNA577476) | soil metagenome | isolation source: 80 cm soil or saprolite under Garry oak tree replicate 1 | place: USA:California | collected 2016-06-15 | reverse complement strand
TTCCCCACTGCTGCCTCCCGTAGGAGTCTGGGCCGTGTCTCAGTCCCAGTGTGGCCGTCCGCCCTCTCAGGCCGGCTACCGATCGTCGCCTTGGTGGGCCGTTACCCCGCCAACTAGCTAATCGGACGCGGGCTCATCTCCAAGCGCCAGGCCTTGCGGTCCCCGGCTTTGATCCCCGGTGTGACCCGAGGATGTCATGCGGTATTAGCACCAGTTTCCCGGTGTTATTCCCCACTCGAAGGTAGATCACCCACGCGTTACTCACCCGTTCGCCGCTCTACTCGGGAGTTGCCCCCCTTTCGCGCTCGACTTGCATGTGTTAGGCACGCCGCCAGCGTTGATTCTGAGCCAGGATCAAACTCTCCAGTTAAACTCGCGACGCCTCGCTTCGGAGCCTCACGGCCCCTCGTCGAGACGCCCTTCGTAACCGAAGATACGTCTTGGTCCCGAGGCTGAACCTCGCTTGGAATCTTGTGTGCGCTACCTAGTTTTCAAAGAGCCACCCCCGTTTAGGGGACTCGACCAGAATACCGAAGCGCGGCAGGGCTGTCAACCCCTTTCCAGTCTTTACTTCGCAGGTGCGTCTCAGGTGGGTGTGGACTGGCCGTGCGGACCGCCTCGACGTCACCCCACGCTCCGCCCCGGCAAACGCTAATAGTAGGTGATGGGCGGCTGCTTGTCAAGGCGGCTCGTCAGAGGATCCGTCAGGTCGCCTCCACCCGCACGTGGCGCGCGGCCCCCACCGAGAGGACGAAGCCCTCCCCGGCCGCCAGGCGGATCTCGCCGCCCGGCTCGAGGGCCACCCCGTCCCGCTTGACCGCCCGCTGGCGCAGGAGGCGCTCGGCGTCGCTGTTCGACGAGGCGAGACCCGCGGCCACCAGGATCTCGCGGGGCTTGTGCGCGCCGGCGGTGACGCGAACCACGCGGAGCACGCGGGGCGCTTGCCTCTGCTGGTGAACGCGCCGCCACTCGGCCTCGGCGGCGGGGCCGGCCTCGGGGCCGTGGAAGTCGGCCACGATCCGCCGTCCCAGCTCGAGCTTGGAGGCCATGGGCGCGCCCTTCGCCTTTTCAGCCTCGATCTCGGCCGGCGAGAGGTCGGTCAAGAGCAGGTAATACCTCCACATCAGGTCGTCGGAGATGCTCATGACCTTGGCGAACATCGCCTCCGGGGGATCCGTGACCCCGATGGTGTTGCCGAGGCTCTTCGACATCTTCTCGACGCCGTCGAGTCCCTCGAGGAGCGGCGTCGTCATCACCACCTGGGGCGGGAGGCCGTAGGCGGGCATGATGTCGCGCCCCACGTTCAGGTTGAAGAGCTGGTCCGACCCGCCCAGCTCCACGTCGGCCCGGAGGGCCACGGAGTCGTAGGCCTGGGCCAGCGGGTAGAGGAACTCGTGGACGGAGATGGGCTGGCCGGCCTCGAAGCGCTGCCGGAACTCCCGCCGCTCGAGCATCCGGGCCACGTTGTAGGTGGCGGCGAGGCGGACCATGCCGTCCGAGCCGAGCGCTCCCAGCCACTCGCGATTGAAGCGGATCTCGGTCTTCTCGGCGTGGAGGACCTTGAAGGCCTGCTTCTTGTACGTCTCGGCGTTGCGCTCGATCTCCTCGCGTGAGAGGGGCGGTCGGGTCTTCGACTTGCCGCTGGGATCGCCGATCATCCCCGTGAAGTCCCCGATCACGAAGATCACCCGGTGGCCGAGGTCCTGGAAGTGCCTCATCTTCCGCATGAGGACCGTGTGACCGAGATGGATGTCGGGGGCGGTGGGGTCGAATCCGACCTTGACCGTGAGCGGGGTGCCGCGGGCCAGCTTGGCCTTGAGCGCATCGGGCGTGACCACGTCCACGCAGCCCTTGGTGAGGTAGGCGAAGGCTTCGTCTACGGTCACGGTTCCTCCACGAGGACCCGCCGGCCCTCCACCCGGCAACGCCCTTCGAGCATGGCCCGCACGGCCCGAGGGTAGATCCGGTGCTCCGCCTCCAGTATCCGGGCCGTCACGTCCGCCACGCCGTCCGTCGCCAGCACCGGCACCGCCTCCTGCAGGACGATTGGGCCCGCGTCGAGGCTCTCGTCCACGAGGTGCACGGTGGCGCCGCTCACCTTCACCCCGTGCTCCCAGGCCTGGCGCTGGGCCTCGAGGCCGGGGAAGGCGGGGAGCAGCGAGGGGTGGACGTTCAGGATCCGTCCCGCGAAGGCGCGGATGAAGGCGGGGGACAGCAGGCGCATGTAGCCGGCCAGGCAGACGAGGTCGACCGCGTGCTCGCGCAGGAGAGCCACGAGCTGCTGGTCGACCTCGGCCCGGGGCCGGCCGCGGTGGTCGCGGAAGTGGGCGGGGATCTCCGCCTTCCGGGCCCGCTCCAAGCCGGGGGCACCCTCCACGTTCGAGATCACGACCGCGATGCGCCCCCCCAGCCGGCCGCCGGCGGCCGCGTCGATCAGGGCCTGCAGGTTCGTCCCCCGGCCGCTGATCAGCACGCCGACATTTTTCATTCATCGACCCCCCACCCTAGCCCTCCCCACGTAGGGGGAGGGGACCGCTCCTGCACGTCTGGCTCCGCGTCCCTTACACGAAGGGCAGATTATTCGAACGCCACCCCGGATCCGTTGAGCACCGCGCCGATGACGAAGCTGGTTTCGCCCCGGCGCTCCAGGGAGTGCTCGACCTCGTGCAGGTCCTCGGGAGCGACCACGATCACCATGCCGATCCCCATGTTGAAGGTCCGAAACATCTCCTCGTCGGAGACAGGCCCTCCCTTCTGGATCAGCCGGAATATGGAGGGCACTTCCCAGGACCCGCGCCGCACGCGGGCTCCCAGGCCGGTGGGCAGCACGCGCGGAATGTTGCCGGGGAAGCCTCCGCCCGTGATGTGGGCGAGGGCGCGGACCTTGCCGCGCTCGAGGAGCGGCTCCAGGGCCGCGAGGTAGCCGCGGTGGGGAGCGAGCAGCGCCTCCCCAACCGTCGTCCCCAGCTCGGGCAGCCGGGTGTCCGCGCGGTGGCCGAGCTTCTCGAAGAGGACCTTGCGCGCCAGCGAATAGCCGTTCGTGTGGAGGCCCGCCGAGGGGAGGCCGAGGAGGGTGTCGCCCTCGCGAACGCGGTCGCCGGTGAGGGCCTTTTCCTTCTCGACCACCCCCACGATGAATCCCGCCAGGTCGTAGTCGTCGGGAGCGTAGGTCCCCGGCATCTCGGCGGTCTCCCCGCCGATAAGGGGACAGCCGAACTCCGCGCATCCGCGGGCGAAGCCGGAGACGATGGCCTCGACCTTGGCGGGGTCCATCTTCCCGAGCGCGATGTAGTCGAGGAAGAACAGCGGGGTCGCCCCCTGGACCAGGATGTCGTTCACGCAGTGGGCCACGAGGTCGTAGCCCACCGTGTCGTGGACGCCCGCCGCGATCGCGACCTTGATCTTGGTCCCGACCCCGTCGGTGGACGCCACGAGCACGGGGTCGCGGTAACGGGACCAATCGGGCCGAAACATCCCGCCGAACGAGCCGATCTCGGACAGGACCGAGGCGTTGAACGTCCCCTTCGCCAGGGCCTTGATGCGGGCCTTGGCCTCGTCGGCCGCGCTGATGTCGACCCCCGCCTCCCGGTAGTCCATGGGAGCGGCAGTTTATCGCCAAACGCCGCTGGTGGGCAGAGGCGAGCGACCCGAGCCGCGCTGCCTATCCGCTATTCGACGGGCCGGGCGGTCAGAACGAGCGACACCGTGTGGTCCCGCAGGGCGGCCATCACTCCGCGTTCGACATCCTTCTTCAGGTCCGAACCGGCCTGCTCGTGTCGTACGTCCGGGTTCGGTGCAGGAAGCTCGAGGCGGATCGTCTCCCCTGCAGCGACCCGGACCCGTTTCTCGCCATGACCCCCGATGGCCCAATGGCGGTGGTCCGGATTGTCCTCGCGCTTTGCCAGCAGGGCCACCTCCAGCGACCCGTCAGGCTGGACACGGCCACGCACCTGGCCGAAGACTCGGGTGTCGACACGCGCCGGCGCATCCTCGCCGGTCCCGCCGCCCGGGAGTGGTCGACGCAGGGGCTCGAAGTCGAAGTCCCGCGCCTCGCCCTGCTTCCCGGCCATCTGCCATCGCCGGGTCGTGGACGGCCCTCCTGGACCCTCGTCGACGAGCCAGAGGTCGTATCCGACGCGCCGGTTGGCCAGCGCGGGATCCTCGGTCACAGTCGCCTGCAGCTCCAGGCCGAAGCTGGCGTAGCAAGATTCCAGACCAGGCCACTTGCGCATTCCCACGAAGTCGAGCAACAGGCGCCCGCCCTCCCCAAGCTCGAAAGCGCGGTGATCTCCGGCCACCGCCCGCGCCTCCCCGGCCACGCTGCGCACGAATCGCTTCCACTCCACCTCCAGCTCGATCTTCTCGAGGGAGGCCGCTCGCACCGTGAGGCGTGCCTCCCACACGTGAGCAGCCCACTCGGGCACCTCACGCTGGGGGGCGATGTTCATCTCGACGTTGGTACTGCATGCGGCTGCGCCGCCGCGCCGGTAGCGATCGAGCCCCACCACGAGGCTCCACACCTGTGACTCGCCCACGGCTAGGTCGCCCACCAAGGACCCCGACGGATAAGTCGCCGAGCCCGCGGCGGTCGCAAGAAGACCCAGTTCAAGATGGATCCTCTGCCGGGCGAGATCCTCCCGACCGTCGCCCCGCGTCAGGGCGGTCCCCAGCACTAGCAGGCCGAGAGCCCAGACGACGGACCGACCGACCACGATATGTCGCTGGAAGTCCTGCGTCATACTCGTCACCTCGCGCTCGTGTGCCAGTCCACGCCGGGCTCGAACCGCAGGACGCGCGTCGCGCGCGGCGGTTGGTCGGCCGCTTTCTCCCCGCGCAGCCGCAGGCCGAGGTCGACGAGACCGGCGGTGCCCAGAACGAAAACGACCGCCGCGGCGAGGCCTCGCAGGAAGGGCCGTCCGACCCGACCCCCGGACCTTCCAAGGACCGGCCGGACCTTCTCGTAGAACTCCGGCCGGGGACGGCTCTCGTCGGCCCGGACCGCCGCCCGCAGGCGAACGAACTCCAGGAGGGCTTCGCGGCCCTCTCCGGCCGCGAGGGCCTCGGCCAGCACCGCCAGGTCCGTGACTTCCTCCCCGTCCACCAGGGCGGAGAGCACGACCATCCACTCTTCCTTCATCGCACCGTCTCCCTTCGAGCGGGGGCCACGGTCCCCGCTGGTCCGCCCAGCCATGCCCGCAGGCCCGTTCGGGCCCGATAGATCCGCATGCGCACCGCGTCGGGCGTCGCCACCACCACCGCGCCGATCTCCTCGTAGCCGAGGCCTGCCACTTCTCTCAGCAGGAAGGCTTCCCGTTCCTCCTCGCGGAGCCCCGCGAGCGCTTCCTGCAGGGCGATCGCCTCCGTCTGGCGTCCGTCGCGGGCCGGGTCGGGCACCGCGTCCAGCGAGACGTTCGGGCCGGTCCTCAGCGTCCGCCGGTGGCGGTCGATGAGCAGGTTGCGGGCGATGCGGAAGACCCAGGCCCGCTCGCGCAGGTGGTCCTCGTACCCTCCGAGGCCGCGCACGATCCGCAGGAAGACGTCCTGCGTCAGGTCCTCGGCCGCTGGTCCGTCCCCGGTCGCCCGCCGCAGGAAACGGTAGACGGCCAGGTGGTGGCGCTCGAAGATTCCGGCCGCCCGGGAGTTCTCCATGGACAGGTTGACCGCTCCTACTATCTGCTAACGGCGGCCTCGGCGTCGGCTCTCGGGCGGGAAAAGCATCCGGGTCCGGGAGCCGGGGAAACGCGCTAAGATCGGCGGCGCGAAACAAGGAGCCACGGGTCATGGCCATGGTCAAGGAAGGCAAGGCGGCCCCGGACTTCACCCTCCCCTCGAGCGAGGGGGGCGAGGTGAGCCTGAAGAGTCTCCGGGGCAAGGCGGTCGTCCTCTACTTCTACCCCAAGGACGACACTCCCGGGTGCACGAAGGAGGCCTGCGCTTTCCGCGACACCCAGGCGAAGGTCAAGCGCACGGGGGCGGTGGTCTACGGGGTGAGCCCCGACTCGGTCGCTTCCCACGAGAAGTTCCAGGCCAAATATCGGCTGAACTTCCCGCTCCTTTCCGACCCCGACAAGTCGGTCGCGAAGAAGTACGGGGCCTTCGGGGAGAAGGTGATGTACGGCAAGAAGGTGACGGGCATGATCCGCTCGACCTTCATCATCGACGGGGACGGGGTCATCCGGAAGGTGTTCCCCAGGGTGAGGGTCGACGGGCATTCAGAGCAGGTGCTCGAAGCGCTGGCTTCGCTCTCCTGACCTCCAGGGAAGACCCGCGCGTTCATGCCCCCGCCCGCCCTCTCCGAGTTCGCCGCCCTCGAAGCGACGCTCGAGGCCCGCCGGCTCCAGGTGGAAGCCGCGCTGCGCCATCTGCACGAACCCGGCCAGTCGTCCGCGGTGGCGGCGGCCATGGAGGACAGCCTCTTCGCCCCCGCCAAGCGCCTCCGGCCCATCCTCTCCCTGCTCGTGGCCGACGTCCTGCGCGGCCAGCCCGAGACCGTGCTGCCCGCCGGCTGCGCGATCGAGATGGTCCATACCGCGAGCCTGATCCTGGACGACCTGCCGTGCATGGACGACGCGGCTATCCGGCGAGGCCGGCCCACCTGCCACGTGGCCCACGGCGAGGCCCACGCGATCCTGGCCGCGTTCGCCCTCCTGAACCGGGCCTTCGAGATCCTTGCCCAGGGCTGGGAGGGCGCGCCGGACGCGACGGCCCGCGCCGGTATCGCCCGGGAGCTGGCGAAGGCGATCGGCCTCGACGGGATGATCGCCGGCCAGGCCACCGACCTCGCCATGACCGACACCCCGATCGACTTCCCGACCCTGGAGTTCATCCACCGCCACAAGACGGGCGCGCTCTTCATGGCGAGCGCGGCCCTGGGCGCGGCCGCCGCCCGGGCCAAGCCGGCGGAGAAGGCGGCCGTGGTCGCCTACGCCAAGAACCTGGGCCTCGCCTTCCAGATCATCGACGACCTGATCGACGCCACCTCGGGCGCGGCCGAGGCGGGCAAGGACGTGGGGAAGGACCTGAAGAAGACGACCTTCGTGTCGTTCTCGGGCGTTGCGGGGGCGCGGGATCTCGCCCGCGAGCTGATCGCGGCCAGCCAGGAGGCGCTCGCCGGCTTCGGGCCGCGCGCCCAACCCCTCCGAGAGCTGGGTCGCTACGTGGTCACCCGAAGGAGGTAGGCGATGCGTTTTCCAAAGGGGGGATGCTGGCCATGAACCGGTGTCCGGAGTGCGAGTCTGACCTCGAGCTGGACGGCTACGACCTGGACGTGGGGGAGACGATCAACTGCCCCGAGTGCTCCATCGAGCTCCGGGTGACGAGCGTCGAGCCGGTATCACTGGCGCTGGTCCCCGACGACGAATAGCCGCTAGTGCACGTAGCCGAAGGCCTTCAGGGCCTCGGCCTCGTCCCCGTACATCTCGAAGATCGGCAGTAGCCGCGCCATGTAGAGCGTGCTCTTGACCCGGTCGGAGAGGTTCAAGAGCTTCAGTCGGGCCCCGAACCGCTGGGCGGTGCGGAGTCCCGCCACCAGCTCCCCCACCCCCGCGCTGTCGAGAAAGGAGACCTCCGAGAGGTTCAGGAGGATCTTCTTCCGGTTCTCGGCCAGGAGCTCGTCCACCGTCTCGCGGAGGATCTGGTCGCCGAGGCCCGCGGTCAGCTTGCCCTTCATATCGACGATGACGACGTCCCCGTTCTGTCTGACTTCGACGTGCATGACCACCGCCATTCTAACGGACCTGGCTAGCCCCCCTGGCCCATCACCCGCTTGAGGACGTCGGCCCGCCGTTCCACCGCGTAGCGGTCGCGGGCCTGGTTCAGGTAGGCCCGGAACAGCTCGTTCCTCTTCTGCTGGCGGAGGCTCGCCGTGATCGGCGCCCTCTGGGTCGCGAAAGCCGCGGGATCGAAGGCCTTGCGCTCGACCACTCGCAGGACCGCGTAGCCCCCCGCGGTGCGGACGGGGTCGGAGAAGACCTTCTCCGGGATGCGGAAGGCCGCCTCCTCCAGGGCGGCGCCCGTGCCGAGGTCGCCCAGGGACGCCCCGCGCCCGGTGAGGGCCGGCATCTCCTTGCGCACCAGGCCCGACCCCGCCGCCGCCTTGTCGAGCCCCTGCTTCTCCGCCTTGACCTTCAGCGACTCCGCCACCGCCTTGGCCTTCGCGAAGGCCTGCTCGTCCGTGAGGTCGTTCTTGATCCGGTCCGCCGCCTCCTTGAGCTCGGGCAGGCGCGAGGGCTGGATCTCGGTCAGGGCGATGAAGGCGGCGCCCTGGGGAAGCGGGAACCCCTCCTTCTCCACCTCACCCACCTTCATCTCGAACGCGCGCGCCACGAGGGTCGGTGACGTCAGAGGGGGCCGGGTCTCGCCCCGGGCGAGGGGGGCGCTCTTCTGGACGGTGAGCCCCTGCTCTTTCGCCGCCTCCTCGAGCGTCCGTCCGCGCCCGAGGGCCGCCGCGAGCGCCCCCGCCTTCTGGTCGGCCAGCACCTGCACCTTCTGCGCGGTCACCATCTGGCGAACCCGCTCCTTGACCTGGGAGAGGGGAGGGATCTGTTCCTCCCGGATCGAGTTGAGCTTGATGATGTGGAAGCCGAAGTTGGAATGGACGAGCTCGGAGACCTGCCCGGCCTGCATCGCGAAGACCGCCTCGTCGAAGGCCGGCACCATGCGGCCGCGGGGGAAGCAGCCAAGGTCCCCCCCGTTCGGGGCCGAGCCCTGGTCTTCCGAGGCTTTCTTCGCGAGGGCCGCGAAGTCGGCCCCACCCTTCACCTGCTCGAGGAGGCCCTGCGCGATCTTCCGCGCCTCCTCCTCGGAGTGGCCTTCCGGTGCCTGGGGGGAGGACTTGACCTTGACCAGGACGTGGGCGGCGCAGGCTTCCCCCTCCTGCTTGAACTCCTCGCGGTGCTCCTGGTAGTGGGCATCCAGGTCCCGATCGGTCACCGTGACCCGCGGCTTCAGGGTCTCGGTGTCGAGCATGATGTAGGCGATCACGCGCTTCTCGGGGATGCGGTAGCTCTCCCGCTTGCTCTCGAACCGGGCCTTCACCTCTTCCGCGGAGGGGGCCGACTCCGGGCGGAAGCGGCTGGCGTCGACCAGGACGTACTCGAGCTTGACCTGCTCGGTGCGGCGGCGGAACTCGCGCTCCGCTTCCTCGTCGCTGACCGCGAGACCGTCGGTGAGCAGGCCCTCCAGGCTCTCCCGCAGCAGCTTCTGCCGCAGGGACTGCTCGAATTCCTGGACCGCGACCCCCTGCATCTCCAGGCGGCGGCGGATCTCCTCACCGCCGAGAAAGCGACCCCCCTCCTGGAACTCCGGGGAGGTTTCGAGGGTTCGCTTGACCGCCTCGTCGGAGACCGAGAGGCCGAGACGCCGGGCCTCGAGGGTGATCAGGCGCTCCGTGACCAGCGAATCGAAGGTCTGCTCCTCGAGGCCCAGGCGGCGGAACGCCGCGGGATCGAGGCGCCCCTCGTAGAGCCGCTCGTAGAACCGCCGTTGGCTCTGGAAGCTCTTCTGGAACTCCCCGACCGTGATGGGCAGGCTGCCCACCTTGGCCAGCACCTCGCCCGGGCTGCCCGCGTCCACTCCCTGGAACGCCGGGATGTAGAGGATGATGAAGGCGGCGATGACGAGCCAGAGGAAAACGTAGAGCCAGCGCCGGTGGCGGCGCATGAAGCCGAGGGCCATGTCGTCTCCGTTGCGGTCGCAGCCCGGGCGCCGCTACGAGGCGCCCCGGGAACGTTCGCCAAAAGCGTGATTCTAGTCCGCGGCCCGCCGCCCCGCAAGCGAGGACCGCTGGCCAATCCCGCCTTTGCAGCGCCCGCGCGCTTGCACTATACTCTCCGCGCCCCTAAGTTACTTGGGCTGAAGGGATTTGCGGAGGCGGCGCCTCTCTCTCGCGTGGTGAGCCGCCGTTGGGCTCAAATGGCGCCAGACACGAAAACCCGGCGTCCCAAGGACGACATCATCGACTGGTTCACGGTCTCCTATCGGACCCTCTACTTGATCGGCGGGGGTCTGGTCCTGATCCTGGGGGCCGGTGTGTACTACTACATCACCCACGTTGCGCCGCCGACTACGACCCCCGTGATGGCACCTCCCTCCACCTTCGGAGCCCGCTTCAACGCCATCGACGGCAACGTGCAGGTCCGGCAGGCGGGGACCCTCGAGTGGAGGAACGCCGACCGCGGCATCCTGCTGACCAAGGCCGACCTAGTCCGCACGGGCTCCGGCGGCTCGGCCGAGATCCGATTCACGGACGGCACCGTCTTCCACGTCCGGCCGGAGAGCCTCCTCACCATCGACGAGTCCTCGGAGAACCCGGCCTCGCGGGCACGCCAGCTCGCGCTCACCATCCAGTCCGGGGAGGCGAACTTCCAGACCCCGCAGCGTGGCGTCCCCGGCAGCGCGACCACGATCTCGACCCCGACCGTGCGTACTACCGCGGGCGACGACGCGGCCGGCAACATCGCGGTGGCCGACAGCGGGGACACCGGGATCAAGGTCTTCCGCGGGAACGTGGAGGCGGAGACGAAGAGCGGCCGGAAGGTCCAACTGGCGTCGAACGAGGCGTTGCGGGTCAGCGCGGAGGGCACCCCCGGACCGAAGATCGTGCTCCCCGGCGTCCCCGTGCTGCTCGCCCCTTCCCACCAGACCGAGATCGCCTACCTCGATCCCGCGCGCTCCACCACCCTCTTCGCCTGGAAGCCGGTGCCGGAGGCGGTCGCCTACCACGTACAGCTCGACTTCAACGCCTCCTTTACCCACCTCCTGGTGGACCGCAAGGACTGGCGGACCGGCGCCTCCATGGAATTGCGCGGCCTCGACGTGGGGACCTACTACTGGAGGGTTGCCGCCGTCGACAAGGGGGCGGTCGAGGGGAGCTTCTCGGATTTCGCGCTCTTCAGGGTCACCAAGCCGCAGGCGGGGGCGCTCCAGCTCACCCCCCCGCCCCTCACCATCGAGACCCTGGAGGCGCGCGGGAACATCCTCCAGGTGAAGGGCAAGACGGAGCCCGGCGCCTCCCTCACCCTGAATGGCCAGCGCATCGACGTGGCCACCAACGGCTCCTTCAACGAGTACATCACGCTGGAGGTGGGGGCGAAGCCGGTGGTGGTGATCCGGGCCACCGGCATCAACGGCGGCGTGACCGAGCAGAAGCGTCCGGTCGTGATCTCCTACTGAGGGCTTCGAGGTGGCGCGGGTGGCGGTGTTCGGCGGGCCCTCCTTGAAGCGCCGCCTCAAGGGACTTCGCGGCGCCCTGGAATACGCGTTCTTTCCCCTCCCCGGTCCCGCGAGCCCCGGGCCGGGCCCGGGGTCCTTCGACGGGGCGCTGATCGAGGTCGGACGCCGCGTCGGTCCCGAGACGCTGCGGGCGGTGCGCCGCGCCTTGCCAGGGCGACCGGTGGGGGCTTTTTGTCACCGTCCCGATGCGAGCCAGGTGCGGAGGGCCGAGCGGCTCGGCCTGGACTTCCGGATCGAGGCCTGGCGCCCGGGCGATCCGCCCCCGGGGGCGGTGCTCGCCCACCTGGAGAGCGCGCGCCAGGGCAGGGGGGAGAGCCGCCGGCGCGACGTCGGCGAGGCCCTGCGGCGCACCGCCAAGCGCCTCGCCATCCTCACCGACATCGTCAAGACCGCCAACTCCATCCTGGAGCCCCGCAAGGTGATCGAGCTGATCATGGAGAAGATCCAGCAGCTCATCCCCTCGGAGGCCTGGTCCATGCTGATGGTGGACGAGGAGAAACAGGAACTGGCCTTCGAGCTGGCCCTGGGGGCCAAGGGGAAGGAGGTCTCGGCCTTCCGCATCAAGATTGGAGAGGGGATCGCGGGCTGGGTGGCCCAGACCGGAAAGCCTACGATCGTGAACGACACCCAGAAGGACCCGCGCTTCGCCCCCCGGTTCGACTCCAAGACCCAGTTCAGCACCCGGTCGATCCTCTGCGCCCCCCTCATCTCCAGGGGTCGCACCATCGGGGTGGTGGAGATCATCAACAAGCTGGGGGGACGCTTCACCCAGAGCGACCTCGAGGTCCTCCTCACCCTGGTCGAGCCCTGCGCGATCGCGATCGAGAACGCAATCCTCTTCCAGCGGACCGAGCAGCTCACCATCACCGACGACCTGACCAAGCTATTCAACTCCCGCTACCTGAACCTCTACATCAGCCGGGAGATCAAGCGCTGCAAAAGGCACGGGATCCCCCTCTCCGTGATCTTCCTGGACCTGGACGGCTTCAAGGGGATCAACGACCAGTTCGGCCACCTGGCGGGCTCGGGCACCCTGGCCGAGGTGGGGAGCATCCTGGCCCTGGCGGTGCGGGAGTCCGACATCCTGGCCCGCTACGGGGGCGACGAGTTCGTGGTGGTGCTGCCGGAGACCCCGGCCTCGGGGGCGCTCGTGATCGCGGAGCGCCTGCGCAAGGCCATCGAGGAGCACGGCTTCCTCCAGGGGCAGGGACTCTCCGCGCGGATCTCCGCCTCCTTCGGCATCGCCTCCTATCCCGACCACGCCTTGACCCCCGAGGGCCTCATCCAGAAGGCCGACCAGGCCATGTATCGGGTCAAGGAGCGCGACAAGAACGGCATCGAAGTGGCGGTCTGAGCAGCGTGGGCCCCACGAGAGGAGAACGAGCGACTTCATGAACCTGCGTTCCGTCTTCAACCTGAGCTTCCTTTCCAGCGACCTCGCCATCGACCTGGGCACCGCCAACACCCTGGTCTACGCGAAGGGCAAGGGGATTGTGGTCTCCGAGCCCAGCATCGTGGCCGTCAACCGCGTCACCGGCAAGGTGGAGGCGGTGGGCAAGGACGCCAAGGAGATGCTGGGGCGGACCCCCGGCAACATCGTGGCCATCCGCCCCATGAAGGACGGGGTGATCGCGGACTTCGAGATCACCGAGAAGATGCTCAGCCACTTCATCCGCCGCGCCCACAACCGCAACACCCTGGTGCGGCCGCGAATCATCATCGGCATTCCCTCCGAGGTGACCCAGGTCGAGAAGCGCGCGGTCAAGGACTCCGCGCTCAAGGCCAAGGCCTCCGAGGTCTACCTGGTGGACCAGGCCATGGCGGCGGCCATCGGGGCGGGCCTGCCCATCACCGAGCCCTCGGGCAACATGGTGGTGGACATCGGGGGGGGGACCACGGACATCGCGGTCATCTCCCTGGCGGGGATCGTCTACTCGAAATCGGTGCGGGTGGCGGGCAACGAGATGGACGAGGCGGTCATCCAGTACATCAAGAAGAAGTACAACCTGCTGATCGGGGAGCGCACCGCGGAGCAGATCAAGCTGGAGATCGGCAGCGCCTTCCCCCTCGAGGAGCCCATCACCATGGAGATCAAGGGGCGCGACCTGATCGAGGGGATCCCCAAGACCCTCACCGTCACCGACGCCGAGATCCGGGAGGCCCTCTCCGAGCCCATCAGCCTCATCGTGAACGCGGTGCGGGTGGCCCTGGAGCGCACGCCCCCCGAGCTCTCCGCCGACATCGTGGACCGCGGGATCGTCCTCACGGGCGGGGGCTCCCTGCTCAAGAACCTGGACCGCCTGCTGCGCGAGGAGACGGGGCTGCCCGTCTCGGTGGCCGAGGACCCGCTCTCCTCGGTGGTGCTGGGGACGGGAAAGATGCTCTCCGACTTCGACCTGCTCCGCAAGATCAGCCTGGACTAGCGTGGCTGCCGTCCTCGACGCCCGCAGGAGCCGCTTCCTGCTCGTGGGCCTCGTGCTCCTCCACCTGGTGGCGATCAGCCACCAGGTGGACGGGGGCGGCGGAGCGTCGCTGCTCCAGCGGGCGATCTTCGGGGTTTTCTCCCCGCTCCAGAACGCGGTGAGCGCAGTGGTGCGCGGGATCTCCGGGGCCTGGACGGGTTACGTGAGCCTCCGGGGGACCCGCGAGGAGAACGGCCGCCTCGCGGAGCGCGTGCGTGTCCTCGAGACCCTGCTCCAGGAACGGGCGCACCTGGCGCGGGAGGCGGAGCGCCTGCGCGAGCTGCTGGGGCTCCGGGAGATCCTTCCCTTGGACACCGTGGTGGCCGAGGTGGTGACCCGCGACGGCCTGCCGTGGTACCGCACGATCACGATCGACAAGGGGAGCGAGGACGGCCTCGCCCTGGAGGCCCCCGTGATCAGCCCCACCGGGGTGGTGGGCCGGATCATCGCCCTGGGTCCCCGGGCGGCCAAGGTCCAGCTCCTGCAGGACCGCGACAGCGGGGCGGGGGTGCTCATCGAGCGCAGCCGGGTCAGCGGGGTCGTCTCCGGGCAGGTGGGATTCTCGGACACGGGTTCGAGCGACCTCGTCATGAAATACGTCCGCGACCTCGCCGATGTCGTGGCGGGCGACGTGGTGGTGACCTCGGGCCAGGATCGGGTCTACCCCAAGGGGCTGGTGGTGGGGCGGGTGCGGTCGGTGGGGAAGGGCTCGGGCCTCTTCAAGGAGATCCTGGTCGAGCCCTCGGCCCGCTTCGACCAGGTGGAAGAAGTGCTGGTCGTGAGGAAGGTGAAGTCGCCCCTCACCCTAAACCAGAGGGTGCGATGAACCGCGCGGGGCCGAACCCGCAGCAGCGTTTCCCTCCCCCTACGCGGGGAGGGATGGGGTGGGGGGTCGATGAACGATAGGGTGGGGGGTCGATGAAGACCTGGCTCTGGACAGCCCTCACGATCCTCATGGCCCTGCTCCTGGAGACCGCCCTGGGCCGCCTCGTGCCCGGAGGTCCCCGTCTCTTCGACGCCTTCCTCCTGGTGACGGTCTACTGCTCGCTCATGGGGGGCGAGACCCATGGCATGCTCGCGGGGATGTGCGCGGGATGGGTGCAGGACATCCACTTCGCCGGCCCCGTGCTCGGCCTCTCGGCCTTCACGAAGCTCCTGGTCGGCTACGCGGTCGGAGTGGGGGGCGGCCATTTCCTGATCGTGGGCCCCGCGGCGCGGGCCCTCGTCCTTCTCCTCGCGACCCTGGCGGACGCCCTGGTCTTCCAGTGGCTGGCCGCCGTGTTCGACGTCCGGGTGCTCGACCTCTCGCCCCTCGCCCTCGCCTCGCGGGCCACGGTCAACGCCGTGGTGGGGGCCGTGCTCTTCGAGCTTCTCGACCGCCGCCTGGCCCGCCGGTTCGCCGAATGAGGACACCCGGGTGAGGATCTACGAGGATCTCCGGGTCGTCCAGGCGCGGCTCGGAGTGCTCCAGTCCCTGGCCGTGGGCCTCATGACCCTGCTCGGGATCCAGTTCTGGAACCTGCAGGTCGTGCGGGGCAAGACCTTCAGGGCCCTGGCCGAGAACAACCGCAGCCGCTCCGTGACCCTGGCCGCGCCCCGCGGCCCTCTCCTCGACCGCGAAGGCCGGGTGCTCGTGGAGAACCGGCCCTCGTTCAACGTGCTCCTGACCCCCGAGCACGCCGACGACCTCGACGCGGAGGTGTCCCGGCTCGCCCGCGCCCTCGAGATCGGCGAAGCGCAGATCCGTGAACGGGTGGCGCGGCGGACCCTCTTCCGCCCGGTGGTCGTGAAGGCCGACGCCGCCCTGGCCGACGTGGCCGCCCTCGAAGCGCGCCACCTGGAGCTGCCCGCGGTGAGCGTGGACGTGGTGCCGCTCCGCTCCTACCCGCTGGCCGCGGCCGCCGCCCATGCCCTGGGGCGGGTGGGGGAGATCTCGGAACGCCAGCTCCAGCTCCCCGAGTACGAGGGCCTCGGCCCCGGGGCCCTCGTGGGTCAGGCCGGCCTGGAGTCCCAGTACAACCGCCGCCTCATGGGCACGGACGGCTTCCGCCGCGTGATCGTGAACAGCCGCGGCCTTGAGGTGGCGGAGTTGGAGAGGCAGCCGCCCGTGGATGGACCACCCCTCACCCTGACCCTCGACAGCCGGCTCCAGGCGGCCATGGACCGGGCGTTCGCGGGCCGGGCGGGAAGCGCGGTGGCCCTCGATCCGAGGACCGGCGAGATCCTGGCCATGACCTCGACCCCCGCCTACGATCCCAACCAGTTCACCACGGGCATCGAGCCCGCCCTCTGGTCCCGCCTGATCAGCGACTCCGGGACTCCCCTCATGAACCGGGTCATCCAGGGGCAGTATTCGCCGGGGAGCACGTTCAAGCTCGTGATCGCCACCGCCGCTCTCGAGGAAGGGGTGATCACGCCTTCCACGACCTTCTACTGTCCGGGCTACCTCTCCGTCTACAACACGGTCTTCCGCTGCAAGGCTGCGGGCCACGGGGTGATGGACGTCCACCACGCCCTCACCCTCTCCTGCAACGTGTTCTTCTACCAGACGGGGATCCGGCTGGAGATCGGACGCATCGCGGCCTGGGCAAAGCGCCTCGGCCTGGGCGCCCCCACCGGGGTTGACCTGCCCTACGAGCTGGCGGGCCTCGTCCCGAGCCCCGAATGGAAGATGCGCATCTTCAAGACTCCCTGGTACGGCGGGGAGACGGTCTCGGTGGCGATCGGCCAGGGGCAGGTGGGCGCCACTCCCTTGCAGATGGCCCGCCTGGCCGGGGCTATCGCGAACGGCGGCAAGCTGGTGCGCCCCCACCTGGTGCGTTCGGCGGACGGCCAGCCGCTGCCGGGGATGGAGCCCGCCGAGATCGGCCTCAAGCCCGCGACCCTCGAGGTCATCAAGAGCGGCATGAAGGCGGTGGTGGCGGAGGGAACGGGCTGGCGGGCGAGACTGCCCGGGATCGCGGTGGCGGGCAAGACCGGATCGGCCCAGGTGGTGGCGAAGGCGCGGCTCGAGAAGACGCCCACCGCCTTCGCCATCCTGCCCCACGGCTGGTTCCTGGCCTTCGCCCCCGCCGACGCCCCCCGGATCGCCCTGGCCGTGCTCGTGGAGCATGGCGGCAGCGGGGGAGAGGCGGCCGCCCCGGTGGCCCACGACATCCTGGCCGCGTTCTTCGGGCTCTCCCGGCCCGAGCCGGGGACCCCCGGGGTCACCGACACGGAGGCGGAGTGACGGCATGATCGACCGCCGTCTCTTCTTCAACATCGACTGGGTGCTGCTCGGGGCGGTGCTGCTCCTGTCCGGCCTTGGCGTGGCCATGATTGCTTCCGCCACGCCCGCGGGCCGGTTCTCCGGCCTCTACCTGAAGCAGATCTACGCCATCGGCCTGGGCCTCCTGGGCCTCGTGATCGCGCTCGCCATCGACTACCGGCGGCTGGCCGACCGCGCGATCGTGCTCTACGCGGCCTCCGTGCTGGTGCTGCTCTACGTGATGCGGTTCGCTCCCGTCATCAAGGAGACGCGGCGCTGGATCCAGATCGGCTCCTTCCAGCTCCAACCCTCGGAGTTCGTGAAGATCGCGGCCGCGCTCTTCGTGGCCAAGGTATTCGCGGAGTCCCGCCTGGAGTCGATGGGCCTGCGCGACGTCTTGATTCCCGGGGCGGCGGTGGGGATCCTCGCGGTGCTCATCGCCCGCGGCCCCGATCTCGGCACCGCGGCCTGTCTGGTCCCGCTCTTCTGCGCGGCGGCCTTCCTGGCCGGGCTGCGCATGAAGGCGGTGCTCGGCCTCCTGCTGGTCATGCTCCTCGTGGCCGGCCTCGCCTGGCCGTACCTGAAGGACTACCAGAGGACGCGCATCTACACCTTCCTCGACCCCTCCCTGGATCCCCAGGGAGCGGGCTATCAGAAGATCCAGTCGCAGATCGCGGTGGGATCGGGCGGGCTCCTCGGTAAGGGCTACAAGCAGGGGAGCCAGGCCCAGCTCGGCTACCTCCCCGCCCGCCACACCGACTTCATCTTCTCCGTGCTGGCCGAAGAGATGGGGTTCCTGGGGGTGGTGAGCGTGCTCGGCCTCTACCTCCTCGTGATCTGGCGGATGCTGGAGACGGCCCAGCTCGCCCGCGATCGGGTGGGGGCCTTCCTGGTGGCGGGGCTCGCGGCGACCTTCACCTTCCAGGTCGTGTACAATGTCGCCATGGTGGCGGGCCTCGTGCCCGTCAAGGGACTACCGCTGCCCCTCATGAGCTATGGCGGGTCGTCCATTTTTTCCTCTCTCATCGCCGTGGGTCTCATTCTCAATGTCAGGATGCGTCGCTTCGCGAACTGAAAGACGCGTCCGCCTCCCCGATTCTGCGCGGCGCGTGGCCGCCGCGCGCGGGGCCGGAGGCCCGGCCGCGCGCCGGACCGATCCCCAAGGAGCCCTTCTTCCGGACCCGGACCGCCATCCGTCCCCCGGACGACGAGGGCTCATGGAAGGGACCTTCCATGACCAGAGACCTGATCGTCAGCACCACCCCGCAGGAGACGAAGGTCGCGCTCCTTGAGGACGGGGTCGTCTCGGAGATCTTCATCGAGCGCGAGACCCACCGGGGGATCGCGGGGAACGTCTACAAGGGGCGGGTGACCCGCGTCCTGCCCGGGATGCAGTCGGCCTTCGTCGACATCGGCCAGGAGCGCGACGCCTTCCTGCACGTGGCCGACGTCTTCGAGGAGCTGCCCGAGAACCTGCTCGCTCCCGAGGAGGTGGAGGCGGCCCGCAGCGGCCCCATCGAGGACCGCCTGCGCGAAGGGCAAGAGGTGATCGTGCAGGTGCTCAAGGAGCCGCTGGGCACCAAGGGAGCGCGGATCACCTCCCACGTCTCCCTGCCCGGCCGCTACGTCGTGCTCATGCCCACGGTGGAGCACGTCGGGGTGTCGCGGAAGATCACCGACGACGAGGAGCGGCGGCGGCTCAAGACCGTCCTCAAGGAGATCCGCCAGGAGCGCGGGGGAGGCGGCCTCATCGCGCGCACCGCGGGCCAGGGGCGCGACCGCGAGGACTTCCTGCGCGACGGCCGCTACCTCTCGAAGACCTGGGACGAGGCGCGGGCCCTGGCCACCCGGCAGGGGGCGCCCGCCCTTCTCCACCGCGAGCCCTCGCTCGTGCAGCGGCTCTTGCGCGACCTGCTGGCGGGAGACGTGGGGACGATCCGTCTCGACCACGAGCGTGAGTTCCAGCGCACCCTCGACCTCGTGACCCAGCTCCTGCCCGATCTCGCCCCCCGGGTGCGCCTCCACAACGGGCCCGCTCCCATCCTCGAGGAGTACGGCGTCTCCCCGGAGCTGGAGCGGGCGCTGCGCTCCAAGGTCTGGCTCTCCACGGGCGGCTACATCGTCATCAACCAGACGGAGGCCCTGGTGGCCATCGACGTCAACACCGGGCGCTTCGTGGGCAAGAAACGCCTTGAAGACACGCTCCTCCGGGCCAACCTGGACGCGGTGCGGGAGATCGTGCGCCAGATCCGCCTGCGCGACCTGGGCGGGATCATCGTGGTGGACTTCATCGACATGGAGGAGCGCAAGAGCCGGCAGAAGGTCCTCCTCGCCTTCGAGCAGGAGCTGCGGAAGGACCGCTCGCCGACCAAGGTCCTCTCCGTGAACGAGTTCGGCCTCGTGATCCTCACCCGAAAGCGGGTCAAGCAGTCGCTGGAGCGGCTCCTCTGCCAGGCCTGTCCCTACTGCACGGGGAGCGGCATGATCAAGAGCGTGGCCACCGTGTGCTCCGAGATCTACGACGAGGTCAAGAAGGTGGCCGCCGACATGGACGGCCAGCGCCTGCTCCTGCGCGTGAAC
>WNGL01003879.1_pt1 | contig 19523 bp, 16 predicted proteins | sample 5400591 | NCBI WGS metagenome assembly WNGL01 (sample SAMN13153377, study PRJNA577476) | soil metagenome | isolation source: 80 cm soil or saprolite under Garry oak tree replicate 1 | place: USA:California | collected 2016-06-15 | reverse complement strand
CGCAACGACGTGACGGACTTCGAGCAGGTGATCGCGCTCGAGACCGCGTACGTCCGCGCGTGGTCGGTCTGGCTGGACGCCAAGCTCATCCTGCGGACGGTACCTGTGGTGTTCGGCCGGCGGGGCGCACTGTGAGCGCCGGGACCGGGCATGTGGCCGTCATCGCGTCGAACTACTGGCCCGAGCCCACGGGAGTGAGTCAGACCGTCACCGAGTTCGCTGAGTTTCTCGCCTGCAGCGGGGCGGACGTGCGTGTGGCGACCGCGATGCCCCACTACCCGCAGTGGCAGATCTACCCGGCGTACCGGCGCTCGCTGTATCGGTCGGAGCGGCGCAATGGCGTGACGATTTATCGAGCGTGGCACCGGGTGCGGCCCGCTCCCTCGGCCGTGGGAAGGGTGCTTCAAGAAGTGACGCTGTGTATCGTCGGGCTGCCGACGATGGTGCGTGCGCTGTGGGGCGCCCGCCTCGCCTACGTCGTGGTGCCGGCACTCGGCTATGCGTTCCTGGGTGCGTGTGTGGCGCGTTGTCTCGGGATCCCCGTCATCGTCGTCGTGAAGGACGTCATGCCGGACGCGGCGATCGAGACGGGGTTGCTCAAGAGCCCGGCGCTGATCGCGGTGTCGCGGTGGTTGGCACGCCGGCTGTACGGCGCCGCCGGCGAGATCCAGACGCTGGGCGAGGGGATGGCTCGGCGGATCGTGACGGCGGGAGCCGCCCGGGGCAAGGTCCGAGTCGTGCCGGACACGATAGACGGCCGCGAGCTGGCACCGGTGCCGCCGGAGCGGAACGAGTTTCGACGGCGCTTCGTGGCTCGGGGGGAATTCGCGGTCGTGCACGCGGGCAACATGGGCCGCAAGCAGGACCTCGATCTGCTGCTGCGCACCGCGGATCGGTTGCGGTCGGAGCCGGACATTCGGTTCCTGGTATTCGGCGACGGCGCGGTGCGAGCCGACTTCGTGCGGCGCCGCGACCAGCTTCAGCTCGAGAACGTGGCACATCACCCGCTGCAGGACCGGTCGCTCCTGTCGCACATGTTGAGCGGGGCCGACGTCGTGTTGGTGAGTCAGCTCGCCGAGGTCGTGGACATCGTGGTTCCATCGAAGCTGGTCACCGCGATGGGAGCCGGCGCTATGATCGTCGCCGCGTGCGCCGGGGAGAGCGAGACAGCGAAGCTCATCCGGGGGAGCGATGGGGGCGTGCTCGTCGGGGCGGGAGACGACGCATCGCTCGCGCGAGCGATTTTGAGCATCCGGGAGGGCAAGGTGGATACGATGGCTTACCGGACGCGGGCGCGTGCGTACGCCCTCGCCCGGTTCGATCGCGACGTTGTCTATGGGCCACTGGCTGCCGAGGTGGTGCGCCGCCTCGCGGCAGCATGAAGGAGGAAGCAATGCACATGCAGCGTGTGTCGGTCACCGGCGCCGGCGGGTTCGTCGGACATCACCTGCTGAAGCGCCTCGTCGCGGAGGGCTGCTGGGTTCGCGGCGTGGACCTGAAGCCGCCCGAGTACGAACCCAGTCCCGCCCACGAGTTTGAGTTGCTCGACCTGAGGCGGTGGGAGAACTGCGCGCGGGCCACCCGCGGCGTCGAGGAGGTATACAATCTCGCTGCCAACATGGGTGGCATCGGGTTCATTGAGTCTCACAAGGCCGAGGTCATGCACGACAACGTGCTGATCAACGTGCACATGCTCGAGGGAGCGCGGTTGAATGGCGTCAAGCGGTATCTGTACACGTCGTCCGCGTGCGTATACCCGGGGTATCGACAGAACTCTGCGGACGTGACGCCGTTGAAAGAGGAGGACGCGTACCCGGCGGATGCTGAAGATGGGTACGGGTGGGAGAAGCTTTTTTCCGAGCGGCAGTGCAGGCATTACTACGAGGATTACGGCCTAGAGACCCGCGTGGTCCGGTTCCACAACATCTACGGGCCGCTCGGGACGTACGATGGAGGGCGGGAAAAGTCGCCGGCGGCGATTTGTCGCAAGGTCGCGCTGGCTGAGGACGGTGGGGAGATCGAGGTGTGGGGAGACGGGAAGCAGACGCGGTCCTACTGCTACATCGACGATTGCGTCGAGGGGATCCATCGCTTGATGCGATCCGACTACAGAGAGCCGCTGAACCTCGGCTCTGATCGGCTCGTGACCATCGATGAGCTCGTCGACATTGTTGCGACCGTTGCCCGGAAGAGCATCCGCCGGCGGTATGACGTCACGAAGCCTCAGGGGGTGCGCGGCCGCAATTCGGATAACTCTCGTCTGCGCAAGGCACTAGGGTGGGAGCCCAGCACCTCCCTGGAGAAGGGGCTGGCGCGGACGTACCAATGGATCCACTCGAGGCTCGAAGCCAGCGGACGGCTGAGGAAAGAGCTCGCAGTAGCTTCGTGACCCGGCGCAGCCGTGAACACGATCCTCGTGACGACCGGCTTCCTCCAGAGCCTCGGTGGCGTCCAGTCAGTGGAACGCCTGCTTCACTCCACGCTGTTGGCCCTGGCATCGGAATCCGGTGGTAAGCATGTCACTTGCAGCTTAAGAGACCCGTCCGAGGTCAGGCCGGGCGAGACGACGGCACACGATGTGATTGGTGCGTCTGGATCGCGACTTGGCCTAGTGAGAGCGGTCGTTTGGCGAGCCCTGCGCCTGCGCCCCCGGGTCATCGTCTTCAGTCACGTACATCTTGCCAGAATGGCGCCGCTGCTCCGTTCTCTGAGCCCTGGTTCGCGCATTGCGGTAGTGGTTCATGGAATCGAGGTCTGGCGGCCCCTCGACATGGTGACACGGTTGGGGATCCGTTCCGCATCCGAAGTGTGGTGCGTCAGTAGGTACACCGCGCGCCAGCTCCTCGAGTACAATCGGATCGATTCAGCTCGCCTGCGCCTGCTGCCGAACGCGATTGAGCTTCCGCCTAGTTCTCCGACGGCCCGAAGGGACGGTGAGTTGACGCTCCTGTCCGTGTGCCGGTTGGAACAGAACGAACGCTACAAGGGGGTGGATTTCGGGCTTCGTGCACACGCGCTGTTGCTTCAAGAGTTCCCTGGTCTTCGCTACCGAGTGGTCGGAGCTGGCAGCGACGTAGACCGCCTAAAGGCCTTGGTGGAGGACTTAGGCACAAGCGAGCGGGTTGTGTTCCTGGGCCACCTGTCGGACGCCGAACTATCTAGGGAGTACGAAGGGTGCACCGTCTTCGTATTGCCGAGCCGCAAGGAGGGCTTCGGCATCGTTTTCCTTGAGGCCATGGCTCGCGGCAAACCCGTGGTCGCTGTGACGGCCGGCGGAACGCCCGAAGTGGTGCTGGATGGCGAGACTGGTCTCCTTGTCCGTCCCGGCGATTTGCTTGCCCTATACGAAGCCCTACGTCAGCTCGTAACGGATCCAGGCTTACGGGATCGTTTGGGTGCCAAGGGGCAGCAGCGGGTAGAGTCTTTGTTCATGGCTGACCAGTTCAGGGAACGAGTGAGAGCGATGTTGCGCGCACACGTCGAAACGACGGAACGCGCAAGCCTGTACGAGTCGGCCTAGCATGTGCGGCATTGCAGGGATAGTCGGGCCGTCCGGGAGCGCCTTGCCGGAAACCGCGCGCGTGCAGCGGATGATCGCGGCGATGCGGCACCGTGGTCCGGACGACGCAGGAGTCTGGTCGTCTCAGGACCCGGGTGGCCTCGCACGGGGAGCGCGCGCGGTGGTTGGGGCGTGCCGCCTTGCCATTCTCGATCTAAGTCCTATGGGTCATCAACCACTGGTGGATGCAGTCACGGGGGCCGTCGTCGCTTTCAACGGGGAGGTCTACAATTTCGCCGAACTGCGTCGCGGTCTAATGGCACGTGGGCTTACGCTGCGTTCCCGGTCGGACACAGAGGTGGTCCTCCAACTCTTCCTGCAACACGGACCATCGTTCCTGCTCCTGCTCGAAGGAATGTTCGCCGTTGCAATCTGGGATCCTAGGTCCGGCAGCCTGTTTGTTGCGCGTGATCGGCTTGGAGTGAAGCCCATCTATCTAGCGGAGCGAAACCGCTGCCTCATCTTCGCTTCAGAAGTGCGCGCCCTGATGGAAAGCGGTGCCGTGGGGAAGACGATCAGCGAGGAAGGGGTCCGGTCTTACCTTCGATTCGGGGCCGTACGGGAGCCGCACACCATTGTCGATGAGACAAGGGAGCTACCGGCCGGAACCTGGCTGAAGTGGACACCAGAAAAACAGACGGCGGGTCGCTATTGGGACACGGAGTCAATCGTACGCCCGTCATCAGATGGCGGCCCCCTAATGAGCTCATACCGGGAAACAGTGGAACAGGTACGCGATCTCGTTTTCGAGGGCGTTCGGCTGCGACTGACGTCAGATGTTCCGGTTGTCACGTTCCTTAGTGGTGGCCTGGACTCGACGACGGTCGTCGCGGGCGTACGGGCTGCGACGGGGGCGGCCCCTGACACTATCGGCGTGACTTTCTCCGAGGCGGGGTACAGCGAGGCGCGCTACATCGATACGGTCGTGAAGCATTACGGCTGCAACCATCGCGATCGTCGTCTTACCGCGGAGGAACTGATTGCGCTCGTTCCGAAGGCCTTGGAAGCGATGGATCAGCCGACATTCGACGGCATCAACACGTACGTCGTGTCGCGTGCCGCTGCCGAGTACGGGTACAAGGTCGCTCTATCGGGAATCGGTGGAGACGAACTGTTTGGAGGATACCCGAGCTTCCGATACGCGCGATGGCTAGCGCGGAGCCGAGGGATACGTCGCTATCGCGCAGCTCGCGAAGTTGCGGCCGCCGCCGCTGGGGTCGTCGGGGGCGAGCGTGGCAGGAAGCTGCGGCGTTGGTTCTCATCGTCCCAGGTTGACGGAGACGGGTACGACCTGGTGCGTGAGGTGTTCGGGCGGTCGGAACGCGACCTGTTGCTGGGACATAGGGGGGGGTCGCCCACTCCCTCGGTCGTGTCCGGTCGGCATGGCTTCGGGTTTGGCGAGGTCAGCCGCCGAGAACTCACCGAGTACATGCGAAACGTTCTTCTCCGGGACACTGATTGTTTCGGAATGGCGTGCAGCTTGGAGGTGCGCGAGCCACTCCTTCACATACCGCTGATCGAGCACGTCCTGGCGGTGCCGGATCGGTGGAAGAGGCACGGTCCTGGACGGAAGCCACTGCTCGTCGCAGCAATCGGGGACATGCTGCCCGGTGTCATTCGAGTTCGGACGAAGCGCGGCTTCACATTGCCTTTTGACCTGTGGCTGCGGTCTAGTGTATTGGGCCGCGAGGTCGCGCAAACGCTGCGGGGGACGGACGGTGCTGGAAGGGGACTCCTGTCTGCCCAGGCTACGAAGGCAGTCTGGGACGAGTTCGAGCACCACAGGACATCCTGGAACAGAGCGTGGGCACTCTACGTGTTGCGGCGGTGGATGGATGAGAACAACGTCAGCGCATAAGGACGAGCGGGCTCCTGTAGCGTTTTACGAGCGGTATTGGCTCGCCAAACCCCATGGCAAACTCGACGACTTCTCCCGAAAGTGGCCGATCCTCCGGGATCTGATTCCAAGCGCGCCGGGCACGGTCATCTTGGACTACGGCTGCGGGAACGGAGAGATAATCAAGGAGATGCGCGTCCTGAATCCTGCTGCGCATTTTGTCGGCGTGGACGTCTCGGAAGCAGCGCTTGACAAGGCCCGTGGAAGCCTCCCTGACGTCGCATTCCATTCGAGCCGCGATGGCGGTGTTGTGCCACTCAAGGACGGCGCCGTGGACTTCTTGTTGTGTACAGAAGTCATCGAGCACGTGTACGACACGGAGGCGACGTTCCATGAGTTCGCTCGATTGCTGCATCCCGGTGGTCGGATTCTACTGACGACGCCGTATCACGGGATGGTGAAGAATCTTCTGCTCGTGCTCCTTGCGTTCGACCGGCACTTCGATCCAACCGGACCGCACATCCGGTTCTTCTCCAAGCGATCGCTCTTCCGCTGCCTCCGTGACGTTAGGCTCGTGCCTGAGCGTCACGGCTACATCGGTCGCGTGTTCCCAGTGTCCATGGCCATGTACGTCCTAGCGCGAAGGATCTGATGCGCATCGTCCACGTTATCGGTAGTATCGCTGGCCGGCTGGGGGGACCGTCGAAAGCGGTGCTGGAGATGAGTGGAGCGCTTGCTGCTCGAGGCCATGAAGTCGACGTCGTTACGACGGCGCTGACAAATCGCGGCTCCTGGTTTCCAGCCAAGCAGTCAGGAGATCTCGAGCCGGTGGTGATCGGTCGCCGGCTGCCTCGAGACGGGTTCTATGTCACTTACTGCCGGCCAGCTTGGCCAACGCGTTGGGGCACCTCCTTGCAAATGCTCCGGGTCTTGCGCGAGCTGGTTCCGAGAGCCGACGTCGTCCACGTTCATTCGCTTTATCTGTTTCCAACTCTCGTCGCATCGCGGCTCGCCCGGTTCCACAGTGTGCCTTACCTGCTGCGGCCCCACGGCACGCTGGATCCGTACATCAGGCGGCGACATCGCGTGCTGAAGGCGATCTACCATGCGGTGGTAGAGAACGAGACGCTCAGGCTAGCCGCAGCGATCCACTTCACCACTGAGGAGGAGCGGGATCTCGCGAAGTCCGCCCTACCGCCCGGGACGAGGAGCTGCGTGATTCCGCTCGGGGTGAACGTAGTGGACTATGCCAATCTGCCGGAGCGACGTTTGGCGCGGTCTTCCTTCGGCCTTCCCGAGGGGGCGGTGGTCTGCCTCTTTCTCGGGCGCCTCAATCACAAGAAGGGTCTGGACATCCTCGCTCCGGCGTTCGTCCGGCTTTGTGCAAAGGTGCCTGATGCCTGGCTCCTACTCGCGGGTCCAGACGACGACGGACTGGGGAACAGGTTCGCCCGCGTCTGTTCCGAGGCTGGCGTGGGCGAACGAGTCATCCGCCCGGGCTTCCTTGATCCAGCACGCGTCAAGCTAGCCTTGGCCGCGGCTGACTTGTGGGTCCTTCCTTCATACTCGGAGAACTTCGGCGTGGCGGTGGTTGAAGCTATGGCGGCTGGCTTACCCGTGGTGATCACCAACCAGATCAACATATGGCCGCTGGTGAGATCTGCGAGTGCTGGTATCGTCACTGCGCCCGACGTAGACACCTTCTTTGCGGGAATGGTCGAAGTTGTGTGTAAGCCACTTGATGCCCGAAGAGCAATGGGAGAGCGTGGGAGGGGTCTCTGCGAGCGGGAGTTCGATTGGGACCCGATTTCGCGGCAACTTGAGCGGCTCTACGACACGGTTCGGTTGGAACAGCCCCGGGTGTCCCGTGCGAGATAGAGGTCCCTGACTGATGGCTTCCGATGAAGTCACGGCGAAACGACAGATGACCGAGCACGGTCAACGTGTCCTCCCTGGAAGGGTGCCCGTGTCGGTCATTATCACAGTCATGAACGAGGCTATTCACATAGAGCGGTGTGTCGACTCGCTGCGGTGGGCCGACGAGGTCTTTGTCGTGGACGGAGGGTCGACTGACGACACGGTCAGCCTCGCGCGGGCAACAGGAGCCGCGGTTTTCTCGAACCCATGGGTCGGCTATGCGGCCCAAAAAAACTGGGCTCTTCTGAACCTGCCGTTGCGACACGACTGGGTCCTTTTCCTAGACGCCGACGAGGTCGTCACGGAGGAGTTGGGTCGGGACATAGAGCGGGTAGTAGAGCGCCAAGAGGACAGGTGTGATGCCTATTTCGTCAACCGGCGAATGGTCTTTCTGGGTAGATGGCTGCGGCACGTTTGGTGGTACCCGGACTGCACCGTGCGTCTGGTGCGTCGCGGTCCCGGTTGTGCCTTCGAGGATCGATCGGTGCACGAGCGGTGGGTGTGTCCAGGGCCCATTGGTTACCTGGGCGTGGATCTGGTGCATGAGAACCTGAAGCCCCTGCACGAGTACATGGCACGCCTGAATCGGTATGCGACGCTCGAAGCCCTCGAGATCCTGCGGTGGCGTTGGACCGCCAGGTCGGGGGGTGTGAGGGCGAGCTTTTCGGGAGACTGGGCCGAGCGGCGACGTGCTCTAAAGCTACGCGTATGGTTTCGACTTCCATTCCGCCCGTTTTTCCGATTTGTGTGGATGTGGTTCTTTAGACTCGGGTTTCTTGACGGTTGGCAAGGCTGGATTTTCACCAAGCTGCACTTGTGCTATGAGCTGATGATTGACATGAACGTAAAGGAACTCCTCCGTCGTCGAGGAGACGCAGGATACCTGGAATATGTGGGAAGGCGCTTGCCGGGTGCGCGAGAGATCGTGGAGTCACTGGGGGCGTACTGGAAATCCTAGGAGTGCGGTCGCGGGGACCGAGGCTCTTGACGCTGCAGTATTGCGACCCCCAACCAGCCGTCCCGCTCGACCTGCCGGACGAGCGCCCAATGTGTCGTTGTCGTCCGTGCCCAATCTTCGAAGGCGCGATTCCAGTGCACATCGTCTGAGAGAACCGCAGCGCTCGACGCCAAGTGTGGGGCTACGGTAGCGAATTCCCGAGACATGTTGCGTCTGGTGTGAAGGCTGTCGTGAACGAACAAACCCACAGGTCCGACGGCGCGCAACACCTTTGGCAGTACGCGGCGACTCGCGCCAAGATGGAGCGACCAGCGGTTCCGGAGCTGGTCCGGAACGAAACGTCCGACGAATTCGGCCCTGCGATCCAGAACCGAAGGCAAGTCTACGCTGTGCAGCATGCCATGGTTGTTCAACGCGAGTGCTGTCAGCAGATAGGTGCTCATGCTCCCGTAAGCGACGCCCGTCTCAACGACAGTGTCTGGATGAAGTGCACGGCAAATGACGTACCCTGCGCGCCCTAGGACCTTCTCGGCGCTATTACCAACTCCAAAGGGAGCGTTCGTGGGGAGGTCTCGGATCTTGCCTTCAACCAGCGCATCTACTTCGGCAAGTGCCGGTTCACGCAAGAAGGGTGAAACGTCGGTTCCTAGGGCGAGGCTCAGCGTGGGCCAGAGCGCCTCGGGCGTTAGAGGAGCAGTCGCGGGCATCTCAAAGCGGTCTGTCAAGCGGTCCACGAAGCCAAGCAGCCGATCCACGAACTCTGCGGGCCGTGTGAAGAGGATCACAGGGCCTAAGCGCAAGGTGCGCCTAAGGAGCCCTGTCACGGTCTTGGTGTACTCTCGACCGCTAGACTGGCCGCAGCCTGGGGGACTGAAGGGTGGTATCTGATCCGGATGCGGTACATACAAACTGACAGCCAAAGGACTGCCGCCAATAGGGGGAAACTCCGCAACACCGATCCGGCATATTGGCCCAAATCTCCCTGATTGGCATAAACGACCGTGAAAACGCTGAAGAAGAAGGTCGCGAAGATGTTTCGGTAAAGTCTCCAACCCAGCTTCTTCAGTGCGAGCATGAATCCAAGAAACGTCAAGAACGGAATCACTAGCAGCCCGGTCGCTCCGTATCCAGCATAGCTCTGCGCAACGATGGGAACGGTCGGGTATTTCCCTCCTTCGGGATCAATGAGGCCTAGGTGCACGAGGAGGTAGTAGCTTTCTATGTAGCGCGGCTTATCCGGATAGACTAAGGAGGGTAGGAGCCTGGTGAAGAACGGCCATATGACGGCACCCCCTTGTGTACCGTGACGGCTCACATTCGCGATCACGGGATCGATTTGTTGAATGGACGCATAGCGACCCACCAACATCTGACCTCTGCCTTCGCCAAAGTAGTTGTAATACCCTGAGAGAAACTGCTGGTACGATAGTTCCTTGTACAGCTCCAAACGTCCGACTACCGATGCGTCCTTCACACCGCGCTCGATCAACGCGACGCGCTCTTGCCAAGGTAGGTCCTGGATTCCAAGGGATCGGTGTATGTGAATCATGGGCCCAACGAGGCTCGCCATGAGGATAAGTCCAACCAGTCCCGCAGCCGCTTGCCGGAGCGTAATGCCCCGTCGGTAAAATAGGCTGGTTGCAAAGTAGGCGACGATCGGTAGCGCTACCTCTGTCTTTGAGTTGTCTATCAGACCCACCGCGACCAACGCTACAAGAATCAACAGGAGGTGGGCATCAACCGATCGACGGCCATCGCTTTGCTCCAAGACCATTTCAGTGTGAGCGATTACGGCCATGAGCACCAAGTTCCAAAAGACTGCGAGACCGCCGAATCCGGAGCCCTGTGGATCCTGAAACAGGCGGTTCAGGTACCAGAGCATTGTCCCTAAAGCAAACGCCGAGTTGGACAGCCATCGCAAGAGCCGCACATTTCTTACTGGACGAAACAGTGTCTCCCCAACGGGGATCGTCACCGAGAAAACGAGCGCGATCAGCAACACCACCGAGCCCGCCGCTAGCACTAAGAAGGAGTCGAAGGGCGCGTACAGATTGGACTCGAGGGGCTGAAGGAGTATCGTTTTCGCGACAAGTGCGACAATGACGTTGCCAAGGGTAAAGAAGAAGACGAGCCACCCCGCAGCGTGGTAGGCCCCGACAATGCGGACTCCCGCGAGTCCCGCAAGGCACGCGATCGTCGCGAGGGCCAACACCACCGGATCAGTTCCCAGAGCGAACTGGGCTACGACGCATGCTATTGCGATGGTAGCCGTCGTCCCTGCTAGTGACGCGCCCTTCAGTTGCAGGAAGAGCTTCGGTTGCCGCCCGTGTGATCCTGGTAGCGCACGCGACGTATGAAAGTAGGCTCCGCGGCTCGTCACGTTCACGATTCCCGATTGCCTAGCACCGCATCCATACACACCGTTCTTCAGACATGGCCCGTAACATAGATTGTGCTACACAGAGAAGGGCGTACTCGCAGGATGGTATCAGCCGCAACTGCTATAACCCTGAGGGTCCCGCTGAATCGGCTGTATGGCCACCAGTTGCGGCCCCGGATCTCAACGTCGCTCAATCCCATGTCGGTCGCGATATGCCGGAGGTCATCTACGTCGGGCTCGCGAACATGACCTCGAAACACCGTGGAATTGTACCAGCTTTCCATGGAGCTCCATTTCCCATATCCCCAAGGGACAGTGAGACGGCGCTTCAAGTCCACGCAATTGGGAGCGCTGAGCACGAATACGCCCCCGGGTTTGAGCGCAAATCGGAGTTTCTCGAATAACCGCTTGGGCGAGTGATGCCAGTGCTCCATCGACTCAAAGCAGGTTATCACATCTACCGAACCTGGCGGGAGTTCCACGTCGTCTTTGACTGCATCCTTCGAGAATACCCTCACGCCGTAGCAACGGTGAACCTCTAGAGCTGACTCTCCGAACTGAACATTCACCTCATCCCGAAAGTCATCTATCAGAATCGATCTCATCCCAAGAGCGGCACATCCGACGGAGAACATTCCGACACCACCACCAATGTCGCACACCGTCGCGCTCGTACCCCTGCGGTCGAGAACGAGCGCGATGTGAAATGCGATCCGCTCAATGTCACGCAACTGCACAGCCACGAGCTCTCGGGGATACTTCGGAGCAATAGTTCTCAACAGATCTCTTATCCTCAACTCAGCTTTCCCAAAAGCGACTAGTTCCGTCACCGTATCGACTCCGCGACACGGCCGACCACTTGTCTGAGGATTGCGGCAAGCACCTGCTCGTTGTAGTGCCCGTTCCGTTGCAATCGCTCTCGCCCGCGCCGCGCCACAGAGTGTCGGTAGGCGTCGTTTGCGAGCAAGTGACGACAGGCGGCGGCGCATTCCTCGGGCGTGCTCCAAAACACGGCCTCCACGCCCTCATCGTACAGAGAGAGGTGTTCGCTCGTCCGCTCGGCGCAGAGCACGGCGCCCAAGGCAGGAATCTCCATGCTCCTTTGCGTGTGCAAGTCGCGATTGGCCTTGGAGAGCAGTCCTAGAAGTACCTTTGCCGACAAAATGACCGTGGCATACCGCTCATCATGTAGCCCCGGTCCCCGCCAATGCGGCTTCAGCTTCGGCCATTCGCGCGCCTTGTGCCACCGGTCGCCCCAGATTGAAAGCGGTAAGCCAAGGCGAATCAGTTCCGCCATGAACGAACCGCGCTCCGGCGTCCAAGTACCGACGAAGGCGACCTCGCTGGCGTAGCGCCGTCGGTCTTCCGGCGTCGTCTCCCTCGGATGATGCGCGACCTCGTCTGCGCTCATAAAAACCCTTACGGCACGCCGCGCGCCGTGATCTATTGCCTCTCTTACGTTCAACTCGCGCACGACGGCAACAAGGTCGTAATAAGGCAGCGCTTTTAGATAAGGCCGGAAACGGCGACCATTTTGGTAACCGCCAAACGGGTCATCGTTGGTATAGTTGACGATTGGAACCGAGAGGGTGCGCAGTCGCTGGAGAAGCTTGGGCCCAAGAAACTCGCCCTGATTAACCCACACGAGCTCAGGCTTGCTCTGCCGCACTTGGCGAAAGAGAGGTTCGTCGATGACCAGATGCACCCCCACCGCCCCTGCATGATGAATCCACCGGCCCACCCACTGAGAGTGGCCCAGACAGTCCCAAGGATCGACAAGGCCTACGTTATGGCCAAGGCGTTGAAGCGCGTCGGCGCGGTGGCGAGAGGTCCCCCAGTTAGGCCCGATGTAGGCGATGCGCATGGTTCCGGCTGTCAGCTGCGCTGTGCGACCGCAAGGAGATTCTGGGAGAACACGGCGCCGCGGTCGAGGGCGCCGGTTTCGACCGCGATGTAGAATAGAAGCGAGGCACGGATAAGCCTCCAGAGGAGAAACCGGACCACGCTTCTCAAGCCGTGCGGCACTGGTTGGTCTTCATAGCACTGGACGCTAGCGAAACCGCTGGCTTTCAGCAGTTGAGCTAGTGAAACGCGTGTAAAGGCGAGTTCGTGTGTGAAGTCCCAGTAGCGCATGCGAGCACCGAACAGGGCCTCCGCGTTCGGGACATGGATGATCCAACGACCGCTTGGACGGAGCACTCGGTAGACCTCGTCCACCAACGGAATCAGCTCACCCTTACTAAAATGCTCGATAAGGTCGAACGTGACTACTACATCGAGCGAAGCGCTTGCCGTTGCGGCGACGGCCGACATCACATCTGCCTGCTCCACACCCGCAATTCCCAATTCGCGCGCCGCCGTTACTTGCTCGGCGGCTCCATCCACACCTCGGGCGCTCTTGTAGCCAGCTAGGTGCATGGCGTACAAGAAGGCCCCATGTCCACACCCGAGTTCCAGAATTGCTGCATTCCGGTCGCGCGGAAAGTGTTGCCGGACGATCTTCCGGAAAAAAGGTAAGCGCGGCTGCAGGCCTTCTAGGTTAGGCGGGGCGAGAGGTCTGTCGCGGGCAGTGACATACCGCCCGTAAATGCGCTCGCGGAAGCTACGTTCGATCTCAATTGGCATTGCCGTTCGTTGGTAGCAGTCTGAGCAGTGGAACCGGATTGAGGGCAGAACGCAGACTGTCCACTGCAGAGCTCCCGCACAGGCGTCCGGCCGCGCGCAGTGTGTACGTGGCCATCATGGAGTCCATCACCAGTAGCGACATGCCAGCGCCCGCCAGATTGCCGGTGGCCTTGAGCAGGACGGCGGCCACAACCACAGCGGCCCCGGCCGAGCTGGCATAGACAACGGCAGCCCGCAGGTGGCGGTTTGCTGCCTTCAGCAAAGTGAGGCTCCCGTACCAGAGTACACTAGCGACCGCGCTGGCGAGCAACCAGCGGAACAACTCAGGATCCATGGTCACTTTGCCACGGGTCCAGAGCTGCAAGATCCAACGTCCAGTCAACGCGAGGGTGATCGCCGCCGCGAGCGAGAGCCAGAAGGCAGCGCGCACAGCGTGCTGATACAAGGCCTTCAGTAACGTGCGGTTTCCACTCCCGAAGGCTGCGGCAAGCTCGGGTTCGGCGGCGTGGCTGACGGTAAGCACGAGTTGCAGCGCCAAGCGAGTGAGGGTGCGCAGAGTGGAGAACGTGACCACTGCCAGCGGTCCAAGGACGGCGCCAACCACCAACACCATGCCCTGCACATTGAGCGCCTGCGCGAGCGGGACGCCGGTGTTGGCCATCGCTGGCCGCAGGAGCGCTCGCAGTACCGCGAACCGAGCCCGCTCGAAACTGAAATACAACCAGCGGTGGCGCCGCACGAGAAGCAGCGCTACGGCCGGGGTGACCACGGCACGAATGATGAAGAAAGCTGCCGCCGCCGCGACCGGCCCCAATCCGACCGCAGCGAGCAACCAGATGCTGGCGTGCTGGGCGAAGAGCGTGGAGTAATAAATGGCGACGTGCAGTGCAAAGTCACCGGTTGCGCGGAAACCGGCATGGCTGATCCCTTCCGTTAGCTTGACCAACACCTCTGCAGCCAGCAGCCACAGTACCCAGCGAACATCGCGGGTACTCAGGCTGGAAAGATGTAGCCAGGTCCCCAGGGGCAGGAACGCGGCGGCGGCTCCGGCGAGGACCATGCCCCCCGCCGCCAACAAGAGCACCAGCGCCGTGAGACTCTGGAAGACAGTGAGTGCACCAGCTCTGTCCCCGCGCGCAACCCGCGCGGTCATATCGTTAGCGGCCGAAAGCGAAAAGCCGAGGTCGGTCACGGACAGGTACGCCGGGATGGCGAACAGAATCAGCCATTCGCCATACAACTGTACGTGCCAATAGCGCAGCAGGATCGGCACGCCGGCAAGCTGGATGACGATGACTACGGCCTGCCCATAGATATTCGCCCCGAAACCCTTGAGCAGGCGTCGGACGATACTGTTATCCAAGACCGGTCACCGGTTCACCGTGACGACGGACACGCAAGACAGGGAGGCCGGCCCGGGGAGCGTCATCCGTTTTTCCTCGCAGAGCCGGGCAGAACGGACCGAACGGCGCGGCTCAGCCCGTGGCGCACGTGCCTTGCGTTGGAGACCAGTTCGCCATAGAGCGCTCCCTGGTCTCGCTTGGCTCGCTCGACATAGTCTGCGCCGAAGGCCCAAAACACTCCGAAGATTCCAGTGAGAACGAACGCCAGGGCCGCCCACAGCCGCCGCTTCGGGCTGGACTTGCGCTGCGGTGGGACCGCGGTGTCGATCACCGTGATCACCGGCGTGTCGTTCACCTCCTCGATGCGCGCCGTTTCGTACTCACGCCGCAGCGTGAGATACAGCTCCTGTCGTAACGCCACCTGTCGCCGGAGCTGGCCTTCCTCGAATACGAGATGCGGCGCTTGCAGCCAAGATCGGTTGGCCTGATAGAAACGCTTCAACGCGTCTTCCGCCTCGTGCAGGTCTTGCTCGCTGGCGGCGACGCGCTGCTCGACGAACTTGCGGCGCTCGCGAGCCTGAGACTGTCGGGTCTGGGCGTTGAAGTCGTTCACGTACGCGACCAACCGGTTAGCCACGGCGGCCGCCAGGTCTGGCGAGGGCAACTCCACCTTCACCGTGACGATGTTGGTCTGAGCATCCACGCCCACCGACACGAGCCCCGCGAGCTTCTTCGCACCTCGCTCCAAGCTGTCTGCCCCATTCCGACCCCCCGGCCGCAGGACGCTCAGGAGGGTGGTCGAGTCGTCCGGGTCTCGAGTGGCTAGGGGATCTGCGTAGCGTGCGAGGAGCAGGCGGTCCAGGATCTCGCGGCTCTTCGCGACGTCGGCGTAGAACATGGGCGACTGGCTCGCCTCCGCCCCCAGAGTGATGCCGAGTTGACCGGCGACACCGGCCAGACCTGCGGGCATCCGCCCTTGAGAGCGCACCTCGGGAACGAACGAAGTGGTCGCCGTGTAGGTGGGCTGCACCAGGAAGGATATCCCGAGCATCACAAGGCTCGCCGTGACGGGAAGGCCTAATACGGTTCGCCACCTCTTCAGGAGGACGTTAAGGATTTCGAGGAGGCTGATCTCGTCCTCGAACGCCGGCGCTTGAGGCGTAGGGGTTGCGCCCATCAGCCGGGGGTGTCGAGAGTAGCCGAGGACGACGACTGCTGCGGACTCGGGGCGCTCACTTCCTCGTCACGATCACAACGATCGCCACGGAGCTCATAATGATCTGGGCGATCGACCCGAACAGGCGAACGTAGTAATCCGTGCTCTTCGTGGTGTCCCGCACCGGCACCAACACTTCGGACCCGGGGCCCGGCTTCGGATCACTCTGCACGAACAGGGTATGGTGGCGAGTTCGCATTTCCCCGTTCGCGTACCGCACGCTCACGCGACCCTTCTCCGCCCGATGCGTGAAGCCACCCGCCGAATTGATGTAGTAATCGAGGTCGCGTCCCTTCTGCCACAACACGCTCCCCGGTGAGTTGACCTCCCCCGTCAGGCGGACGCTCGGCTCGTACTCCGGCAGATAGATCGAGTCGCCCGGCTGGAGTATGACGTTGTTCCCCGACGCGTGGTCTTTGAGTGCAGCTGGCAGATCCACGTTGATCCGCCCGCGGTTGTCCTGCGCGCGGTAGAACCGGATGCCTTCGGGATACGCCTGTCGCGTGACCCCGCCCGCCCGGTCTACCAGATCGGCGAGTCGGTCGCCTTTCGATTTCAACGCGTACGCCCCGGGAAACTTGACCTCGCCCTGGATCTGCACCGTGCGCTGCAGTTCGAACTCGGGCTGCCGGAGAACCAGCACGTTGTCGTACGCCCTGAGCTCCACTTCCGGCGCCCCCGAGCCGGGGAAGGGAAGCCCCGGGGGACCGAAATAGTGTCCCAGCGAGTCGCGCTCGAATAGATAGGTGGAGTCGAGTGGCACCCGCACCGTGGTCGCGAGCTGGCCCTGCGAGCGGTCTGCGGGCATGCGCGCGACCTCGGCTTCGCGCAGGTCGGCCCCCACCGTCGGCCCCCGCGCCAGCAGCACCAGGTCCCGCAACGTCATCCCTTCCTTCCAGGGATAGATCCCGGGTTTCCGCACCATGCCGGCGATCGCCACGTAGTACTGTCCCGCGAGCGGCGCCACCGCGTCCACGACGACCGAGTCGCCGTCCTCGAGCGATACGGACGGAACGGCAACGCTATTCAAAGGATCACCGTCAGGTCCCTCTCCCTTCTCCCCTCTCCCCGGCGTCGCGGGGTTGGAGGTAGGGGTCAAGGGGACGGGGGCAAGAGAGACGTCAATGACCGCCCGCGGCGGCGTGCCCGGGCCGCGGTTCCCCGGCGCCAGCAACCGGTAGATCGCAAGCCGCCTGAGCTGCGCGTCGGGCCGGAAGCCGCCAGCCGCGCGGAGCAGATCGGTCAGCGCCTCCCCCGGCTTCAGCTCGTAGACCGCTGGCCGCACGACCGCCCCCGCGACCTCGGCGCGGGTGCCGTGCACGGGCACGAACACCACGTCCCCCGTCTCGAGCCGCACGTCGCTGCGCGTGTCCCCGCGCAGCAGGTAGTCGTACAGATCCAGCGTCGCGATCGTCTTGCCGAGGCGCCGCAGCTCCACCGCCCGCATGTCGGCCCGCTCCGTCACACCTCCCGACACGTACAGCGCCGTGAGCACCGTCCCAAGCGAGCTGATCTGATACGCACCCGGCTGGGCCACCTCGCCCACCACGTACACCTGGTTGGTGCGGACGTTGGCGACCGAGATATCGAACCGCGTCGTTGGGTTCGTGCGACGCACGCCGGAATACACCCGGCCGAGCCGCGTGTACAGCACGTCGCGCAGTTGATCGAGCGTCAGGTTCGACACGAACACCTGGCCCACCTGCGGGATCAGGATGAACCCTTCCCGCGTCACTTGCAGCGTGTACGCTAGCTCGACGTCACCCGTGAGAATCAACACCGTCACATCGCCGGGGCCGAGCCGGTAGTCGGGCGGCACCGGCCCGGAAAGGAGCGGGAGGAACTGCGTCGTGGTGCGGCGGAATACGTCCACCCCGAACACGGCGCTCGGCGTGTTCACGCCCCGCATGCGAATCAGCCCCGTGTCCACGGGAAGCAGGGTCTGCTGCACCGGCGGCAGGCCGAGGGCCTGAACGGTAGGCGTCGAACAGGTTCGCCGGGTATCCGCTCGCCTGCAGCCGCGCGCGCACCTGCTCCGGCGTGAGGCCCGACTGCAGCAGGCGCTGACGAATCACGTCCGCCAGCCCGGGATTCTGCTGCACGGCTTCCTGGAGCGCTTGCTGTGCCTGCGACGGCGGTGGCAGGGGAGGGTTCTGAGCGACGCTGACGGGCGCTACCCCGACGAGCCCACCTACCACAATGGGGAGAAGGGAGAGGGGAGAGGTTCTCCCCGGTGCGCCGCACGGCGCCTGGGCTGCGAATGACCTCATCTGACCAGCTTTCCCCAAGGGCGGAGGGAACGGCCGGAGAACATGCGGGCTACGCCAAGGCGCGTCAAGCGTTCAGCGGTCTCGGGGCGGGCACCTCGTCCGTTGCGATCGAGCCACCGGCCGCCGATTCCCAGGCTCGAACGCTGGGCTCGGCGCGGCGATGATTCGCACCCGCCGGCGCGAAAACGATGACGCAGCACCGCCGCCTCGTCCCCAACGTTGACTCGGCCTTCTCGCCGAGCCGATATTGTGCGCATGGCGGTACGCCTGCTGCAAGGCCCCTTCACGGTGGACGACTACCAGCGGCTCGCCGAGCTGGGGGTCCTGCGGGAGCACGATCGCGTCGAGCTCATCGCGGGTCAGGTGGTCGCGATGACTCCCATTGGGGATCGCCATGCGAGCTGCGTGCGGCGCCTCAACCGCCTCCTTTCGCGAGCCCTCCTCGACGTCGCCATCATTGACGTGCAGGATCCCGTCGTGCTCAGCGAACACGACGCCCCCCAGCCGGATGTGGCGCTGCTCAAGGCCCGTGCCGATGCGTATCTGCAGCACCCCCGCTCCGCCGACATGCTCCTCGTCATAGAGGTCGCCGAGACCTCGCTGGCATATGACCGCGAGGTCAAAATCCCGCTCTACGCCCGCTCCGACATTCCGGAGGTCTGGCTCGTGGATCTGCCGGCCGATCATATCGACGTGTACCGGAACCCGAGCGGCGGGACATACGCCGACACCCGTTCGACGTCGCGCGGAGATACGCTCACGCCGCTGCGGTTCCCCCACGTGACCCTGCGCGTCGACGACATCCTCGGCTGAGGCGGGAATCCCAGACTCCGGAGCGTGGGTATCAGCTACGTGCAGGGCACCGTCCGCGGTCCTACCGGAAAGGAAGCGAGTGTTCGCTTCCTGATCGACAGCGGAGCGACCTACTCGCTCCTGCCCGAGCCGGTGTGGCGAGCCATCGGCCTCGAGCCCAAACGGGAGGTGGAATTCGTCCTGGCCGACGGCACGACGATCTGCCGGCCCGTCTCGGAGTGCCAGCTCGCGCTCTTCCAAGGCGAAGGCCATACGCCTGTCGTGCTGGGCCAGCCGGGGGATGCGGAAGCGCTGCTCGGCGTCGTCACGCTGGAGATCCTCGGCCTCGTCTTCGACCCCTTCCGCCGCACCCTCCAACCGATGCGCACGCTGCTGGTCTGAACGGCCTTGAGGAGGCCGGGGACGGAGATCAGGCGGCGACCCACCAGATCGAGGGCGAGCAGGAACTCTTCCAGCGTGACCGCGCCGAGGATCGGCTCGGAACCCGGATTGCCGAAGACGACGATCGTCGGCTGCTCCCGCGCCCCGATCCTGAGCTGCGCCCACGCCACGGGGTAGTGCACCTCGCGTCCATCGGCCAGCACGAACGGCCGCTCCTCCTCAGG
>WNGL01011907.1_pt1 | contig 19526 bp, 19 predicted proteins | sample 5400591 | NCBI WGS metagenome assembly WNGL01 (sample SAMN13153377, study PRJNA577476) | soil metagenome | isolation source: 80 cm soil or saprolite under Garry oak tree replicate 1 | place: USA:California | collected 2016-06-15 | reverse complement strand
CGAACTGCGACGGGAGAGCACCGTCGCCCACAGCGAGCACCTCAAGCGCTTTCGCTTCCGCCACAAGCGAGAGGCCTCTCTCTCCTCCTTAGAGGAGCGCTGGGCTGCCGCCGCTCCTACTCCTCTTTTGCCCTGACGGTGCAAAAACGGTTTGTATGCTCGTCGACCCGGCATGGAGAGTTGGTACAAAGGCAACTCTGGAACCGTCCCCAGGCGGGCGTGAAACGCATAGAAGCTCTGAACAGATCCGATGGTTTGGTCAATGGTGGCGTTGGAGCGCCTAGCAGGCTTGCGCTCGATGGAAATGACCGAAGGGTCAGGTCGGCGTAACCAGGGAATGAAGCCTGCGAATTGTGCGATATCGATCTCTGTCCAGCAGAGATGCGCATCATGGAGGTATTCCCAAAACTGTTTGAGGTGATGGGCGGTTGCGCGGATAGTATTGGGACTGCGACCTACATCCTGAAGAAACTTGAGGTATGACAGGATAGGTTGGACTGGTTCATAGCTATCGTCGAGGACCAGCCACGCTACCCGGTCGGGGAGACGTACTCGTTGTACCTTCATCATATACATTCCTCTCAGTAAAGAATTGGATATGATATGTTCTTCGGCAAAGTACAACGAAGTCTGAAGGGGCTACAGTCTTTACATTGTGAGTGGGATCATTTCTTGGTCTAGATATCGAAAAGATATTTGTCAATCAACATTCCGGGTTACAAACGAGTTCTCTTCTGCAGTGCAAAGACAGAAACCCGAGAACGTATCCCTTCTAGCTAGCGACTGGTGGACGTGAAGCCTACCAGCGGCTTCACGTCCTATCCACACGAAGGTTCAGAACCGATGCTCTCCATGGGCCATCCACTTTCTCATGCACAAGTATAATAGGATGCTCTGGTGAAGTCACTGTCCATCAGATGGCATGTCACTTCACCTTACTTCACTTGTGGGTAGTGGCTCACTTGAGCAGGATGGCTCGCTCGGTATTGGAGCGATGGAAGAAGAGGAGCAAGCACGCCTCGCGGCGAGCTTCTGAATAGGCATGGGAAGTCGGGTTCTCGCGACTCTGACGTCCGCACGCGCGGCAGCGATACAACTGCTTGCCATCAGGGGCATGACCATTGCGTACGAGAGCTTCGCGTCTTTCAGTGAGTGCAGTGATTGGCATCTTGTGTCTATGCAAAACAATACACCAGAGCCAATGGACGGGAGAGCTCCATTAACTGGTGGAAAGGATCGAAGAAGGGCTGCGCATACTACACCAGCTGGGCTGCCTCTACACCCTCGCTGTGCAGCAGCGCCACGGCGCGCTGCTGCACGATGTGCCGCCGCGCCTCGCCCAGCTCGGTGTAGACCACGTCGCGGATCAGTTCATGGGCGAAGCCATAGCTGGCCGGTCGGCCTCTCCCGGCGACCTCCTCGCGCAGAATGCCACTGCTGACGGCCTCCTCCAGGGCCTCGACGCCTGCCTGCACCTCCACCTCGGCCACCTGCCACAGGCGCTCGGCAGTCGCCAGGGTCCCCAGCACGGCATTGGCCCTCACCACCTGGCGCGCTGACTGGGCGAGCTTCGCCAGCTGCGCCAGGACCATCGCACGTACCGAGGGCGGCAACAGCTCGCGCGGCGACCGCTCCTGCGCCACGATGGTCGCCATCTCCACAGCGAGCTCCAGCCGCCAGATGCCATCCGCTCCCAGTCGGGGCACCAGCCACTCCCGCTCCCGCAAGAGCTTGAGCGTCTCCAGCAGGTACAACGGCTGCCCGCCAGTACGCGCAAACAGCAAATCGCTCAGCGCGACCAGCGGCGTCTCCCGCTCTGGCGCAGGCGATGCCTCTGGCCCTGCGGTGGGGGGCCGAGCAGGGATGTGCGCACCTGGCTTCCCTTCCCTCCTCGTCCCAGGCGCTCGCTCCCCGACGAGGGACTCAAGGAGCTGGAGGGTCTCCGCCTGGCTCAGGAGCTGCAACGGCACCTGACTGACCGGCAGGTCCCGGCCCAGGTCGGCCAGCGCGGCGGCCAACTGCGGGTGGAACTCGAGCTCTTCACTGCGCACCGTGCCCAGCAGCAGCACCCGGCTGCCATGCTCCTTCCAATACCGGCCCAGATAGCGCACCAGGTCGAGGGAAGCCCCATCCACCCACTGCAGGTCATCCAGCAGCAGCACCAGCGGCGTGCGCTGCGCCAGGGCATCCACCAGGCGCGCCACCGCTTCAAAAAGCCGCACCTTGGCCGCCAGTTCATCCTTCGTGGGGGCCGGGAGATCGGGATAGCGCACGCGCAGCTCGGGCAGCAGGCGCGCCAGTTCGGCCAGCCACAGATCCTCCAGCAGGTCCTCCGGCGCGTTTTCCTCCTCCAGGCGCCCCCGCAGAGCCTCGACCAGCGGCTGGTAGGGCAGTCGTCCACCCATCTCGAGGGCGTGCCCGCTCAGCACCTGGGCGCCCTGGGCTCTGGCCCAGGCCACCCACTCGCGGGCCAGCCGCGTTTTGCCGATGCCAGCCTTCCCCACCACCAGCACGGCCTGCGGCTGCCCACCCCGCGCCTGCTGAAAGCGATCGACGAGCTGGCGGAAGGCGGTGGCCCGACCAACGAGTGGGGCCATCAACTCGCCTGGCGGCTGGCTCTTTGCCGCAGCAGGAGGGCTGCCTGGGCTTCGAGTAGCGGTGGCGCGAATGTGCTCCGCCAGGGCCACGGTGTCCGCCGAGGGCTTGACCCGCAATTCCTCGGCCAGCCGGGCCCGCAGGGTGGCGTAGACCTGCCAGGCGGCGGTTGCATCGCCCAGTGCCAGGTCCACGCGCATCAGGCGCCGGGAGGCCTCCTCCGCGAGCGGATCGAGCGCCAACCAGCGCGTGAGGGTGGCTCGGGTCGGCTCCATGTCCCCGGCGGCTTCTTGCCAGCAGGAGAGCCGATCGAAGAGCAGGTGCAGGCGCACCTGCCACTGCTGTTGCTGCTGCAGGACCCATTCGTCAAAGGGGGCCTCCTCCCCCAGCCAGAAGCCGTCGAGGAAGGGACCGCGCACCAGGGCGAGGGCGTGTTGGAGAGTAGCGACCAGGGCGCTGCGCTGCGGCTCAGAGGGAACGGAGGAGAACTGTTGGGCCTGCTGATAGGCCTGCTGCACCACGTCGAGATCCAGCGCGAGGGGGGCCTGCCGGTCCAGGCCGAGCAGGTCACGCTCACTGAGCAGATGGCTGTGCGGGCCAACCGAGGCGGCGTCGGCGAGCAGGCGGCGCAGCAGGGCAATGGCGTTGCGCAAGGCCGTGCGCGCATCGTGGGGCTCACTGTCGGGCCACAGGAAGGCAGCCAGCTTGCTGCGTGGATGCATGCCACCTTCAACTGCCAGATAGAGCAGCAAAGCTTGCGCCTTGCGCAAGGAAAACGTGAGGCGGCTTTCGTTATGAAACACTTCAGGAATGCCGAGTACGGCCAGACGTAATAATCCCATAGTTTGTCCTCTTTCTTGTAAATCGCGAAATGAAATGGGTCGTTTTGACCCAACTATCCTGGTGGCTTCTCCTTTTGTTTCTTTCCCCTGCTTCTTCCTGGAAGCCCATGAAAAGCCATGAGAAGCCCTTCCTCTACAGGAAAGAAAGAGCTCAGTCTCACCAGGAGAATTCGACGAAAACGACCCGTTTCATTTCGCGATTTACACCCTCGCGGTCGCGGAAGGTCCAGAGAATGGGCGTCGTCGTGCCCAGATCATCCAGGTAGGTTCCGGTGGCGATCAGGTGGCTGGCAATGCGCTGCAACTCCCCCACGAGCAGGCGGATGTATTGAGCGCGCCGGGGCGGCTCGACCTCCATCAGTTGCTCGACGGCTCCTGCATAGGCCAGTTCGTTGAGCACAGGGGAGAGGTAGTCGGCGTTGTCCATGTAGCGGATGCCGCCCCGCATGGGGCGGTTCTCCAGGATCTTCTCGATGCCGCGATGCAGGTAGCCGATGACGGGGGTGCAGTCGAGCACAGTCTCCCCCGCAAGCCGCAGCACGAGGCGCAAAACGCCGTGAGTACTCGGATGCTGCGGCCCCAGATTGAGCAGCATCTCGTGTGCGTGAAGGTCCTCTTGAGCTGCTTCAGCGCTCGGAAGCGCATCGCTCTCTCGTGGTATTGCCATAGCCTTGCTCGCACCTCTCCTGTTACTCTTCTAGCAGGCTCGCCCTGACCAGCCACTTGAGGAACTCCCAGTGGCGCAAAAGCTCCATGCGGTCACTCCCGCCAGTTTGGTACCAGCGTCTGAGCCAGAGGAAGGCCACGATTTCCTCAGTGCTCAAGCCGCATTGGGCAAGCTGGTCCCGTTCAGCGGCGTCTGTCTCCACGCGCATCGCCATGTTGCGCTCTTCTTCAGCTTGGATCTGGTGATTCATATTCACGTCCTCTCCACAAAGGGGCGCCCATTCGCGCCCTCTTGCCAATAATCGGTCGATCACGCCACCCACGCTGGTGCATGCGTGTCCTGAGCGCCACAAAGGAGACGCGCCATCCGTCCCACCAGGTGCCGACGCCTCCCGTGCCGAGGCAGACCTCCCAGCATCCTTTCTTGTTCCGCCTCGCGAGGCCTCGGCTTTCGACGTTCACGCACCAGGTGTGCTTGCATGGAGGTGTTTGGAATCATTCCTCTTTTCACGCTCCTCCTCTGTCAGACCCCTTCTTCCCGCCGTCTCTCGTAGCGAAAGACCTCGCGATCCAGGACTGCCTCGGGGATCTGCTACGTGAGAGTCTACTGTATTGGGCAGGCTGACACATCGGCAAAGCAACGTATTGTGGTACCTATCTCGGGCGTGAGGGGGAACGCCTCACGGCTCGTGCCCTGCCTAGGTAACGCTGCACCGTGAGACGATTTCCTCTTCAAGGAGAAGCGAAAGAAATACGTTGCTCTACCGATGCGCCGCCAGGCCCAGGGCGCTAGACTGTGAGCAGAGGAAAGCAAGCTATCAGGAGGTTTTTGATGCAGGAAGAAAGTCGCTGGCGCTATGCCCTGGCGCAGCAGATCGCCCCACACTATCAAGCCAACCCAAGGGTGGCAGCCGTGCTCGTCGAAGGCTCTGTCGCGCGGGACGACGCCGACCACTCCTCCGACCTCGACCTGGCTGTCTTCTGGGCTGAACCACCCACGCCAAAGGAGCGCCGGGACATCGTCACACGCGCTAGGGGAAGATCCAGGCGCCCTTGGCCCTCTCCCAGAGAAGCAGCTGGGTGGGAGACGCGAAACGTGCGAGAAGGGGTTGCCATCGACGTGCGGCACACCACGGTCCAGGCCACCGAAGGCCTCCTGGCGGCTGTGCTGGAGCGCGCTGATCCACGGCTCGCCAAGCAGCAGCGCCTTGCCGCCTTGCGCTCTGCTCTTCCCCTCGTCAACCCAACGCTCATCACCGGGTGGCAGCAGCAAGCAGCGGCCTATCCGCACGCATTGGCCGTGGCGATGGTCCGGGCACACCTGCGCTTTCGCCCGGCCAGGGAGCAGGAACAACTGGCCGAGCGCCACGACGTGCTGGTGCTCTACGACTCCTTCTGTACCGCCCAGAAGCAGCTCCTGCTCGTCCTGCTGGGGCTCAACCGCCTCTACTATCCTGGCTGGCGCTGGCTGGATCGACTGATCGAGCAGTTGCAGGTGACCCCGCCCAACCTTTCCCCGCGCCTCAAACAGCTCTTCGCCATCGTCAGTATCGACCCCTTGGCCGCGGTCTACCAGCTCCACGACCTCATTGAGGAGACCTTGCGCCTGGTCGAAACCCACCTGGGTGAGGTGGACACACACGCCGCCCGCGAGCGGTTTCGAGGGTAGCGCCGAGTATGGGAGCACGCACCAGAGGGCCTGGGGTAGTCGCTGAGCACACAGAAGCATCTCTTCTTCTCAACCGAGACAGGAGGTGTGAGGATGGTCTAGGCGAAGAGGCTTCCCAGCCGGAAGACAAGCGGAGGGACGGAGCGTCCTTGCAGGCCTCGTCTCCTCTGCGTGCGCTCTCCTGATGGCAGAGGTTCCGAACATATGCTATACTGTTCTGGAACCTGTGTGTTTGGAACTGTTTGGGGAGGAGCATGAGCAACGAGAACCGGACGACGGCTTTTGTCGAAGGGGAGACGCTGAGCTATCAGAGAGAGGGAGAGCACTATCAGCTGCGTGTGGGAACCCCCGCCTGGTATGCCTGGCTGCGGACGGCCACCCTCTTTCGAGTGCGCAGTGCGTTCGGAACCTTTAGCGTGCGCCGAGAGCAGCCTACCGCAAGCGCGCTGGCCAACTCCACCGTGTCTATCTGGGCACGGCGGAGGAGGTGACGCTCGACCGGCTCAGAACCGTCGCTGCGACCCTGGCCGCACAGGACACGATCACCGCAGAGGAGCCGGAACCTCCCCAGGATGGTCTGCAGGGGCATCCTGGTCAGCAGGAGCCTGCTCGCCGCCCGGCAACCGGTGCCGTGAGGCAGCTGGCCGAAGGTGCAAGAGCCTCGGAGTTTGTTAAGAAAGCTACTTCCCCCCTTCCCTTGCCGCTCACCTCGCTCATTGGGCGGGAGCGGGAGATCGCCGCGGCCTGTACCCTGCTCGTGCGTCCCGAGGTGCGTTTGCTCACCTTGACCGGCACCGGAGGGGTGGGCAAGACGCGCCTGGCGCTGGCCATCGCCACCGAGGTAGAGGGGAGCTTCCCGGATGGCGTCTGCTTCGTCTCGCTCGCGCCCATTCAGGATGCCGACCTGGTGCTTCCCACCCTGATGCAGGCGCTCGGATTGCAGGAAACGGGCACACTCCCACCACTTGAGCACCTGCAAGTGGTGCTTCGTGAGCTGCACCGGTTGGTACTGCTGGACAATTTCGAGCAGGTGGTGGCAGCAGCGCCGAGCCTGGTGGACCTGCTGGCCGCCTGTCCGCATCTGAAGCTGCTGGTGACGAGCCGGGAGGTGCTACAGGTGCGGGGCGAACGCGAGTTGGTCGTCCAGCCGCTGGCCCTGCCTGATCCCCACCACCTGCCCGACGACGAGACGCTCGCTCACTATGGAGCCGTGGCGCTCTTCCTCGAGCGGGCGCGGGAGGTCCAGCCCACGCTTCAGCTGACCGCCGTCACTGCCCCGCTGATTACGGAGATTTGCCAGCGTCTGGATGGCTTGCCCCTGGCGATTGAACTGGCCGCCGCCCGCCTCAAGCTCCTGCCGCTGCAGGCACTCCTGGAGCGGTTGGAGCACCGCTTGGCCGTCTTAACGGGTGGGCCACGGGATTTGCCCGCCCGCCAGCAGACCCTGCGCAACACCCTCGCCTGGAGCTACGAGCTGCTCACGGACTCGGAGCAGCGCCTCTTCCGCCTGCTTTCCGTCTTCGTCGACGGCTGCGACCTTTCGGCAGTGGAGGCCGTGTCCAGGACACGTGGTGGCGAGCGCGCACAGGTGCTGGACGGGGTGACGTCGCTGCTTGACAAACACTTGCTCTACCAGGGTGAGCAGGGTGGCAATGCACCGCGCTTGCTGCTGCTCGAGACGATTCGTGAGTATGGCCTGGAGGCGCTCGTCGCCAACCAGGAGCTGGAGGTGGCTCGCCAGGCCCATGCGGAGTACTACCTGCGACTTTTGGAGGAGGCCGAGGCCCACCTCGAAGGGGCAGAGCAGGCGGTGTGGCTGGAGCGGCTGGAGCGCGAGCATGACAACCTGCGCGCCGCCCTGCAGTGGGCGCTGGAGCGGCACGAAGACGAGGTGGCCGTGAGCTTGAGTGGTGCCCTGAGGCGCTTCTGGGAGGGACGGAGGCACCTGAGCGAAGGCAGGACCTTCCTGGAGCGCGCGTTGGCGAGTAACCAGGACGTGGCAGAAGGTGTGCGGGCGAAGGCGCTCCTCGCGGCAGGGTACCTGGCGATCAATCAGAGCGACCATGAGCGGGGAACGGCGCTGGTCCGTGAGGCGGTCGCATTGCATCGCCTGCTGGGAGACACGCGCAGCCCCCTCCAAACAGCCGTTCGCTCCTGCGCCGAGAGCCTCGTCGCATTGCAGCGCCAGCTGGGAGACACCCGCAGCCTCGCCTTCGCGCTCTTTCTCCTTGGGCGTATCGCGTGGGCGACTGGTGACTTCAGAGCGGCACGCTCGCACGCCGAGGAAGGGCTGGCCTTGACCAGAGCCGTAGGCGACAAGGTCAGCCTCGGCTGGCTGCTCGATCTCTTAGGATTGGTCGCGCTCGATCAAGGCGAGGACGACAGAGCGCAAGCGCTGCTGGAAGAAGGGCTCACGCTCAACCGGGAGACTGGTGACACCCGCGGCATTGTGAACGCCCTCTTCTACCTGATACGGATGCTCTTGGCCCAGGGCGAGGTGGCCCGAGCACGCGCCTTCGCCGAGGAGCAGCTGGCGCTCTCCCGAGCGATGGGCTTCCGGCCGGGGATCGCCAGCGCCCTCATTGTTCTGGGTTGCTTAGCGCTGCAGGAGGGCAATGTGGCGATGGCCGGGGAGCTGTTCGAGGAGGGCCTGGCGCTCCTACGCGAAGTGAACGATAGCTGGTCCATCGCCACCTGTCTGCAGAGTATCGGCGTGGCAGTTGCGGCGCAGGGGCGACTGGCGGAGGCTGTACAGCTCTGGGGCACTGCGGAAGGCTTGTGTGCAGCCCTGGGGACATCCCTGCCCCCAACCGAGCGTGCCTTCGTGGCACGCGCAGCCACGACCGCGCGTGCTGAACTCGGCGAGGAGGCGTTCACACTCGCGTGGACCGAGGGGCGAGCGATGACACCGGAGCAAGCGGTGGCAGCACTGAGGCACACCATGCCTGCCAGTCACCCACCCGTGAGTGCCAGGGCGGACCGTCCCCACGTTCCTTCCCCAGCCTCTCCCAACGAGCTGACCGAACGTGAAGTGGAGGTGCTGCGGCTGGTGGCACGAGGGCTCTCCGATGCCCAGGTTGCGGAAATCCTGGTGATCAGCCCGCGCACGGTCAACTCGCACCTGCGCTCCATCTATAGTAAGCTGGACATTACCTCACGCAACGCGGCCACCTACTTTGCGCTCGAACACCACCTGATCTAGCTGCTTCATCCTCTATCTGCTCCTCATCTATTTCCCCCTGTCATGACCGATGAAATGCCCTTGCCTAGGCAACACCTCCCCCTTGCAGCATTTCCTGCCACTACCAGAGAAGTCACAGAATACGTTTAATTGCCGATGCCGCATGGCGCTCAATACGCTAGACTCTCGGTAGTGGATGGAACAGGGAGAAGGAGGTGGATCATGGAACTCGAAGCTCGTATTGAGTCAGTCTAGCACGAGGTGCAGCCGTCGCATCGTTCGCTTGCGTGCCGAGTTTCACGGTCTGGTGTCCTGATCCTGGAACAAGGAAGCACGCTTCCTAGAGGAGAGAGAACGTTATGCAGGTTTTTGTCACAGGAGCCACCGGCGTGCTTGGAAAGGCTGTGGTTCCCAGGCTCATTGCCGAAGGTCATGCCGTCCATGCGCTTAGCCACTCTGAAGCGAATAGAGAGGTGCTGTACAGCCTCGGCGCGCAGCCCATTCAGGCCGATCTGTTCGACGGGGCATCGCTGAAGCAGGCGCTGGCGGGGTGCGAGGCGGTCCTGCACCTGGCGACCAGGATCGCCCCCACCTCGAAGATGGCCAAACGCGCCTCCTGGTACGAGAATGATCGCATTCGCCGTGAGGGCACACGCACCCTGGTCGAGGCGGCCCTCGCCGTCGGTGGGGTACACACCCTCATCTACCCAAGCTATGCCTTCGTCTACCCCGACAGCGGCGATCGGTGGATTGACGCCAGCACAACGGCTGCGCAACCGACCCCGACCCTGCAATCCACAGTCGATACCGAAGCCGCCGTCGCGCAGTTCGCAGGGGAGCAGCATCGGGGCCTCTCATTGCGCCTGGGTTCACTCTATGGGCCTGAATCCCCGGCCACACACGAGCACTCGACTACGCTCGCAAAGGCATCGCGGCACTTCCTGGACGCAGCGAGGCTTACCTGCCGCAGCTCTGGGTTCAGGATGGAGCCCGCGCCATCGTCGCCGCTCTGATGCAGCCGATCCCGTCAGGCATCTATGATGCCGCCGACGATGAACCGCTCACCCGAGGCGAGGTCTTTGCCGCGATGGCCCAGGCAGTGGGGCGCAAGCGGCTGTGGCAGCCACCTGCCCTGCTCATGCGGGTGATGGCAGGCGTAGTGTATGACATGATGAGCCGCAGCTTGCGCGTCTCCAATCGCCGTTTCAAAGAGGTGAGCGGCTGGCAGCCGATGGTGCCCAATGCACGCATTGGCTGGGCGTGCATCGCCCAGGAGAGCGGAGCAGCCATGCCTGTCTAGACTAGAAAGGTCCATCTTATGACTCAGGAACACATACCGGTTTTGATTGTGGGAGCTGGCGGCGCTGGCTTATCCCTCTCCCTCTTGCTGCGCCAGCAGGGGATTCTCTCGATGCTGGTCGAGCGGCGTTCCGACGTTTCGTGGTATCCACGCGCACGTAACCTCAATTTCCGCACCCTGGAAATTTTCCGCGGGCTGGGACTGGAAGCAGAAGTCCGCGCGGCTGGAACAAGGGTATCGCGTGTGTTCCGCAAGCAAAGCCTTGCCTCAAGCGAACAAGAGGAGTTACTCGATCCTTCCATGCTGTTTGAACATCTGGAAGCCATCAGCCCGGACCAATTCATTTGGTATTGTCCCCAGAGTCGGCTCGAGCCGCTCCTGCTGGCGGAGGCTCGTCGTCGCGGCGGCGATGTGCGTTATAACACAGAACTCGTCTCCTTCATGCAAGATGACACCGGAGTGACCGCAACCCTCCAGGACCGCGCCACTGGAAGATCGCAGGTCATGCACTCAGATTACCTGATCGCTGCCGATGGCGCTCATAGCAAGATTCGCGAGACGCTCGGTGTGCCGACGAAAGGACTTGGCGAGCTAGATGAACACTACATCTTTGTGTACTTTCGAGCTGACTGGAGCCAGCTTATACGAGGCTACGAATCTGACGGGATCCTGATCGAGAACACGAATGTGCGCAGCATGTTCCTGATTACTGATAAGGACCGCGGAATGTTTCTCATCATGTACTCTCCTTCACAGGGAGAATCCGCGCAGAATTTTACAGCCGAGCGCTGTAAGAACATGATTCTCTCGGCGATGGGGAAAGCCGATATGGCTATCGAGATCGTGGATATGGCACACTGGCAGCCCGCTGAGCGCGTCGCTGAGCGGTTCCAGCAGGGGCATGTGTTCCTGGTCGGGGATGCGGCTCATACCATGCCTCCCAAAATGGGACTTGGCGTCAACACGGCTATTCAGAGTGCGCAGAACCTGGCCTGGAAACTGGCCGCGGTGCTCAAGGGAAATGCCTCTCCACAGCTTTTGGCGACCTACGAGACGGAGCGGCATCCCGTCGCGTGGTTGGCGGCCGAGCAATCGCTTACCGGACCGGCAGCTACTTTTCTGACGAAGGGAACAGATAGCGCACTGCTTCCTGAGGAGAAAAGGGTCTCGCTCTTTTCTCTCATTGTTGGCTACCGCTATCGCTCCCAGGCGATTGTCTCAGAAGACACGGCTCCATCGACGCCTGGCGAGGTAGAACTGCTGGAGCGCCCGGAATTGACCGGACAGCCCGGCACGCGCGTGCCGCATCTGTGGGTCGAGCGGCAAGGGCAGCGCATCTCCACGCTTGATCTGCTCGACGGTCGCTTCGTCCTGCTCACAGGCGCAGGTGGAACTGCCTGGGGCGAGGCGGCAACGGCGGTTGCCGCGCGCCTGGGGATCTCTCTTTCGACCTATCGTATCGGGGCAAATGCCGACCTGCTCGATCTGGAGAACGGCTGGCCAGCGAAAATGGGTGTGTCGGGTGATGGGGCTATGCTGATCCGGCCTGATGGCTTTGTGGCTTGGCGCAGCAGTACACGGCCTCCCAGTCCTGAGCCGAGACTGGTGCAGGTGCTTTCGCGCATCCTGTGCCGGTCTATCCCTCCGACCTGCCTGTAAGTGAACAGAGTATGAAGAAAAGGAAGGGGAAAAGTTTGTCTATAACTCATGCTACGAATGACGTTCTGGTCGTTGGAGCGGGGCCTGTTGGTCTGACACTGGCCAACGAATTGATCCGACATGGTGTACGCTGTCGCATTATCGATAGCGCGCCCCATGCCACCCAGAAGACAAAGGCATTGGGCATTATGCCCAGAACGCTGGAACTGCTGACAAAGATGGGAGTGGCACAGACGGCTATTGAGCGGGGCCTCAAGACCCCTGTGTTTAGCCCCTATAGCGACGGCAAGCGCCTCACCAGGATTGACTTCCGGGAGCACCTGCTCGACAGCCCGTATCCCTATGTGCTGATGCTGCCACAGAACAAGGTGGAGGTGCTGTTGACGGAACATTTGCAGAGCCAGGGTGCTGCGATTGAATGGCAGGTTGAGCTGATCAGTGTCACGCAGGATGAGCAAGGCGTGGAGGCGCTGCTTCGCCATCCTAACGGGCAGGAAGAACACGTCTCGGCTTCCTGGCTGATCGGCTGTGACGGTGCACACAGTACGGTGCGCCATCTGCTCGAACTCGACTTCGTAGGGATGACCTTCGAACAGAGTTTTGCTGTTGGCAATGTGTGCCTGACCTGGGATTTGCCTTATGATGAAATTTTCGCCTTTGTTCATCGGGGCAGTTTCATTGCCTACTTCCCCATGGCCGATGGACGCCACCGTGTGGTGATTGCCTATGAACTGGACAAGGCCCCCACAGGTGATGTCACGCTGGAAGAAATTCAGCACGTGATCGATACCTGTGGCCCGGCGGGAACGCGTGCCTCTGAACCGGCGGATCTAGAACGATTTCATGTCAACCAGCGCAAGGCCGAGCACTATGCGCGGGGACGCATCTTTCTGGCTGGCGATGCGGCCCATATTCATTCGCCTATTGGAGCGCAGGGCATGAATACGGGCATGCAGGACGCCTTTAATCTGGGCTGGAAGCTCGCGCTCGTGGTCAAAGGGCAGGCTTCTCAACACCTGCTGGCGAGTTATGAGGCAGAGCGCGAGCAGGTGGGAGAGGCGTTATTACGCGGGACCGAACGCGGCACGCGCCTGGTGCTGATGCGCAATCCGCTGCTCATTACTCTGCGCAACCAGCTCGCACCACTCTACTTCTCATCACTTCCTGGCGCGTTGCATCGCCTGGCCGAAGCTCTTACCGAGATTAGCATTGCCTATCATCACAGTCCCATCGTGCGTGATCAGCGTAGCAAAAAGGGAGCACTGCAAGCTGGTGATCGCGCCCCCAACGGCATGGTGCGAACGAGTGAGGGATCAGAACCACTACCCCTTTTCGAGAAATTCAAGAGTCCACGGTCGATTCTGCTCGTGTTTACGGGCAAGCAGGAGGCGACCGCAGTCGAGCGAGAATGGCGCGAGATCGAGGCACTGCTGGCCGAGGGCTATGATAAGATACTAGAGGCGTACCTGGTCACAGAGCATGTCGCCCCTGGATCGGAGCAAGAGGCCCGCAGTATCCTGCATGACTTCACAGGCGAACTGCACCAGCGCTATGAAGTCGAGCATGGAGGGCTGCTTCTGATTCGTCCCGATGGCTATGTTGGCTTCTGGGGCCAGTTTGGCACTACCGGGGCACTGCACGCCTATGTGCAGGAGCTGTTTTAGGGGTCTGTGTATCATTGGAACAGAAAAGTGGAGTAAGGCCATTTCTGCCGTGAAAATATCCTGTAGAAGGTAGCAATAGGTGTAAGACAAGCGCGTGTGCAGACAGGCGTTGAGCAGGTCTACGCTTTGCTGGGTGGCTTCCATCTCACCGGGGCACTCTTCGAGCCTATCATCCCTCAAACGGTTGAGGCATTACAGAAGATCAACCAGGCGGTCGTGGTGCCTGCCCATTGCACGGGATGGCGCGCTACGCAACGTATTGCCCAGGTGATGCCAGAAGCTTTTGTGCCCAACAGTGTCGGGACGACCTTTGTGTTCAGAGGATAATACCGTTATCGCCTCCCAGATGAGCTCTCTGTTGCTTAGATATGTGGCCCATGAACAACAATCACTGTTCATAGGCCCTTTGATTTGCTTTCTATACGGGACTGGCCTTTCTTTGGCCTCTCAGTGTATACCCAAAAAAGGGAGCAACCAGGCAGATGCCTGCGAGTCCGGCAATCAATGGGACCAGCCAGATGACAGCCTACGCTCCTTCCTGCCCCTTATCAAGCGCCTGCAAGACCTGTTGGACGAAGCGAGGCTCCGGCACGGCCCCTACAATTTCGATGCGATCGTTCACCACGGTTTTGGGGACACCCTGCACGAGGTAGCGTTGCGCCATATCAATGAACTCCGAGACTTCGACCACATCGGCGGTGATATGCTCGTTTTCGATGGCAAGCTTATGGGCCAACCTGGCCGCACGTGGACAATAGGGTCAGGTCGGGGTGACAAAAACCTGAATGTGCAGGTCCTGATCGACTGTTGCCAGCGCTTCGCGTGTTTTTTCGCTCAGGTTCGTCGTTCCTTTGGAGACATCGATGAGGTCTTCGATCAGCGTGGAGAATTCGTAGCCTGCCGGGATGCCGAAGTAGCGCACCGTGCCTTTGGTATGACCCTGGAGAATGAACGCGGGAATGCGCGTAATGCCCAGGCTCTGGGCCTCTTGCTCGTCGCGGACGAAATCTTTGACGGTCAGGTGCAGTTTGTCCGAGACATCGGTCAACTCCTCGAGCAGTTCGCGGGTCTCCTTACAATAGGAGCACTCCTGGCCCGGAATGATTAACACGGACTCGCGCTGGGTGAAGTAGGTGATATTCACCTCATCCTGCAGTTCCTGCGCGAAGAGCGTTTGCAGGGTTTGTCGATCTTCTGGTGAGATCAGTGACATGTGCTTTCCCTTCTCTTTCTATGCGTGGTATATACGAGGTACCTCCATGCTCAGGTTACCCTAGACCTGCATCCTCAGAGACTAACGTACTCAACGCCGTCCAGTCCATCTCGCCTCGCCCTTTGGCAACTCCAGTCAGCAAGCGATCATGCACAATGTCAGCAATGGGCAGAGCGATGGTTGCTTGCTGCGCCGCATTCAGGAGCAGCGTGAGATCTTTGAGGGCCAGGCTCATGTGAAACCCGACGGGGGTGTAGCGTTTTTCGGCAATCATCTTGCCGTAGTTCTGATAAATGGGACAGGCAAAGAGGGTTTGCCCAAACATGTTGATGACAGCAGTTCTCTCAATACCGTTTTTTTCGGCGAGGGTCAGTGCTTCGGCCATGGCTTCCATGGCCGAGCCGATAAGGAAGTTGCCACACAGTTTCACCACATTCGCCATGGCAGGGTCTTCACCAAAATCGAACAGGCCCTGTCCGATCGTCTGCAGGATTGGGTGGACGCGCTCCCTGGCGGCAGGTGCGCCCGCAAGGCATATCCAGAGTTTTTTCGCTGCCGCAGCCTCAGGTCTGCCAAAGACAGGTGCAGCAACGTAGGCACATCCATGTTGAGCATGCAGGTCGGCCATGCGACGGGCGATGGCAGGAGAGACAGTACTCATGGAGATATGGACACCGCCTGGGCCCAGACGCTTGAGAATCCCATCTTCTCCAAGGGTCACCTGCTCCAGGGCCGCATCGTCTGCTAGCATGGTGATGACGATGCCTCCTAGTTCCACTACCTCACCTGGACGTAGACCCTGCTGTGCCCCTTGCGCAATGAGCGGTGCTGCTTTGCTGGCATCACGATTGTAGACGTGCAAGTCATAGCCAGCTTTGAGCAGATTGCTCGCTATCGGTTGCCCCATGTTGCCAAGGCCAATAAAACCAATGCGTTCGTTCATGATACTGCCTCCTTGAAATACGTGTTTGATGAAGCTCTGTTCTCACCTGTGATGGTGGTGTTCGCAACGGTATGCTAAAAATAGCCTACCATGACCAAAGGACGGTTGCAAACACATGGGTACATCACTGCTTTTCAATGCATTATCACGGGATCGAAGGTTTCTTCTGCCTCCTCAAGGCCCTCTTCAACCGCTTTGCGTGGAGCACGACCGCGCAGAGGCAGTACGTCGTCTACGGAACTGAAGACGTCTGAGCTGGCGAGGAGCAGGGGACCAAGCCATGCTCGACCATCTCCACGAACATCCCTGCGATCTGCTGGTGCGTGTAGCGACCGGATGGTTTGTACCACTGGGACAGCCAGTTGCACATTCCGAGCAGACCAAAAGTGAGCATCTTCGGGTCAAGATCAGGCTTGAAAATGCCAGCCGCTTGACCCTCCTGCATGATTTGTTCGAAATATCGCTCGTAGGCTTTCTTCCGCAGGAGAATTTCTTTGGCAAATGGGCCGGTTAGGTAGGACTGTTCTCGGTAAAACACCATCATGGCTGGTGAGCGATCAGCCGCCACGGCAGTATGGTGCTCTACTGCACGACGTAACTTTTCCAGCGGTGGAAAGTCGGATTCGACAATGCGCCGGAGCGGCTCTTCACTGACTGTCAACACCGTCAGGTAGATCAAGCGCAGAATCTCCTCTTTGTTTTTGACGTGGTAGTAGAATGCGCCTTTGGTGACGCCGAGCGTAGTGGCGATATCGTCCAGACTGGTTGCCCCGAACCCGTTGCGTGCGAACAGTTCGGCTGCGGCTGCCACAATGGCTTGCTGGGTTAGACGTACACGCTTCCCATTTCCTTGATCTGGTTTTTTGTGTGCTTTCGGTACCTGAACAGCTTTTCGTTCCTGGCTCATGTAAGATTTCCTTTTTCTACTTGTCGTTTAACTCAATATTAGAAGGAAAGCGGTCTGTTGTCAACAGCGAAAAGTACGCTCTCACTAAATTTCTACTACCTGGTAAACATTCATCACAAAAAACCTTGACTTTCTCTTGTCTGTTAGATACTATTATACCAGTTGTTCAAAAAGTTATTTGCCTCGTTCATGAAGGAGCAACATTTATGGCCTCTTCTGTCTTACAGAGCGAAGCGTCTGTGGTAGAACGTCTTCGTAAGCAGCATCTCATCGAGTCTGTCGAGCAGATGAGCCCTGTGTATCTCGAAGGGATCACGCGCATTCTGACGGTCTCAGCAGATACCGAACTGATCAGTGCCCCTGCCTATTACCATGCCGCTGTGCATGCCCCCACCCTCAATAACTTTGGCACGGCTATGTCGATCATTCAGGACGAGTTATCGCATGCCCATATCGCCTACCGCTTGATGCGCGACCTTGGCGTTGACACCGAACACTTGATCTTTGAGCGCGACCCGCACCACTTCAAGTACCCCTATGCCTTCGATGTCCCTTTAGAGAGCTGGACCGAACTGATCGTGGCCAACGCCTTTTATGATCGCGCTGGCTATACCTTGCTCAGCGATGTCTATCAGAGCACGACCTTCGGCCCCTGGAAGCGTGCCCTGATCAAAGTCGACAAGGAAGAGACGTTCCACCTACGTCATGGGGAACAGGGCATGCGCAAATTAAATCAGACTGCCAGTGGTCATGAAGCACTCCAGCGAGCCGTGAACTGGATGTTCTTGCTCACGGTTGAGTGGTTTGGCCTGCCCGATGACTTAAAGAAGCATGGTGAGCAGCTGGAGTATGGTTTTAAGGGCAAGAGTAACGACGAGCTTCGCCAACTGTGGATGGCAACCGCTGTGCCGCTGTGCGAGGAGCTCGGTCTCACCGTTCCTGCACATTATGATCAGGAAGCTGGCAAATATGTCGTCAACTGTGCCTTCCCTGCCCATTTCGATGTCAAGGCGAAGCAGTGGGATGGCCCCTGCACCTGGGAGGATGTGATGAAGCGCTGGAAGGCTCGCGGCCCTAAGAACGAGGAGTTTGTCGGGATGCTTCAGCGCGGCAAGCGTGAGATGCTGCGCTTAGTGGAGCAAGAGACATGACCACAACATATCCATCTTTGTCAACCCATCTTGATAATGACACCTTGTGCCCGGCCTTGTGGGACGCTTTGCGCGACGTGACCGACCCGGAAATTCCCATCAGCGTCGTCGATATGGGCTTGATCGTCGATCTTCAGCAACACAAAGGGATCGTTGATCTCAAACTCACCTTTACCGCGATGGGATGTCCCGCCATGGAATTCATCATGGACGATATTCGTACCCGCCTACTCCAGGAGTCCGGCATCCAGGAGGTTCGTATCGACATTGTGTGGGACCCTGTCTGGACCAAGGCACGGCTCAGCGAGGAGGGTATCGAAATTCTGCGTACATGGGGGATATCAGCATGAATCACACAGCTACCAGCACCCCAAACCGACGGGCAGCGTTGAACGAAAGCCGCGTGTGGCAGGTCTATGCACGTCAGAAATATGAAGAGCCATTGCACGAAATCGGTAATGTCATGGCCGATGATGTGGAACTGGCCAAGGTCTATGCACGCAGCATCTATGATGAATTTGCTTGGATCGAGATGGTGCTGGTGCCGCGTGAGACCATTGTCACGGTCATTGAATCATAGTATTGTTACACCTGGGGGTCGCATGTATGCCCGTACAAGGCACCCATAGAGTGCTGCCCCGTTCTCTTGTGCATGCTATAGGCTGCGACCAAGGATCAGCATATGACCACCAGTACATCTCTAGATAATGCAGCACTCTTTGCTGTTCTTTCATCACTTGCTGACAACAAGCAAGCGATTGGACGTCGGTACGCCTACTGGAGTAATGGCGCACCTGCCCTGGAAGCTGCCGTTGCTGCCGCTGCCATGACTCAAGATGAGCTTGGGCACGCACGCACGCTCTATCCCCTGCTCGAAAACTTTACCCAGGCCAGAGAAGATCCGAACCAGGTTGATCCCATGACGAGATCTCTGCATTACCATCTGGCTTTCCTGGACAAGGACTTTGCCGGCTGGACTGACTTCGTCGCCACGAACTTTTTGTTGGACATCGCCCTCACGACGTTCTTTGAAGCAGCGCAGAACTCCACCTACGATCCCTTGCGCCAGCGAGCACGCAAAGTCGTGCAGGAGGAGCGCATCCACCAAGTCCATGGTGAGGCCTGGGTACGCCGCTTAGCCAAGGTGGGAGGAGCAGTGCCCAAGGTCCTGACCAACTCCATCAATCGCCTCTGGGATGAGACACTGTGTTGGTTTGGCCCCAATGATGATACCAATATGCAGCGATTGTACCACGAGGGCATCATCGACGCTACTCCTGACGAACTGCGCAGTCGCTACCTCCAAAAGATCATGCCCACACTGAGTAGCGTGGCCATCGAAGAGCCAGTCTCCTTCAACGCCACCACAAAACGCTGGGAACTGACGCAGCCCTTGCCTTGGGAAAAATGGGATGCCGTAGGAAGAAGGTTGGAGTAAGTGCTATGTCTCCTCATTTTGACGAGGCAGCCTCAAAGAGAGAGGTCACCTGCCCGTATTGTCTTTCAACCGATACTGAACTCTTTTCGTTGTTCGGCCAGCAACTGTTGACCGTGCAATATTATTGTAACACCTGTCATACCCCTTTCGAGCATATCAAGGATGATGATGTGCTAGACGAGATCAGGGTGGAGCATGGAGACCCTCCATTAAAATAACGATCGGGAACCAACCTGCAATATCGCCTCAGAGCTACAGGCGTTGATGCCGTGCGACCTGAAATTGCTGACACTGGTCG
>WNGL01003257.1_pt1 | contig 19529 bp, 21 predicted proteins | sample 5400591 | NCBI WGS metagenome assembly WNGL01 (sample SAMN13153377, study PRJNA577476) | soil metagenome | isolation source: 80 cm soil or saprolite under Garry oak tree replicate 1 | place: USA:California | collected 2016-06-15 | reverse complement strand
AGTTCATGTTCGGGTTGACCGAGACGTACTCGCCGACGCGGAACCCCTCGGTGCCCTCGCCCAGCGCGTCCACCGGCCCGATGAGCTCGTGCCCGGGAGTCAGCGGGAACTCGGCGAAGAACTTGCCGTTGTGGATGTGCAGGTCCGTGCCGCAGATCCCGGTCTGGCGGACGCGGACGCGGACCTCCCCGGGCTCCGGATCCGGTGTCGGGATGTCCCTGATCGCGAAGCTTCCCGGGGCATCGTAGACAACGGCTTTCATGCTGCTCCTTCGGCGGACGGGGCCGGGCGAACCCGGACGGGGCCGGACCCGGGACTCACTCCCGGGCCGGATCCCCCTGCCTGCTGATCATGCGACCCAGCAGGCCGCTCACCCTCGGCCCGCCGCCGCGCAGGGCGGCGGCGCGCCGCTGCTGGTCGACATAGACGGCGGCGATGAGGACGACGCCGACCACGACCTGCTGCCAGAACGGCTGGATGCCGATGATCACGAACCCGTTCTGCAGCGTGGCCGGGATGAACACCCCGATGACGCTGCCGAGGATGGACCCGTAGCCGCCGAACAGGCTGGTGCCGCCGATGACCACACCGGCGATCACGCTCAGGTTGGTCGAGGTCTGCCCGCCGATCGTGGTCGACTGGAAGAACGCCAGGTTGAGCCATCCGCCGAAGCCGGCCAGCAGCCCGGACAGGGCGTAGACCATGATCAGGTGGCGGCTGACCTTCAGGCCGGCCCGCCGCCCCGCCTCGGGGTTCGAGCCGAGCGCGTAGGTGTGCAGCCCGAACCGGGTCCGGTGCAGCAGCACGATCCCGAGCACCACGACGACCGCGGCGATGACGGCCAGCCACGGTATCTCCCCGACGATGTTGCCGAAGCCGACCGAGTTGACCATCACGGTCGGGACGTTGCGCAGGTCCACGCCGCCGGTGATGACCTCGGCCAGGCCGAGGGCCATCCCGAGGGTGCCCAGCGTGACGATGAGCGGCGGGACCTTGGCCCGCGCGACCAGGTACCCGTTGATCAGCCCCCAGGCGAGCCCGCAGCCGATGGCCACCAGGGCGCCGATGATGGCCGAACCCCAGCCCTGGCCGCCGCCGATGTTGGCCATCACCTTGTCGGCGACGACGCCGCTGAAGACCAGCACGCTGCCTATCGACAGGTCGATGCCGCCGGTGATGATCACGAAGGTCATCCCGACGCCGAGGACCGCCAGGATGGCGGTGTTCTGCACGATCCCGCGGATGTTGAAAACGGTCAGGAAGCTGCCGGGCTTGAGGATGGAGAAGATGACGACGATCACGGCCAGCACGATGATGATCTGCAGCGCCTGCAGCCGGGCCAGCCGCGCGAGCCGGCCGGTCGGTTCTTCCTCGGTCGGCGCCGCGCCGGCCGGCGCGGGGCCATCGGGAACGGGGGGAGGCACGGTCGTCTGCTCGGTCATGACTGGATCTCCCGCATCCCGTCGTCCTGCGTCCTGTCGTCCTGGGTCACGGCGCCGGTCATCGCCCCGACCAGCTCCTCCATCGTCGTATCTTTCGCCCGGAACGTGGCCACCCGGCGGCCGAGCCGCATGACCTGCACGTCGTCGGCGACCTGAAGCACGGCCGGCATCTGGTGGCTGATGAACACCACGCCGAGCCCGCGGTCGCGGACCCGGCGGATCAGGTCGAGAACGCCCCGGGTCTGCACCACGCCGAGCGCGGCCGTGGGCTCGTCGAGCAGGATGACCCGCTTGGCCCAGGCGGCGGCGCGAGCGACCGCGACCGCCTGTTTCTGGCCGCCGGACATGGCGCCGATGCTGCCGGAGAAGTTGCGCACGGTCGCGCCGAGCTCGTCGAAGGCCTTCCTGCTGCCGACGCGCATATCCGCGTTGTTCATGAAGCCCAGATGCCCCAGCAGACCCGGCCGCATGACCTCGCGGCCCAGGTACATGTTCTGCACCGGATTGAGGTGCGGGGCCAGGGCCAGGTCCTGGTACACGGTCTCGATCCCGTAGCGGCGTGCCGCGAGCGGGCCGTCGATGGTCACCGGCTGGCCGTCGACCAGGATCTGGCCCGAAGTCGGCGTCTCGGTCCCGGACAAGATCTTGACCAGCGTGCTCTTGCCGGCCCCGTTGTCCCCGATGAGCGCGGTCACCTCGCCGGCCTTGATCTCGAAGTTGGCGCCCGCCAGCGCGCTGACGTGACCGTACACCTTCGTGATGTCGCGTGCTTCCAGCGCGACGCTCATGGAACCACTCCTTATCGACTGCGGCCCTGACTCGCTGTGCCTCTTCAACCCACTGAATTCAACGCTGATGCCGCAACGCGGCCGTAACCGTGGCGCAATGTTTAGCAAGAGGGTCCCTTGTCATGTCACCGATGTCAATAGCTGGAATCAAACCGATACATGCTGCCTGTAGGCCCTGTTCAGGCCCTGTAATAGATCATTGGTCGGATGGTATTGACATCGGTGACATAGCTGCTGCAAGATCAGCCCGTATATTTCCGAGAGGTAGCCAGAAGCTGAACATGCCGGTCCGCGGGGACACAGCTGCCATCGCAGGACCGGCAGCCGAACCCAGAAATCACGCGAAGGAGCAGGTATGAAGCGGTCTTTGGCGAAACCAGCCGCGGCGGCGACGGCAGTCTTGCTGCTGACCCTCACGGCGGCGGCGTGCTCGTCCTCGAGCTCGTCCAGCGCGGCCGGCGGTTCCACCGCCACCGGCGGCTCGACCAGCGGCAAGTCCTACAAGATGACGTTCATCCAGGGCGTGGCCGGTGACGGCTTCTACGTCACGATGGGCTGCGGCATCCAGGCCGAGGCCAAGAAGCTCGGCAACGTCACCGTCAACATCCAGGGCCCGTCGCAGTTCGACGCCACGCTGCAGAACCCGATCATCGAGTCGGTCACCGCGGCCAAGCCCGACGCGATCCTGATCGCCCCCAACGACGTGTCGGCCAGCCGGCCCCCGATCGCCGCGGCCATGGCCGCGGGCATCAAGGTCGTCCTCGTCGACACCACGCTGAGCGACCCGTCCGGCGCGGTCTCCCAGATCTCCTCGGACAACGTGGCCGGCGGCGCCCAGGCTTTCAAGGCGATCCAGCAGCTGGTGCCCGGCGGCGGCGAGGTGCTCGTCGTCAACGTGAAGCCCGGCGTCAGCACCACGGACCAGCGCCAGCAGGGCTTCGCCAACGCGGTCAAGGCCGACCCTAAGTTCAAGTACGTGGGCACGCAGTTCGACCAGGACAGCGCGTCCGTGGCCGCCCAGGTCACGCTGGCGGCGCTGCAGAAGAACCCCGGCATCGTCGGAATCTTCGCGGCTAACCTGTTCTCCGCCGAGGGCGCCGCCACCGGAGTCCGCCAGGCCGGCAAGTCGGGCAAGGTCAAGATCATCGGGTTCGACGCCGAGCCGGACGAGATCACCGCGCTGCAGCAGGGCACGGTGCAGGGGCTCATCGCCCAGTCTCCGTACACCATCGGGACCAACGCGGTGGACCAGGCCTACGCGGCCCTGACCGGCAAGCCGACCACCGCGAAGATCGGCACCAAGTTCACCATCATCACCAAGGACAACCTCAGCTCCGCGGCCAGCCAGGCGGCGATCTACAAGACCTCCTGCTGATCCACCTTCTGATCCACTGTGCTGATTCACCGGGCGGTACGCGGAGACCAACCATGACCACCATGCGCGACGTCGCTCGTGTCGCCGGAGTCAGTGCCAAGACCGTGTCCCGGGTCTTCAACGATGACCCTCATGTCACCGAGGAGACCCGGGACCGGGTCCGCTGGGCCATGCAGAAGCTGAACTACGTACCGAACATGCTGGCCCGCAGCTTCCGGGCCGGCGCGGACCCAGCGGTGGGCCTGGCCATCCCCGACATCGGCGATCCGTTCTTCGCCGCGATGACCGCCAGCATCGAGGTGGACCTGGGCGGACGCGGGATGGCGGTCGTGGTGACCAGCCTCCGCCAGGGCGCCGAGCACGAGCGCTCGGCCCTGGAGTCGCTGCTCCGGCGCCAGATCAGCGGCCTGATCGTGGCCGCCGTCAGCCCGGACCAGTCCTACCTGGCCCCGTGGCAGCAGCGGACGCCGGTGGTGTTCGTGGACCGGGCCCCCCGTGGGCTCTCCGGCGTCTACGTGATCGAGGACGACCTGGCCGGCGCGCGCGAGGCCGTCCTGCACCTGGCGAGCCACGGCCACCGGCGGGTGGCCTTCTTCGATATCTCCGCCCCGGTCATGACGACACGGCGCCGGCTGAAGGGCTACCGGGAGGCCGTGGCCGAGGCCGGCCTGGACGACCGCCCCGACCTCGTCTGCACGTCCGGCGGATCACCCGAGGAATCCGCCGCCGAGCTGGTCGGCCGCCTGGCCGAGCCGGACGCCCCCACGGCCGTGTTCTCGTCGAACGTCCCGTGCACGATGGCGCTCGTCCTGGCCCTGCACAAGGCGGGGCGCACCGACGTCGCCGTGGTCGGGTTCGGCGACGTCCCGCTGGCCGCGGCGCTGTCCCCGGCGATCACCGTCATCGACCAGGACCCGGCCGGGCTGGGGCGCATCGCGGTCGAGCGGCTCATGCAGCGCATCGAGGACCCCGGCGCGCCGGGGCGCCGCCGGACGGTCCTCCCGGTCCGGCTGATCCCGCGCGGCTCCGGCGAGCTGCCCCCGCGAGCCTGAGCGAGAAGGGGAGCAGACCATGACCGAGCCAGGGCCAGGCCAGCCGGGAACAGGCCAGCCGGGAACAGGGCCGTGGCGTGAGGCCGAAGCCAGCCGGCTGATCGAGTTCGGCCGCGCGGCCGCGCTGCCCGACGGCGGCTTCGGCTGGCTCGGCACCGACGGCCGCATCGACCCGGCGCAGCCCCGCCCGCTGTACATCAACGCGCGCATGACGTACGTGTTCGCGCTGGCCCACCTGACCGGGGTGGCCGACGCCGGCGCCCTGGCCGCCTCCGGCCTGGACGCCCTGGCCCGCCGCTACGCCGACCGCGAGCACGACGGCTGGTTCGCCAGCCTTGACCCGGCCGGGAACGTCCTCGACACCGCCAAGGCGAACTACGCCCACGCCCACGTCCTGCTGGCCGCCTCCAGCGCGCTGGCCGCCGGCATCCCCGGGGCCGATGCCGCCCTGGAGGCCGCCACGGCCGCCATCGACCGGCACTTCTGGTCCGACGCGGAAGGCCTCGCGCTGGAGAGCTGGAACGCCGGCTTCACCGAGCCCGAGGCGTACCGCGGCGCCAACAGCAACATGCACTCGGTGGAGGCGTACCTGGCGGCCGGCGACGTGACCGGCCGACCCGCCTGGCACCAAAGGGCCGCCTCGATAGCCGGCTACCTGGTCAACGTGCAGGCCCGGGCCCATGGCTGGCGGATACCTGAGCACTACGACCAGAACTGGCAGCCCCTCCAGGACTACAACGCCGACCGCCCCAACGACCCGTTCCGGCCGCCCGGCACCACCCCCGGCCATTCCTTCGAATGGGCCCGGCTGCTGCTGACCCTGGAGGCAACCCAGCCCGCCGCCTGGCTGCTCGAGGCGGCGACCGCGCTTTTCGACACCGCCGTCACCGACGCCTGGCAGCGGGACGGTCAGCCGGGCCTGATCTATACCGTCGACGCCGCCGGCCAGCCGGTGGTGACGGCCCGCATGCACTGGGTCGCCTGCGAGGCCGTGCTCGCCGCCGACGCGCTGCACCGGCGCACCGGCGAGGACCGCTTCGCCGCCGTCGCGGCCCGGTGGTGGGACGAGATCGACCGCCACTTCCTGGACCGCGAGCACGGCGGCTGGTGGCAGGAACTGGCTCCCGACATGACCCCGGCCACCTTCACCTGGTCGGGCAAGCCGGATCTCTACCACTCCTACCAGGCCCTCCTGCTCCCGTCGCTGCCGCTGAGCCCGACCGCGGCTACCGCGCTGGCCCGGCGCGACCCGGGCCCTATGACCCGGTGAGCCGGCTCGCCGCCATCTTGATCGGCGGGCCGCCGGCCACCGGCAAGAGCACGCTGGCCGAAGCCCTGGCGCCGCGTCTCGGTGCCGCCCTGCTGGACCTGGACGTGGCGACCGGCCCGCTCACTCGCGTGATCTCCGGCCTGACCGGCTGCACGACCTGGACGACCCGGCCCTGGCCGGGCTGACCCGGGCCGCGCGCTACGACACCCTGCTCGGGCTGGCGCAGGCAAATCTGCGGGCGGAACGGCCGGTGATCCTGGTCGCACCCTTTAGTACCGAACGGGCCGACCCATCCGCCTGGACCAGCACCACGCTCCGCCTGGCGGCCGAACCCACCTTGGTCTGGCTGCACCTGCCCCCGGACGAGCTGGTCCGGCGCCTGACCCGGCGCGCCGAAGCCCGCGACGAGAACAAGATCCGCGACCCCGCGTCGTTCCTCACCGCCCTCGACCTCGCCCCGCCGTCCGTCCCGCACCTAGCCCTGGACGCCACCCAGCCCACGGCCGCCCAGGTGCAAGCCGTCCTCGGCCACCTCTCCCGCTAGCCCGCCTCCCCCGCCCGGCCCACACCCCCGCCCGGCCCACACCCCCGCCCGGCCTGCCCGGCCGACACCCGCCCGGGCCCCGCTCCGACCCGGGCGCATCTCTGTTCCCTCTAGTCTCAGTCAACACACCGGCACCAGCGTGGCGGCGACGGCAACCGGCACGATGTGACATTGATCCGGTTATAACCGGCACGCTGCCACATCGTGCCGGTTGTTGTTCGTGGCCAGAGGCTTGCCATCGATGGCACAATGCGGCACAATCGGGTTATGCCATCGATGGCAAACCATTCGCCCAAGACGGCCAGGCTCCTCGACGTCGCGAACGCGGCCGGGGTGAGCCTGCGTACCGCCTCGCGCGTCCTGAACGACGACCCGCGGGTCGCGTCCGTCACCCGGCAGCGCGTCCGGGCCGCCATGCTCGACCTGCGATTCGAGCCCGACGCGATGGCCCGGTCCCTGCGGGCGGGCACGGACACCGCGGTCGGGTTCGTGGTGGAGTCCATCTCCGATCCGTTCTTCGCCGAGGTCATCGACGCGGTGGAGCTGGAGATGTCGCGTCACGGCCGGTCGGTGCTGGTCACCAGCACCCGGCGGGACCCGGGCTGGGAACGCGACGTGATCGGGCGCATGGTGCAGCGCCGGGTGGCCGGGCTACTGCTCTGCCCGACCGGCGACGACCATGCCTGGCTGGACCCCCGTGTCCCTGTCGTGCTCGTCGACCGCCCCGCGCCCGGCCTGTCCGCGGACCTGGTCGAGATCGACGACCACCGCGCCGCCTTCGACGCCGTGGCTCACCTCATCGTCCACGGGCACCGGCGCATCGCTTACATCGGCGACACGCCGGCCATCCCCACCTCGGCCGCCCGCCTGCGCGGCTACCGCGACGCCCTGGCCCGGCACCGGATCGAGGCGGACGAGCAGCTGGTCAACTGCCAGTGCCCGGCCAGTCAGGACGCCGCTGAGGCGGTGTCGGTGCTGCTCGGCGGCTCCCGCCCGCCGACCGCGATCCTGAGCGCCACCACCCGCGCGTCGCTGGGCGTCGTCCCGGCGCTGCACTCCGCCGGGCGGACGGACATCGGCCTCGTCTCGTTCGGCGATTTTCCCATGGCCGATTCGCTGCGTCCGGCCGTCACCGTCGTGGACCATCCCGGCCACGAGGTCGGGCGGGTAGCCGCGGCGCGGCTCCTGGCGCGCCTGGGCCAGCCGCACCTGCCGGTCGAGCGCATCCAGGTGCCGGCCAGGCTCATCGAACGCGGATCCGGGGAACTGTCTCCATGAGTCCTGGGCCCGTGAGCGCCAGCGTCGTCGTCGGCCTCGACATCGGCACCACCTCGTCCAAGGCCGTGGCCTGGCCGGCGTCGCGACGCGGCGGCCCGTATGCCGAGCAGCCGACCCCGTGGCACACCAGCGACTGCAGCCGGACCGAGATCGACCCGTACCGCCTCGTCGACGTGGCCGTGGACCTGATCTCCAGCGCCGTCCGGGCGGCCGAATCCGCGTGGGGACCGGTCCGGGTACGCGGCATCGGCGTGACCGGGCTGGCCGAGAGCGGCGTGCTGCTCGACGCGGCCGGCCGGCCGGCCGCACCGGTGATCGCCTGGTTCGATCGCCGCGGCGGAACTGAGATCGAGCAATTGGCCCGGGAGGCCCCCGGATTTGCCGCGGCCTTCGAAAGCACCACGGGCCTGCCCTGGTCGAGCCAGGCCACCCTGGCCAAGCTGCTGTGGCTGCGCACCAGCGGGCATCAGGCCGGCCCGGCCTCGACCTGGCTGAGCGTGCCCGAATGGATCGTCTTCGCCCTGGGCGGCGACCCGGTGCGCGAGCCGTCACTGGCGTCCAGGACCGGCCTGATCGACCAGGGCACCGGCCAGGTCTGGCCGCAGGCCCTGGCGGCGGCCGGGCTGCCCGCCCGGATTCTCCCCGAGGAACGGCCGGCCGGCAGCCCGGCCGGGTACCTGCGGCACGACGGTGTCGTCTCCTGTGCGGCTGGCGCCGTCCTGACGGTGGCCGGGCACGACCACCCGGTGGCGGCCGTCGGCGTCGGCGCGGTCGGGCCGGACGAGCTGTTCAACTCCAGCGGCACCGCGGACGTGCTGGCCCGGTCCATCCCCGGGATGCTGCCGCAGGCCGAACGCCAGCAGGTCGTGACGGCGGGCTGGTCGCTGGGGCGGCACGTGCTCCCGGACACCAGCCTGCTCCTGGCCGGGGTCAGCGGCGGGCTGCTGCTGCGGCGCGTGCTGGCGGCCTTGGGGGCAGAGTCCGAACCGGCCCGGTCGGCGCTTGATCACGCCAGCCTGAGCGTCGGCGACCTGCCGGCCGGCCTGTCGGTCAGCGGCGACGGGCGGACCCAGGACGACGTCGTCCTCCGCGTCCGGGACGGCGCCTCGCCCGCCTCGATCTGGACCGCCGCGGTCCGCTACACGGCCGATCAGGCCCGGCTCCTGCTCACCGCCATCGAGAAGGTGGCCGGCCCGCACCGGCGGGCCGTGGCAGCCGGGGGCTGGACGCAGATGGCCAGCGTGCGCGTGGCCAAGGCGGCCGCTATCGACGCGCTGAGCTTCTCACCCGTGGTCCAGCCGGGGGTTACCGGGGCCGCCATGCTCGCCGCATACGCCCTGGCCGGCACAGACCTCGCCAGCAGGGACCTAGCCGGCTTTATCCGGGAAGGAATGAAATGACATACGCCACCAAGGCCCGAACCCTGGACGACATCGCGGCTGACAGCCACGTGTTCTCCATCGTCGCCATGGACCAGCGGAACACGCTGCGCCGGATGTTCACCACCGTGGGCCTCGACGCCAGCGACGACGACCTGCGCGTCGCGAAGGCCGACGTCGCCCGCGTCCTGACGCCCGCCGCCTCCGGCCTGCTGTCCGACCCGACCTACGGCGTCCCGGCCATAACCGAGGCGAAGGCGCTGGCCCAGGACTGCGGGCTGCTCGTCGCGGCCGAACCGTCCGAGCGGCGCAGCTACCAGGGCGAGCCGCGTACCCACCGCGACCCGGCCCTGGATGCCCAGTGGGTCCTGGACCAGGGGGGCGACGCCCTCAAGTTCTTTATCCAGCTGCGCGCCGACCGCCCGGCCCCGGCTCCCGGTGAGCCAGACCTGGTCGCCGAGGCGCTCGCCGTCTGCGACGAGATCATCCGCGACTGCCGCGCCACCGGTGTGCCGGTGGTGATCGAGAACCTCGTCTACGCGCGGCCGGGGGAGGATCTACGCGGCCAGGCCCGCGAAGACGCCATCGTCGAGTCGGCCCGGGCTCTCGATGACCTCGACATCGACCTGCTCAAGCTCGAGTACCCCGGTTCGCCGGAAGGCTGCCGGCGCCTGGCGGCGATCCTGCACCGGCCGTGGGCGGTCCTGTCCGCGGGCGTGCCGTTCGACCAGTTCACCGACATCATCCGGATCGCCGCCGAGGATGGCGGCGCCTCTGGCTTCATCGCCGGCCGCTCGGTGTGGCGCGAAGTGGTGGGCCTGGCCGGACCGCGCCGCGAGGAGTTCCTCACCACGGTGGCGCTGCCGCGGCTGGAAAGGCTGATCGAGGTGGCGGAACACCGCGCCCGCCCGTGGACCGATGTGGCCGTAAATCACCAGACGCCGGAGTAAACTCCCTGGCAGAAGTCGTTCCGGTGTGCCTTGGGGGTTATGCGGGATGTCAGCGCGGTCGCTAAGAATGTTCTGGTGGGCATTAATCGTTTTCGTGCCCCTGCTGACGATATACAGCAGTAACTACGCCTATCAGGCGGTGGCGCGCTACGGCGATAACGTCAGCTTCACGTCGTGCCCGGCCGTGATCGCCTACGGCCAGGAGGGCCCGTGCGTCGCCGCGCTGCAGCGGCTGCTCAACGCCGACCCGCCGCACGCAGGCATCTATCACGACGGGATATTCGGCCCGCAGACGCTGGCCGCCACCCGGCACTTCCAGTCCGGGCACGGCCTGCCGCCCAACGGGAAGGCCGGCGCCGGGACGATAGAAGTGCTCAGCCAGCTTGCCCCCGCTCCGCGCCCGGTCCCGGTCGCGACGGCGCTGCTGACCCTCGCCCTTGCGGGCATGGTCCTGCTGGGCACGACGACGGCCCGGCGCAGGCGTGAGCGCGGCGCCGCGGCCTGGCCCGCCTAGCGCGCGGCAACGCCCGCCCGGATGCCTATCACCGTTAAACCCGCGGTGGTGACGACGCGGAAACGGTGCGATGCTGGAATGGTGAGGACAAACATAATGCGGCCGGCCGATTCGGCCGCCCCGCGCGAGCACGTCGCCGACGCACCGGGCTGGTGGCAGCGGGTGTGGCGGCGGCTGATGCCGCCGCCGAGCGCGGAGCTGGTCCTGGACCAGCTGAACCGCCAGCTGGCCGTCCTGGAGGGAGCGCGCGCCGAGTTGGAGGTCGGCTGGGTACAGGGCGGCTGGTGGTCGGTGACGTCGGCTGACGGTAACCAGCGGCTGGTGACCGGCTACGCGGCCGCGAGCGGCGGCAGCCCGGATCACGTCGACGGGAGCTGCCTCGTCGGCGCTTTGGCCCGGGCAGGCTCGCCCTCGGACGTCGGCCGCGCCGTCGACGCGGTCTACGACGCGCTGTGGGCCTCCCGCGGCCAGATCGGCGCGCCGCGGGACGGCGGACTGCCGCCGGTGCCCGCGCCCGAGGTCCGGCTGGCCCGGGTGCGCACGCTCACCCGGTGGAACGACCAGGCCGGACGGACCCAGGAAGAAGTCCTGACGGTGGTCGACCGGGCCATCAGCGCCACGATCATGGACCTGATGTCCGCGCCGCGGCCTCCAGCCCCAGCCGACGCGCCGCTGGGCGTCCACGCTGACTGACCCGCGCCAGCTTGCTGAAGAGGCAATGTAGGCGACCCCGCAGGGGCAGTCAGATCGAGGGAGCGATTACTGCTGACCACGGGTCCTGTGCCGGACGGCGGCAGTGTCCGCGGCGCAGCTAGTCCCTGCATTGCCCTGTGCTATGGCGGCAGGCGCCCGGGGTATTCATGATGAATGACATGGAAAGCCAGACGGGTCGCAAGGTTGCGGTGCTGGGTCCGATCCCTCGCGATCAGATCGTGACCCATGCCGGTGAGCGGTTCGAGAAGTGATCTGCCCCGAGTTTTCCGGACAGCTGATTTACGGTTAATTCACGCTACGATCTGCTGTTCCAGGTACTCGTCGTGGACTTGCTGCGGGGTCCGGTACTGGAGTCCGGAGTGCCTGCGCTTTGAATTGTACCAGAATTCAATGTACCTGACAATATCACGGTACGCGTGCTCGCGAGTCGGATAATGGGTACGGTGAACCCGCTCGTTCTTCAAGGCAGCGAAGAACGACTCTGCCATCGCATTATCGTAGCAGATACCGGTACGGCCCACGGAATGCCGGAGATCATATTTCTTCAGCGTCGCCGCGAACTGGCAGGATGTGTAATTACTGCCGCGGTCCGAGTGGAAGATGGCCTTCTCTGCGAGCGGGTAATTACGGGCGGCCATCTCGATGGCCTGCTCGATGAGCGGGGTCTTGTAATTATCGTCCATGGCCCAGCCGATCACGGCTTTCGTGTGGCAGTCGATGACCGTTGCCAGGTAAAGCCAGCCTTCCCAGGTGGGAATATAGGTGATGTCGCCGACCATTTTCCGGCCCGGCGCCGCAGCGGTGAAATCCTGGTGCAGCAGGTCGGGGATGTCGTGCTCCTGGCCGTCTCCCTCGGTCAGGCTGACCCGCCACGGCCGCGGCTGGCACGGCTCCAGGCCCAGCTCGCGCATGACGGACCGCACCAGCTCCGGCCCGGCGGGCACGCCCCAGGCCACCAGGTCCGCATGCACGCGGCGGTATCCGTACGTATCATCGGAATCCTCGAATGACTTCCGCACGTACAGCGCGAGTATCCCGCGCCTTTTCGACGTCGCCGATTCTGGTGCATTCCTCCATCCGTAGAAGCCGGACCGGGACACTTCCATCCACCGGCACATCTTCACGATCGACGGCACGTACTGCTCGTCCGATTCCAGGTAAATCGCGTACTCCGCGTCGATGAACTCGAACTTATCGGTCACCGATGATCTTTGGCAAAGTACGCTGCGGCTTTTTTCAGGAACTCGTTCTCCATTTTCAGTTCCCGGGTTTCCCGCTCGAGCTCGCGCAGCCGCGCGCGCTCGCTCACGGTTAGCGGCGGTTCCTCGCCGGCATGCTCACGGCGGTAGGCGTTAACCCAGTTACCCAGGGTGCCTTCGTTGATACCGAGCTCCTTCGCCACTCGGGCGATCGGGCGCGACGTCTCGATCACCATCTTGACGGCTTCATCCTTGAATTCAGGTGAGAAGCTCTTTTTCGGTCGAGGCAATTACTTCACCTTTCCAGACACCCATCCTAATGGATGGACTGTCCGGAAGCCTCGGGGCACCTCAAGGTGGGCGTGGTGCAGCAGCCGGTCGACGGTGGCGGTGGCGAGGGTCTTGGGCATGATCGTGTCCAGGCCGCTGGGGTGCAGGTTCGATGTCACGATCAGGGACCGGCGTTCGTAGGCGGCGTCGGCGAGCCGGTAGAGCGCTTCGGCGGCGGCCTGCCCGGCGGGCAGCATGCCGATGTCATCGACGGCGATCAGGTCGCACCGGGTGATCTTGGTGATGGCTTTGGCGGTGGTGCCGTCGACGGCGGCGCGGCCGAGGGCTGCGGTGAGGGATTCGAGGGTGAACCAGGCGACCCGCATCCCGGCGTCGATGGCCTTGTGCGCGAGCGCCTCGGCGAAGTGTGATTTCCCGGTCCCGGAGGGCCCGGCGATACAAAGATTCTCCGCACGGGTGACCCATTCCAGGGTAGCCAGGGCGTGCTGGGCGGGCAGCGGGATGGAGGAGTCGGCCTCGCGCCAGGACGCGAAGGTCTTGCCTGCGGGCAGCCCGGCGGTCTTGCGGCGGTTGCGCCGCCCGGCTTCGTCGCGGCCGCGGATTTCTTCTTCGAGCAGGATGCGGACGACCTCGGCGGGGTCCCACCGCTGGGCGCGGGCGGTGGCGAGGATCCCGGGCGCGGCCTTGCGCAGGTAGGGGAAGCGCATCCGGCGCAGCACGGCGTCGAGGTCGTCGGGGATCGGCGGCGGGATGGGGGCGAGAGCGGTTCCGGTCACTGTTGTCCTTCTTTGCCGGACGCGGCGCGTGGCAGCTTGCCGTTGCCGTTGCCGTCGGCTGGGCTGGCGGGGGCGGTGAGGGCTCTGGTGAGGTGGCGGCGGTCGGCGCGCTCGGCTTCCAGCAGTTGCTCGGCCCGCTCGGCGCGGGCGCGTTCGGCGGCGGTCAGCGCGGCGACGGCGTCCAGCTGGGCTTGGTGCTGGTCGCGGAGGGTGCCGCGTTCGCGGGCGGCGTCGGCGCGGACCCGGTCAGTTTCGGCGCGGGCGTCGGCTTCGGCCTGGCGGGCGCGGGCGGTCTCGGTATCAGCGTGGCGGGCGGCCTGGATCGCGTCGTCACGTTCCCGGGCGGCGCGTTCAGCTTCGGACTGCGCGGCGACGGCTTGCCCGGCGGCTTCGGCTCGGGCGGCGGTGATCTGCGCGGCTGCGTCGCTGCGGGCCTGCCCGAGCGCGGCGGCGGCGGTTCCGGCTTCCTGCCGGGCGGCGGCGGTGGTGGCCTGGGCGGCGCGGACGTCCTCGCGGGCCGCCTCCAGGGCTTCGGCCAGGGCCCGGGTCTCGGCTGCGGCTTCGGCGGCGCGGGCCTGGGCGGCGACGGCGGCGGCCTCGGCGCGGCGGCGGGCGGCCTCGGCCTCGGCGACCTGGGCGCGGACCTGGGCCGGATCCAGGCTGGCGGCCTGCTCGCGGGCGGCCCGGATGAGGACGGCGGCCTGGCGGATCACGCCCTCCAGCGCGGCCAGCGGGTCAGCGGGGCTGTCCGCGGACGACGGCGCGGCGGCCGGGGCGGGGATGCGGGCGTCGTTGTGGTAGCGGCGGGCACACTCGGTGCTGCAGAACTGCCGTGCCCGGCCGCGGTCCCGGGCGGGCAGCGGGTTGCCGCAGCCGGGCCGCTTGCAGGTGCCCGCCGCGGACGCCCCGGGCACCTGGCCATCAGGGCTGCTAGCAGGGGGATTGCTGGTCATGACGGTACCTTCCGGTGCTGGTCATGCTTTTCTTTTCATTTCTGATCAGGGAGGAGAAATGAAAAGAAAAGCGGCTATGAGATCTGGAGGGGCCTGGCCGGCCCGGCACGCGGGCCGGCCAGGCCAGGGATTCAGGAGCGCCGTTCCTGCGGCCTGCCCATGCGCAGCCACGGCGCGGTGAAGCTGACGTCATCGATGAGCAGGTCCGCGTCGTGGCCGGGCCCGATGCTGCCGCGGGCGGCGCAGAAGTCCTCCAGGGCGGCATGCCCGGCGGGCGAGCGCAAGAACTCATCCACCCCGGTCAGCGTGCTGGCCAGATCGGCCAGCCAGGCCGGGTCGCCGCGGCCGGTCACGGCGCGCTCCCCGGCGCGACGCCGAACCGGGCCCAGGCCGAGGTGCCGGGCTGGGCGGAATACGCCTCATCGGCGATGGTCACCGGCCCGCCGGCGTGCCCGGCGGCCTGGTAGCCGGTGATGGACAGCAGGTCACCGTCGCCGAACCGGCCGGCCAGCGCCGCGGTGCCCAGCGCGGCGTCGACCGCCGCGGTCCCGGCGAGGGCGGCGAGCTCGACCGCCTCGGCCATCTTCGCGCGGATCCGGGTCGCGCCCGCGGCGGCGGCCTCGGTCAGCCAGGCCAGGGCGCCGTCCCCGATCGCCAGGAACGCCGCCTCGGCCCCGGTGGCCGGCTGGATGCGCGGCGGCCGCGGCGACCCGTCCGGCTGCTGCGGATGCCCGGGATAATGCGCCAGGTCGATCCGCGGGTTCCCCGGCGTGGACAGCGCATGCCGGGCCACCTCGGCCAGGCCCAGCGGCCCGGGCCCGGCCCAGTCCGGGCGCAGCGGCAGCGCCGCCAGGTCGGCGGCCACCACCAGCTCATCACCCTGGGCGCGGACCCACACCTCCGCCCCTACCAGGCCGGGCGGGGTGGAATACCGCACGCTGCCGAACCGGACCGTCTGATCGGTGTTCACCACCCGGGTCGTGCCCAGCGCGGCGGTGTGCGGGGCGTCCGGCAGCCGGTGCAGCCGCCCCCGCTCGGCCTCCAGCCGCTGCGCCGGCACCGCGCACGTCTCCCGGTGCACCCGCCCGTTCACCACCTGGCAGAACTGGCCGCACGCGGCCGCCAGCTCGCCGAAGCTGCCATAGGCCTCCCGCAGATTCGCCTCCGCGGGCACCAGGTCCGCCTTTGCGATCTTCACCGTCGATTCCGACCCGCCCTTGGACTCCGGGTCATAAGGCACGCAGGTGTGAACGGTCATCCCGTAATACCGGCCGACGGCGACGATCTCCGGATGCCGCACCGGCACCCCCGCCACATGCTCGACGGTGACGGTCTTCTCGTTATCGGTCTTCTGTGCCCGGCCGCGTTATGTGCCCGGGGTGGTGATGATCAGCCTGGTAGCAGGCGTGATGGCCAAGCCCGTGCTCGGGCTGTTCACATAACGCTTGCCGCAGGAGAGGCTGCTTTCCTCCAGCTCACGCGCAGAGAGGAAGTTGCCATGTTGGAGGAATACTTCGTCAAGCCGGATACGGTCGACCGGATCCGGTCCTCGTGGGTCGGGCCAGAGGTGGAGCGGTATGTCGCCTGGCTGGCCGGTCAGGGTTACCGGCCGCGCACCGTCTGGCACCGGGTTCCGCTGCTGCTGGGCTTCGCCGAGTTCGCCCGGGACCGGGGTGCGCGGACTGCTGAGGACCTGCCCGCCCATGTCGAGGCCTTCGTCGCCGATTGTGTGACGCGCCGGGAGGCCTGCCGTCGGGGCGGGCCGGCCAGGCAGGAGCCGTCCAAGGAGTTCCGCGGCCCGGTGGAGCAGATGCTCGAGCTGGTGGTCCCGGGATACCAGGCGAGCGGCCGCCGTCACCACGACATGCCGTTCAGCGGCTCGGTTCCCGGGTTCTTCGAGTACCTGAGCGACGAGCGTGGCCTTCGCCCGGCCTCGATCCTCCGTTACCAGCACTACCTGGATCGCTTTGAGGCCTATCTGGCCCGGATCGGGGTGCGCGAGCTGGCCGAGCTGTCCCCGGCGATCCTGAGCGCCTTCATCGCCGAGCGCAGCGGGGCTGGCCTGGCCAAGACGACGGTGGGGGGCACCTGCGGGGCGCTGCGGGTCTTCTTGCGCTATGCCCGCCGGCAGGGGCACATCCGCGCCGACCTGAGCGCCGCGGTGGAATGGCCGCAGATCTACCGGCTGTCGGACATCCCCCGGTCGATCTCCTGGGCCCAGGTGGGCCAGGTGCTGGACGGCGTCGACCGGCGCACCCCGGCTGGCAAGCGGGACTACGCCATGTTGCTGCTGCTGGTTACCTACGGTCTGCGGGCCCGGGAGGTGGCGGCGCTGACCCTGGACGACATCGACTGGAGGCGGGAGCGGCTTGCCGTTCCCGAACGCAAGGCCGGGCACTCGACCGCCTTCCCCCTAGCGGTCTCGGTCGGAGAGGCGCTGGCGGACTACCTGCAGCACGGCCGGCCCCAGACCTCCGGGCGCCAGGTCTTCTTCCGGACAGCGGCCCCGGTGCGCCCGGTCGGCGCCGCGGCGGTCTCCGCTGTCGCCCGCCGCTACCTGCTCCAAGCGGGCATCGACGTGCCCCGGCCCGGCTCGCACACGCTGCGCCACACCGCCGTCCAGCAACTGGTCGATGCCGGGTTCCCGCTCAAGACGATCGGGGACTACATCGGCCACCGCTCGCCCCGCTCCACCGAGGTCTACGCCAAGGTGGCCATCGAGCCGCTGCGGGAGGTCGCCCTGGGCCACGGGGAGCAGGTGCTGGCATGACCGCCACCCTCGAAACCGCCGTCGCCGGTTTCATCGAGCACAAGCGGGCAATCGGACGCAAGTACCACAGCGAAGAAGCCGAGCTCGCCCTGCTGGTCCGCTTCGCCCGCGAGCACGGCGCCGACCGCCTCGAGAACCTCACCCCGGCCCTGGTCGATGACTTCCTGGCCTCCCGGCCCCGGGCCCGCCCGCGCAGCTTCAACCACCTGCGCGGCGTCGTGAGCGGCCTGCTGCAGTGGGCCATCATCAACGAGCTGATCCAGACCTCGCCGTTGACGACCCGCCGGCGGCGGACAAGTTCAGGGCCGGTCCCGTTCTTGTTCGACATGGCCCAGGCCCGCCGACTGCTGGATGCCGCCGGAGCCTTGCCCGACAACTCCCGGGCGGCGCACCGGGGGCAGACCTACCGGACCATCTTCGCGTTGTGCTACGGCCTGGGGCTGCGGGCCGGGGAGGCCTGCGGGCTGCGGCTCGGCGATGTCGACCCGGATCGCCAGCTGCTGGTCGTGCGGGGCGGCAAATTCGGCAAGAGCCGCCTGGTGCCCCACGGGCCCCGGATCGGCGAGCTGGTCACCCAGCAGGTCAGACGGCGGCGCGCCGGCGGCGCGGGAGAAGATGCCGCCGCGCCGCTGTTCACCTTCAACGGCCGCACCCCGGTCAACCCGTGCACCGCCAGCCAGGTCTTCCACCACCTGGTCCCGGCTCTCGGCCTGACCATCCCCGATGGGGTCGCCCCGCCGCGGCTGCACAGCCTGCGCCACTCGTTTGCGGTCGCGTGCCTGCTGCGCTGGTACCGCGACGGCGCCGACCCGGCCGGGCAGCTGTTCCGGCTGTCGACCTTCATGGGTCATGTCAGCCCGGTCTCCACCGCTGTCTACCTGACCATCACCGATGAGCTGCGCGACGAGGCCAGCCGCCGGTTCGAGGCCTTCGCCGCACCGGCATGGGAGAAGGCCGCACCATGACCGCCGCCGAGCCCGTCGGGCCGCTGCTGCACTCTTACTTCGCCGACCACCTGATCGCGGTCAAGGGCCTGCGTCCTGCCTCGGTGCGCAGCTACCGGGACACCATCCGGCTACTGCTGGTCTTCACCGCCGCGGACAAGGGCTGCAAGATCACCCGGCTGCGGCTCGAAGACCTCACCTTCGACCGGGTCACCGGCTTCCTCCGCCATCTTGAGCAGGATCGGGGCAACCACGTGCGCACCCGCAACCAGCGGCTGGCCGCGGTGCACAGCCTGTTCGAGTACCTGGCCAGCCGCGACCCCGAACTGCTCGGCACCTGCCAGCAGGTGGCCGCCATCCCGATGAAGCGGGCCGCCCCGCCCGAGACCCGGTTCCTGGAACAAGACGAGATCGAGGACCTGATCGCCCGCCTGCCCGCCCGCGGGCGCCTGGCCCTGCGCGACCGCGCCCTGGTGCTGTTCCTCTACAACACCGGAGCCCGCGTCCAGGAGGCCGCCGACCTGCGCGCCGGGCACCTTGACCTCGGCGAGCACCCGCTGGCGCGCCTGCACGGCAAAGGGGATAAGTGGCGGACCTGCCCGCTGTGGCGCAAGACCGCCGACCTGCTCAGCCTGCTGCTCCAATCCTGCGACCAGCCGGCCGCGCCCGGCACGCCCGTGTTCTCCGCCCGCGGGCAGCCCCTGACCCGCTACGGCATCTACAAGATCATCCGCCGCCACGGAGCACGCCTAGATGACCCGCGCACCGGCCGCCGGATCAGCCCCCACATCTTCCGTCACACCGCCGCCGTCCACCTGCTGGAGGCCGGCGTCGAGGTCAACGTCATCCGCGGCTGGCTCGGTCACGCCGACCTGAGCACCACCAACCGCTACGCCGAGATCAACACCAAGACCAAGCAGGCAGCGCTCCGGGCCTGCGAGCCACCGGGTACTTCGGCGGGACCCCGCGCCACGCCAATCTGGAGATCCGACGAGACCCTGCTCAACTGGCTCGCCTCGCTGTGATCGTTATGTGCCCGGCCACGCCGATCGCCGCCAGGAACACCTGGCCAGGACCCGCACGCGGGCCACCGACCACATAACGCGGCCGGGCACAGAAGCCGGATTATGTGGCGCGGAACATAATCGGTCGTTAGCCGGGCCGGGACGCCGCCGAAGAACTCGAACGCCGCGACATGGCACTCGGTCCACGCACGCTGGTCCATCTTCAGCACCGGCCGCACGAACATGTGCCGCGAGCACGCCAGCACCATCACGAACGCCCAGACCG
>WNGL01003252.1_pt1 | contig 19539 bp, 16 predicted proteins | sample 5400591 | NCBI WGS metagenome assembly WNGL01 (sample SAMN13153377, study PRJNA577476) | soil metagenome | isolation source: 80 cm soil or saprolite under Garry oak tree replicate 1 | place: USA:California | collected 2016-06-15 | reverse complement strand
CGTATCCGGGGCGCGGGAGCGCTCGCGGTCGTGCTAACCTACTCGTTGCCCAGGGCGGGTGGCGGAACGGCAGACGCGCACGGTTCAGGTCCGTGTGTCCGAAAGGACGTGAGGGTTCAAATCCCTCCTCGCCCACATAGTGGTTACGGAACGACGATGACGGGGCAGCGGGCGTGGCGGGCTAGCCATCCGGAGACGGAGCCCGCGACACGATGCCAGATATGCTTCGGCGCCCCGATCACGAGCGCGTCCGCGTTGAATTCCTCGGCGGCCGCGGCGAGTTCCCTGGCCGGGCTGCCCCGCCTGGTGCGGACGTGCACCTCCACGTCGCAGGGCCCGGTGACCTGGTCCAGTTCGGCCAGCAGCCACCGCTCCAGCGCCTCGGCGTCCCGGGGCACGCCCACGACCTGGCCGGTCAGCGGCTCGCAGTAGACCCCTGACGAGCACACGTACACGACCAGCAAGGGCCGGCTGAGCCGCTGGGACACGCCGGCCGCGTAGGCGAGGGCGTTGCGGCTTGAGGCCGAACCGTCGTAGCCCGCGATCACCGGGTGCTCAAGCCGGAGGGCGGATGACTGCGGTTCGGCATGCGGAGCCGGGCCAGGAACCCTGGCGCCGGTTTCGGCCGCCACCTCGGGAGGAGGCGTGCGGGAAGACTGGCCCTTGCGGTCCGGCTGGTCCGGTCCGGGCGGGCCCGGTGACGGGCGTGACTCTGCCTGGTCCATAATCCGCGTCCTAGCGGAAGACCGCTTCCTCGACAGCCATACTGTGATGATTGCCCCGGATGGACGGCCTTACTCGTTATTTGAAAAGCACTATAGATCAGCGCGCGGCCATATGTGAGTACTCACCGGCGGTTACATGGCACGATGTTCAGGTGACCGAAGGGCAAGCGGGGACGATTGGCAGCCGGACGGATGCCACGGCCCGCGCCGTGATCGAGTGCGCCGCCGATGCGATCGTCGCGTTCAGCACCGATCGCACCGTGATGCTCTGGAATCCCGCGGCGGAGCGGATGTTCGGCTGGGCCGCGTCCGAGGTCGTCGGCCTGGAGCCGCAGATCATCCCGGAGGAGCTGAAGGCCGAGCACAACGCGGTGCTGGAGCGGGTCAGGGGCGGCGGCCAGATCTCCTTCGCGACCCGCAGGATCCGCAAGGACAGCGCGATCATCGACGTACGGATCGACACCAGCGCGCTGACCGACGGGGCGGGCGAGGTGACCGGCTGGGTCAACGTCTGCCACCAGACCGGGGAAGACGACGTGGCCAGGCACTATATGGCCGAACGGGCCCGGGTGGTACGCCGTCTCGGCGACGTGGTCGCCGATATGAACGCGCAGCGCGACCTGGAATCGGTGCTCGACCGCATCGCGGCCAGCCTGCGCGAGCTGACCAGCGCCGACGCGGGCGGCTTCGTGCTCATCGAGGACGACACGCTCCGCCTGGTCAGCACGGCCGGCCTGCCGGCCCGGCTGCGCGGGAGAACCGCGACGCTGTCCACCAGCCTGGTCGGCGAGCTGATGGGTTCGGGCAAGACGGTCATGATGGCGACCGGTGAGTCGGGCGGTTTCGACGACCTGATCTGGTCGGCGCTGCCCGGCCTGCACACGATCGCCCTCAGTCTCTCGCACGTGGCGGGCAAGCCCTACGGGGCGCTGTACGCGCTGTACAGCCGGCGCACGCTCAGCCACGTCGAGCTGGAGCTGCTCGAACTGCTGGCCGGCCACGCCGGCGTGGCCCTCACCAACGCGATGGCCTTCGAGGAAGTGGTCAGGCAGCGCGCGCATGAACGGGCGGTCATCGACGGCAGCGCGGACGGCATAGCCGTGCTCGACGAGGCCGGCCTGGTCCGGCAGTGGAATCCCGCCGCGCACCGGATCACCGGGACAACCGCTGCGGACGCGATCGGGAGGCCGCCGTCCTTCCCGCTGCCCGAGCCGGGCTCCACGCTGAACTGCAAGCTGCCGAACGGGCGCTGGCTCGACGTCCTGTGCACCTCGCTCGCCGACGGCGGCGGGGAGCTGGTCATCGACTTCCGCGACGTCACCGCGGCCAAGGAGCTCGAGGAGGCCAAGGACTTGTTCCTGGCCACCACCAGCCACGAGCTGCGCACGCCCATCACCGTGGTGCAGGGCTTCGCCAGCACGCTGGCCAGCCGCTGGGATCAGCTGCCCGACACCGAACGGCGGGCCGCGGTGCAGATCATCGCCGAACGGGCCGGGTCGCTCGGCCGCCTGGTCGAGCAGCTCCTGCTGGGCTCGCGGGCCGGGGCGGACCAGCTACCGGTCAGCAACGGCCCGTTCGACCTGGCCGCCGTGCTACACGGGGCCGCCGCGGCGTTCCGGCCGCTATCGGACAAGCACGCGGTGGTAGCCGACGTCCCGGCCGGCCTGCCCCGGGCCAGCGGCGACACCATGGCCACCGACATCATCGTCGGCCAGCTCCTGGAGAACGCCTTCAAGTACTCGCCCGACGGCGGCACGGTGCGCGTCCGGGCCCAAGTGACCGGGGAGTGGATCGAGGTCACGGTGGAGGACGAGGGCATCGGCATCGCCGACGGCGACCACGAGCGCATCTTCGACCGGTTCTTCCAGGGCGAGGCCGGCGACCGGCGCAGGTTCGGCGGGGTGGGCATCGGGCTGTTCATCGTCCGCCGCCTGGCCGAGGCGCAGCACGGCGAGGTCACCGCCGCCTCGCGCCCCGCCGGCGGGACGGTCATGTGCCTGCGCCTGCGGCCGGCCAGAGGTTAGGGCCCTGCCCGCCGCGTGACGCCGCTCCCCGCCCGGAGCGGGGAGCGGCGCGCGCCGGTACGTCCGCTTCACGATCAAAATCGGCACAGTGCCAGGGGGGATCTGGGGCGGTAACCTCATCTGGCCATATGCCGGTCAAACCGGATATCGCGGTACACCTTGACGATCGGCCCGCTGCGGGGGCGGAAGGGCCTGGCAACGCTGGTGTAGTCCGGCGTCCCGCCGGAGCCGGACTGCAAGATGGCGGTGACCTTGTCGACGAGGTCCTCGCACGTGCCCTGCACCTGGGAAGTGGTCAGGCCGGAACTGGGCAGGGCCAGGAATTCCGACCGGATTTCGGACAAGCCGGACATCTGGCGAGGGCTCAGGAACCAGCCGAAGCTCATGGGGTCGGGCGTGTCGGTCGCGACGACCACCTGGTAGGCGTCCGCGACGGCGTTGCAGTCCGGGGCGCATGCCGTGGTGTCCGCGGTGGCTACGTTAAGCAAGTGGAGGGCGGCGAGATCGTGCTCCGTCGTGGTCACGACCTGGAAGCCGATCGCTACAGCGCTGCAGCCGGTGCACTTGGTCAGCGCCTTCGCGCGGTTGACCGCGCTGACGACTCCTGTCGCCCCCACGCGGAACTGAAATTTAACATTGAAGACGCGGTGTCTGCTCGTGCGGGCCACCGCCTTCACGTCGTTGATAAATACATTCCCCGGCGGGCTGTTATACTGGCCGTACAGGAAAGAGTGCGGGTCGGTACTGGCCGACGCCGTGGCCGGAATGGCCGGCGGAATGAACGCCGCCAGGGTTAGGAACGCCAGCGCGCTAAGGCGCCACTGCGGGGCTCTATTTATCGTCTTGAGCAGCATGGTTATCCTTTCATTGCTGGTCTTCGGCAACCTACCACAGGCGTCCCAGAGGGGAAGACGCCAGTTATCTGGTGTCCGGTTTATGGACAGTCCGTGGTTTTATGCCCATCCAGCCCGGCCCGCCCCTGGCATAACGCAGGAATGCCACCCTTTTACCGCCGAGCGGACCGGAGGCTATGCAGCCTGCCGTTCCTCAACCTCGTCGTCCCGGCCGCCTCAGCACGACCCTGACCTGGGCAAGCTCCCTACCGCCCGACCAGCGTCGGCGACCGTCGCTCGTTTTGTCCGGTGTGAAAGCAGTCGTACCGGACAGCCTCGAATGATCCTTCCGATCGCGACGTAATTTTGCTGGTCCGGGACTTGCGCCGCATAACGGGGGTCTGTTAGCTTCAGCTCGTAATCAATTGCTGCACGCCGAACGTCGCCTGCGCAGGAGATTACCCGGCCTAGAGGGGTTTGCTGGGTTCGGTCCCGGGCGGTAACCGGAATCGAGCCTAATGCCCACGGGGGAGAGGGGCGGGAAAGTTGGTTTCCGTGAGAGTCGTGCGAGCGCGAGCTTACCGTGAGGACCGTCCTTCAGGCGGGCGGTTTACCCATTCTGGGCATCCCCCAGGTCGCCGGTGCAGCGCCCTTATTGGCCAGACAGGCACGGTTAATACCGGATCACAGTCGCAGCCAGGGTACCGGGCGGAGCAACCAGGTCCGGTGCACGGGGTTCCAGTCGTGCACGCGGCGCATTGATCGAGCAACCTGCCGCGTGCCTTCGCCGATATCCGTAAAGAGGCGGTATCGGCTACCCAAATAGGAGGAAAGATCATGTCTGAACTCAGCCTCGCCGAGCTGGCGTCCGAGAACGCCGAGCTGCTGCCGCACCGGGAGACCCTGAGCACCATCGTCATCAAGCAGTCGAGCATCGCGATTGCTCACGACCGCTCCGTAGCCGTTTCCGTCGACAACGTCAACATCGTGGGCAGCTTCGACAATCACAGCATCTGGGTGCAGGACCACCACGGGCACGACATGCCTTCAGGCGACGTCTGACCCTGGCGGGGACCGCGTTTCTCGCGGTCCCCGCCAGCCGCAGCTCGAAGAACCAGCCGCACCCGGGGGACGGCGTGCCATGCCATATCGAGGACGGCCGCAGACCGGTACCCAGGTGCCGCGGCTGGCCCCGGGGGTCGAGTCGCTCGGCGAGTACCAGGGGTCGGGCCTGGCTGTGGTCACCTACCTGGCCCGCCATCCCAGCGGCCAGGTCGTGCAGCTGTCCCGGCTGCTGCACCTGGTGCTGACCGGGATCGACGGCCGCCGCACGGTCGCCGAGATCGCCGAGCAGGTGACCGCCGTCTACGGCCGGACGGTCAGCGTCGGCAATATCGAGTACCTGGTGGCCAGCAAGCTCGCTCCGCTCGGCCTGCTCGAGGGCGGCGAGCCGGCCCGGGCGGGAGCCGGGGCCGCTCGGCAGAGCTCGGGGCTGCTGGCGCTGAAGTTGCGCTGCACCCTGATTCCCGAGGCGGGCGTGCAGCTCCTCGCGCGCCTGTTCAGGCCGCTGTTCAGCCCGTTCGTCGTGGTCGTGGTGCTGGCCTGCCTGATCGCGTCGGATACGTGGCTGTTCCGCAGTGGCCAGGTCATCGCGGCCTCCGAGTACGTGGTATCGCACCCGCTGTCGGTGCTGGCGGTGCTCGGCCTGACCCTGCTCTCCACGCTGTTCCACGAGTGCGGCCACGCCGCCGCCTGCCGTTACGGCGGGGCGCGTCCCGGTGTCATCGGCATGGGCTTCTACGTGATGTGGCCGGCGTTCTTCACCAACGTCACCGACACCTACCGGCTGGGACGGGCCGGCCGGGTCCGCACCGACCTGGGCGGCGTCTACTTCAACGCGATCTTCGTGCTCGCGCTGGCGGCGGCATACCGGACGACTGGCTTCGCGGTGCTGGCCAGCGCGATCGTGCTGACCCACGCGGAGATCGTTCAGCAGCTTGTGCCGTCGCTGCGGTTCGACGGGTACTTTATCCTCGCGGACCTGATCGGCGTGCCCGACCTGTTCCGGCGCATCGGGCCGACGCTCCGCGGCCTGATCCCCGGCCAGCCCAGGGATGCCCGGGTGCAGGACCTGAAGCGCCCCGCCCGGCTGATCCTCACCGCCTGGGTCACGCTCATTGTCCCCCTGCTCGGCACCGAGCTGACCCTCGTCATCCTCAACGGTCCCGCCCTGGTCCGGACGCTCGCCCGGTCCCTGGGCGCCGGGCGGCAGGCCGCCGTCGCCCAGTTCGGGCGAGCTGAGATCGCGGCCGGGCTGGTCACCGTCATCTCGATGGTGCTGCTCGTCCTGCCGGTAGCGGGCCTGGCCTACATCCTGTACCGGGTCGCCCGGACCACCTTCCGGCGGGCAGTCCTCGCCACTCGCGGGCACCCGGCCCTGCGGTCCCTGGCGGCGGCCGGGGTCCTGGCCGCCGCGGCCGGGCTGACCGTTCACTGGGGAGTTCTCCCGCTGCGCGCGGCCGGCACCATCCCCCGTGCGTCCGTGCTCGAACCGGTGGCCGCCTGGCAGACCCGGCATTATCCCGGCAGTACATTGCCCGGCGGCCTGAAGAAGGGCTCAGGCCTGATCCTGGACATGGGCCGGCCGGTCAGCGTCAGCTCCATCATGATCACGTCCGGCCGCCAGCGGGGCGCGGACGTGTCGATCGAGGTCGGCAACTACGACGCGCCCCCGGCCGTCACGCTGTCCGCCTTCCGGGCGGTGGGCAGCGCCGACGGCATCGGCGGGACGTACACCATCAAGGTCGCCCGCCCGGTTCGGGGACGCTACGTGCTGATCTGGTTCACCAAGCTGCCGTCGGCCGGCGCGGGCCGGTTCGCCGCCGGGACCTTCAACATCGTCGTCCGGGGACCGGCCTGAACCCTTCTTCCGACCCGCCGTTGCGACCGCCCGGCGGCTCTCAGGGCGGTGGTCCCTTAGACGTCGGCGCCGTGATCGTTGTGCTCGGGCGGCTTGTCCCGCTGGCGTGGCTCGCCGCCGGTGGCTTCCAGGTAGGCGTCGATGACCGCGGGTACGTCGTAGCCCTGCCGCACGATCTTTCCCTTCTCCAGCCAGATCACCCGGTTGCAGCTCGCCTCGATCTCGGCCAGGCTGTGAGAGACGAGGAACACCGTGCCCGCCTCCGCGCGCAGCTGGACGATCCGTCCGTGGCTCTTGGCCCGGAAGTGCGCGTCGCCGGTGGCCAGCGCCTCGTCGATCATCAGGATCTCGTGCTTCTTGGCGGACGCGATGGAGAACCGCAGCCGCTGGGCCATTCCGGTCGAGTAGGCGCGCATGGGGTAGTCGATGAAGTTGCCCACCCCGGAGAAATCCACGATGGACTGGAAGCGCTCCTTGGTCTCCTGCGGCGTCATGCCCATGGCCAGACAGCCGAGCACCACGTTCCGCTCCCCGGTCAGGTCGTCGAGCAACGCGGCGTTGACGCCGAGCAGGGCGGCCTGCCCGCTGGTGTAGACGCAGCCCTGCTCGGGCGGCAGCAGGCCGGCGATCGCCTGCAGCAGCGTGGACTTGCCCGAGCCGTTCCGGCCGATGATGCCCACGGCGTCGCCGTGGTTGATCACGAACGAGATGCCCCTGATCGCGTGCACCTCGCGGACCGACGGGCGGCGCTGGCGCTTGATCACCCGCATCAGCGCGGTCGCCGCGGTGCCCTTGTCGCCGCCCGCGCCGAACACGCGGTAGACCACGTGCAGGTCATCGACCACGACGATGGGCTCAGCACCGTTGGTGGCTACAGGCCCGCTAGCCACGGCCATACCTCGTTTCCGCCTGCCAGAAGAACACGAACCCCACCACCACCGCCACGATCGCCCAGCCGATGCCCCACAGCCACAGGCCGCTCATCGACACCGTCCCGTGGCAGTAGGCACTGTATTCCAGGTAGGCCTTTTTCCCGGTGTGGTAGAGGGCGCAATTCCCGGCGCTGTACGGCTTGCTGCCAGGCCAGCCGATCCGCTGCGACTGCAGGATCGAGTTCCGTACCAGGCCGATGTAGACCGCGGCGGGGTTGACCTGCAGCAGGTACGTGAGTGTGTGATGATGCCGTAGCGAGCCGATGGTCTGGATGCTGAACATGACCCCGGAGAAGTACAGCCAGGTCCGGATGAGGAACGGCAGCAGCTGGCTGAAGTCGTCCGCGCCGGCGCCCAGCCGGGCCAGGCTCAGGCCCATACCGACGTTGAACAGCGCCTGGAACGCCAGGGCCGGGATGGCGAGCAGCCAGTACCAGGTCAGCGGCTCGCCCGAGGCCAGCACGATCACGGTGAGCACGAGCATCGACATGACCAGCTGCTCGAGCTCGATCAGCACGTACCCGATGGGCAGGCAGGCGCGCGGGAACGGCAGGGCCCTGATCAGCGGCAGGCTGTCCGGCATGACCCGGGACGTGGTGATGAACGCCCGCTGGGTGAAGTTGAAGATGAAGATCCCGGTGACGAGGAAGGCCAGGAAGTTCGGCACACCGCGGCTGGTGTTCAGGATGATGCCGAAGATCAGGTAGTAGACGGCGGCGTTCAGCAGTGGGGTGAGCACCTGCCACAGCTGGCCGAGCCGGGCCTCGGTGTACATCGCGACATTACGCGCGGTGGCGAAGCCCACGATGAAGTGGCGCCGCTCCCAGAGCTGCCTGGCGTAGACGAATACGCCGGGCCGGGCCGCGCTCGGCCGGAGCCCGTACCTCGCCGCCAGCTCGGCGAGCGGCTCGTCGGCCAGGGACGACGGATCTACCTCGGGGATCACCAGATCGTCGGTCAGGGTGCCCGGACCGCCCTGGTCACGTGCTCGCTCTCTCATGCAAGCGAGCCTATGGCGCGCCGGGCCGGCCGTGCGCGCAGGAATGAACTGACAACCTTCACGGTGAGACGTTACCTTGCCGGCGGCACGTGCCGGGGCCACTGGGGGTTTCTGCTGGGACGCCGTTACCGTTCAGATATCTGGAGTACTCCTGTGTTTCCGCAGAGCTTTCACGGGGCATTTCCGCTCGTACCGGGTTCGCTCAAGGTCGGACAGACGGACTGGGGCTGGGCATGGAGGTGACTGCGGCGAGCGTACTGCTGCTCCCGTTCGCGGCGGCAAGCGTGGGCGTGGCCCGGCGGCGCCTGGTGTCGGACCTGATCGCGGCCGGTGTCTACGATTCCGCCGTCTGTGACGTCGCGCTGGTTATCAGCGAGCTGTTCAGCAACGCCCTGCGGCACGCGGCGCCGCTGCCCGGAGCCACGATCCGCGTGGCCTGGCGCATCGACCCGGGCTGCGTCCGGGTCTCGGTCAGTGATGGCGGCGGGGCCACCGTGCCGGAGCTGGGCCAGCCGACCCAGGGGGCGACCGGGGGGCGGGGGCTGCGGATCGTGGAGAAGCTGTCCACTCGCTGGGGGACGAGCACCGGCGAGGACGGCACCACGGTATGGGCCGAGGTACCGGCCATGACCCGGATGACCGCGGTCGGGGTGCCGGTGGTGGCGACGGAGAGAGGCTAGCGGAGGGATACCGGGACTTACGGCGGCCGGGGAACGGGGGGACGGTGCCAAGGTTCAGCGGGGTAGACAGCGAGGTAGGAAGGCTCCGGGCCGTCATCGTGCACCGGCCGGGCGCCGAGCTGAAACGAGTGGTCCCGCGCACCGGCAGGCAGCTGCCGTTCGCCGGGCTGCCGTGGGCGGCGCGGGCGCAGCAGGAGCATGACATCTTCACTCGGGCGCTGCGCGACCACGGCGTGCAGGTGCTCTACCTGACCGAACTGCTCCAGGACGTGCTGGAGTACAAGCTCGCCCGGCAGCAGGCGATCGGGGCCGCGCTCGGCTCGGCCATGCTCGGCGACGAGCTGGCCGGCCAGGTTCGGCGTCACCTGGAAGGGCTCGATCCCGAGGCACTGGCCGAGCTGCTCATCACCGGGCTCACGGCGGGCGAGTTCCGCTCCGGCCGCGGTGCGGTGTACCAGCTGCTCGGCGCGTCCGACTTCATCCTCCGGCCGCAGCCGGACCTGGTGTTCTTCCGGGATCAGAGCGTCTGGATCGGGGACCAGGTGGCGGTGGCCAGCCCGGCCGCGGCCGGCCGCCGGCTGCCCGCCGAGCTGACCGGCATCGTCTACGCGCACCACCCGCTGTTCGCCGGGACCAAATCGCTCTACCGGCCCGGCCTGGAGCCGCTGCACGGCGGTGACCTGCTGCTGGCGGCCCCGGGCGTGATCGCGGCCGGGTGTCCCCCGTCCGGGGTGGAGCGGCTGGCCCGCGGGGTCTTCGACGCCGGGCTGGCGCATACCGTGCTCGTCGTTCCGCCCGGCCACCCGGACCGGCGGCTGGACACCGCCTGCACCATGCTGGACGCCGGCACGGTGCTGATGCGCCCGGCCGCCGCCTACTCGCTGACCGCCCGGGTGCTGACCCCGGGCGGCGGCGGTCCCCGGGTCTCGCACCCGCGGGCCTTCCTGGCCGCCGCGGCCGCGGCGGCGGGCCTGGACCGGCTGCGGGTGGTGGAAACCGGCTTCGGGCCCGGGGCCGGGAGCGGGGAGCAGTGGGACGACGCCGGCAACCTGCTGGTGCTGGCCCCGGGGCTGGTGGTCTCGCATGAGCGCAACGTGGCCACGCACACCCGGCTGGAACGGGTCGGTATCGATGTGATTACAGTGCCGGGCAGCGAGCTGTGCGGCTCCCGCGGCGGTCCGCGCAGCCTGTGCTGCCCGGTGAGCAGGGATCCGGCCCCGCTCGCCGCCGACTTATCCACCGAACTCTAAGGATGCGCTCAGCGTAGTTGCCTGGCTTCCGCACGCCGGGAGCGGTAAGGTTCGGCTCGTGGAGCTAAATGTCTCAAGTCGATTTCACGATGATCACACAATCGTGACCATTTCCGGTGAGATCGACCTTTACACCGCTCCGCGGCTGCACAGCGAGCTCGGCGCGGTCCTGGCTGACGGTATGCCCACCCGGGTTGTCATCGACATGTCCGGCGTGGAGTTCTGCGACTCGACCGGCATGAACGTGCTGCTCTCCTGCCTGCGCCGGGTGCGCGAGCGGGGTGGCGAGCTTGAGATCGCTTCCCCCAAGCCCGCGGTACGCAAGATCCTCCAGGTGACCGGCCTCGACTCGGTGTTCACCCTGGTCGATGACGCCAGCCGGAGCAGGCCGAAGCCTGCAATTCCGCAGTAGGCGGCACCGCAGAGTGGGCGCGGCCGGTAACCGGTTCGCCTAGTATCGGCCCCATGTCAGCACGGTCCCAGGGCGATGATGTCGCGGTGGTCATCCCGGCGCGGGACGAAGCCGATCGCATCCGCCAGACCGTGACGGCGGCGGCCGGGCTTCCCGGCGTTGGCCTCGTCGTGGTCGTCGACGACGGTTCCCGCGACGGAACCGGTGCCGTTGCCCGCCGCGCGGGCGCCGTGGTGCTGCGGCACGCCCGCAACCGGGGCAAGGCGGCCGCGATGCAGAGCGGCGCGAACGCGGTGGGCCTGGTCGACCAGCGGGAGCGCCGTGAGCGCCCCCGGCACCTGCTGTTCCTCGACGCGGACCTGGCCGAGTCGGCCGCGCAAGCCGGCCCGCTGACCGATCCGGTACTGGCGGATAGGGCCGACATGACCATCGCCGTCTTCGCCGCGACCGTCAAGCTCGGCGGGCACGGCCTGGTCGTCGGGCTGTCCGGGGCCGGCATCCGCCGCGCGGTCGGCTGGCAGCCGGCCCAGCCGCTGAACGGCCAGCGCTGCCTGACCCGCGCGGCGTTCGAGGCCGCGCGCCCGCTGGCGCGCGGCTGGGGCGTGGAGACCGCGCTCACCATCGACCTGATGCGCCAGGGATTCCGGGTCACCCAGGTCGAGGTGGAGCTGGCCCACCGGGCCACCGGCACCGGCCTGCGCGCCCAGCTGCACCGGGCGCACCAGCTCGCCGACGTCGCCAGGGCCCTCGCCGCCCGGCGATGAGCGGGTGGCGGCGGGGCGCGGGGGCGGCCGGGCGCGCGGGGCTCATCGCCAGCGGGGCCAGCGTGGCGGGCACGTTCGCGGTGGCGGTGGCCGGCCCCTCGGTCATGGAACCGGCGCTGCCGGGCCGCCCGGGTCAGCCGCCGTGGTCGCTCGGCCTGCACCCGTCGCCTTACCTGGCGGTGGGCCTGACCGCGGCCGCGCTGGCCGCCGGAACTGCCGGCCTTGTCCTCGTGTTGCGCGCGGTCCGCGGCGGCTGGTCGGTCCCGGCGCGGGCCGTGCTGGCGGCCGGACTGCTCGCCGCCGTCGCGCTGACGCTGGTGCCGCCGTTCGGGTCCTCGGACCACCTCAGCTACGCCGCCTACGGGCGGATGCTGGTCACCGGCCACAACCCGTACACCACTACGCCGGCCCAGCTGGCCGCCCTGGGCGACCCGATAGCCCGGGCGGTGCAGGACTGGGCGCGGTCCCCGTCGGTCTACGGTCCGCTCGCGACCGCGATCCAGGCGCTGGCCGCGCTGGCCGGCGGGACCTCGGTGCGGCTCACCGTGTTCGTGCTCGGCCTGGCCAACCTGGCCGCCTTCGCCGGTACCGCGCTGCTGCTGCACCGGATGACGCGCGGGAACCCGGCGTGGCAGCTGCGCGCGGCCCTGCTGTGGGCGGCCAACCCGCTGCTGCTCCAGGTGCTCGTGGCCGGCGCGCACGTGGACAGCCAGGCGGTCGTGTTCGGCGTCGCGGCCGTGGTTGTGATGCCCCCCTTGGGGGGGCCGGGGGGCCAGGGGGGTTTGGGGGGGCGGATAGCCCCCCCAAGATCGGGGGGGTCAGGGGGGGTCGTCCCCCCGGCCAGCAGAGCCGCATTGGCCGGGGCGCTGGTCGGGTTGGGGTTCGCGATCAAGGTCACGATCGCCCTGGTGGGGCTCGGGCTCGCGCTGGCCGTAGTGCTCCGGGCCAGGCGCCAGCCCGGGCCGATGTGGCGGCGGCAACTCGGCCAGCTGGGGCCGGCGCTGGCGGGTCTCGCCGCCGGGTTCGCGGTGACGGCGGGCGCGGCGGTGGCCATCGGCGGGTCCGCCATGCTGCGGCAGTCAACTCAGGCGAGCGATATGGTCTCGATCGGGTCTCCGTGGCGGGTGATCCGGACGATCATTCACCTGGCGGTGACCGGGACGGCAGCGACCGACCTGGTCAAGGCCGGGGCGGTTGCGCTGGCCGTGCTGCTCGCGGTGCTGCTGGTCCGCGGGCTGGAACCCGTTTCCCGTGCGGCCTACCCGACGGTGGTCTTCGCGCTGGTGATGGCCTGGCTGTTCGCCTGGCCCTATGTGCTGCCCTGGTACGACGCGCTGGGCTGGGCGCTGCTCCCGCTGGTCCCACTGGCGCCGGGCGGTGCCGCGGAGGCGCTCGGCTGGATCGTGCTAGCCAGGACCGCGGCGCTCGGGTTCGGCTACCTGCCGGCCCGGCAGGCCGACGCGGCGCTGCCGCCCGGTCTCGGCTGGCTGCAGCCGGTGATCAGGCACGGGGTGACGCCGGCGGTGCTGGCCGCGGCCACCGGATGGCTGGTGCTCGCGATGGTGCGGGCGCGCCGCGAGAACGGCCCGAACGGGCCGGGTATCCCAGCGGTCGCGCAGCCAGGGGCGACCACGGCGAAGACCGGCACGATGAGCCCAGACCGATGAGCCCGCACCGATGAGCACTGCTACCGGGGTTCCGGCCGCGGCCGAGACGGGTCGTCGGGGACCCGCGGGCTGGCCGCGGTGGGCGGTCACCGTGCTCGGGGCGCTGGCCTGGATCGCGGCCCTGGCTGCCATCTGGCCGCTGGTCCGCGGGTACCTGACCAGCGTGCCGGACCAGCGGATGGTGGATCTCAACGTGTACCGCACCAGCGGGCTGAGCGTGCTGCAGGGCCAGCCGCTCTACACCGTGCTGACCCCGCCGCCGCAGTTGCTGCCGTTCACGTACCCGCCGGCGGCCGCGCTGTTCGCCGTGCCCCTGGCGCTGCTGCCCTGGTCGGCCGCCCAGCTGGCCTGGGTTCCCTTCGTCTACGTCCCGCTCGCGGTGATCATCTGGTTCGCGTTCGCGCCGCTGCTGCGCCGGGTGTCCCCCGTGCCGCTGCGCGCGGCGGTGTTCGCGGTCATCTTCGCGGCTGGCGCCTACCTGTTCCCGATGCGCGATGAAATGCGGTTCGGCCAGGTGGACACCGTGCTGCTGGCGCTGGCCGTGGCGGACTGCGCGGCCCGGTCGCCGCGCTGGCCGCGCGGTGTGCTGGTGGGACTGGCCACCGCGATCAAGCTGGTGCCCGGGGTGTTCATCGTGTACCTGTGGCTGTCCGGGCGGCGGCGCGCCGCGGTCACCGCGGCGGTCGCCGCGCTGGCCTGGACGCTCGGCGCCTGGCTGATGCTGCCGGGCGACTCGGTCACCTACTGGACGAGCACGATCTTCCAGTCTGGGCGGCTCGGCTCCAACGCGGGCACCTCCAACCAGTCGCTGCGCGGCATCCTGCTCAGGGTTTTCCTGCCCGGCCAGGCTCCCGGCGCGCTGTGGGCCGCGGTGGTCGTGCTGGCGGCCGTGGCCGGCTTCGCGGTGGCCCGCCGGCTGGCCCTCCAGCACCGGGAGATGGAGGGCATCGCGGTGACCGCGCTGCTCGGCGTGCTGCTCTCGCCGGTCTCCTGGATCCACCACTACCTCGCCGTGGTGGTGGTCATCGGCGCGATCCTGGCGGACGGCCGCTCCCGGCCGCGGATCGCCATCGCGGCCGGCACCACGGCGTACTTCGCGCTGACCATCCCCTGGTGGGGCCGGTCCCTGCTGAGCCGGGCCGACGTGCCGGCGCTGGCCGCCCGGGTGGTGGAGGACGGGTTCGCCATCGCCGCCGTGGCGCTCATCGTGATCCTGGCCAGGCTCCCTGCCGCGGACCGGCGCGCCACCGGTACCTGACGCTGCGTGATCGCTATAGTTCGTCACGTGATACCGGTCGCCCTGATCTACCACTGGCTGCTCCTGCACTGGCCGTCAGTAGCCGGGCCCGGCGCGGGGGTGCTCGGCATCGTGATCGCGATCGTCGCGCACCGGCGCGCCGCCCGGGCGGTCGCCGAATGCACGGCGCTGATCAACGGCAGCATCGGCTCGCGCGGGACGGTGGACCCCCGGGCATATCGGGACCTCGCGGTGGTCCGCTATGACGCGCTGAGCGAGATGTCCGGCCAGCTGTCCTTCTCCGTCGCGCTGCTCAACGCGCTCGGCGACGGCATGGTGCTCAGCTCGATCAACGGCCGGACGGAGACCCGCACCTACGCGAAGATCGTCCGGTCGGGCGCGGGCATGCAGGCGCTCTCGCCGGAAGAGGAGCATGCCGTCCGGGCCGCCCGGCTCGGCCAGGGCCTGCCCGCCGCAGAGCGGGCCGGCCACCCCGAGGTGACGGTCAGGACGCACCGGTCGATGCCTGCGGTCTAGGCCGCAGGCGCGCGCCGCGCCCGCAGGGGCTGGCATCATGTGGGCTATACGGGTTTCGGAACCCTACAGGCGCGCCTGACCGGACCCGGCCAGAGCGGCGAGCACGCCGGGGACGTCGTTCACACAGAGCGCGTCGGCTCCCGCACGCGCGAGCCTGACCGCGTCCGCCGGGTCCGGCACCCAGGCCAGGACCTCCAGCCCCGCCCGGTGTGCCATATCGATCACGCGTTCGACAGTGTGATCAGTCGGCCGTGGCCGCTCGAGCCGCAGCCCGAACGTGCCGGTGTGCATGCAGATCGCGTCCAGGCCCATGTTCGCGGCGGCGGCGATGCCGTGGCGGCTCGGGAAGTTCAGCCAGGTGATCAGGCCAAGCGGCACCCGGGCGATCGTGTCCTTGCGATCCTGCAGGGTCATCAGCAGGCCAGGATCGAAGGACGAGACAAAAAGCCTGCGCCGTTCCTGGTGCTTGCGAAGGGCTTCGGCGACGAGCGCGGCGGTGCGCCGGTGCGTGGGATCGGTCGCATCCTCGATGACCGTCTTCGCGTCGATGTTGACCGCGACGCCCGTCGGCAGAGCGGCCATCACATCCTCGAACCGCATGATCCCGTACGACGCGAGCTGCTCGGCAGTGCGGGTCACGAGGAAGTCGCCGTCCGGTGTAACCGGATCGTGCCGTATGACGAGCTGGTCGTCGCGACTTCGCTGTACATCGAGCTCGATCCAGGAAAGCCCGTGCGATACGGCGGCGAGGTACGAATCGATGGTGTTTTCCCGGCAACCGCGGGATTCACCGGAGCCGAATCCGCGATGGCCGACGACCGTGGGTTTCGTGTCGAAGATCATCGGGTTCCCTTGAGCACGGCCGGTGTTACTGCGCGTTCGCGGCCTCCATCGGTTCTGCTGCCGCGGGGGAGCCGGAGCGGGCATCGACAGCCTGGCTCGCCACAGGCTTCCCCGCACGCTCCGCTAGCCTAGCGGCAGCGTCGTTGAAGCGCGTCTGCGCATCGGGCGAGTCCGGGCCAAGCAGGTAGACTCTGAGCTTACGGCGATCCTCGGCCAGCGGGTCGTCCCCGTTCCCTGCGGCCAGTGCGCAGATGTCCGCTAGCCCAGCGCAGTCCGGGCCGATCAGGTAGGCGGCCGCGGCGCTCGGGAACTTCGCGCGGAAGTCGTCATCCGCCAAGCCGACGGGATTGGTGACCATGTATGGCTTGGCGGTGGCGATGAAGTCGCTCACCACGCTCGAGATGTCGCTGATCAGCATGTCGCTCTGGTTGAAGCATTCGTAGACAGTCGGCCGCGGGCCCGTGATCACACGGTGACGCGACCCGCCTTCGCTGCTCCAGTACAGCCTGTGCCAGGCGGCTTCGAGTCGCCGCCATTCTTCTTCTGCCTGGGGGTCGGGCGTGCCGTCGCGCGACAGCACGGCGTAGTCAGGCCACATGCGGCCGCTCTCACCGCGCGTGGCCTGGACGCCACCCGCCAGCTTGAGCAGCCTTGCCTCGATCCGGGCAAGCTCAGCGGCCGCCGCCGCACCAGCGGAACTCGTTGCGTCGGCCGGACCGGACCCCGCGGGCGAGCCGTGGGCGCTGCCGCGTGCCTGGTTGGCGTCGGCGATCATGGCGGCGATCTTCTTGTGCGCCTTGGCCGCACGGGGATCGCGCGTGCCGGTGAGCGGATGGGGTTTGTAGAGCACTCGTAGCGACGGCGCATCGTCGAGAAGCGCGCGGACGATCTGGGGTCCCATCAGGATAAGGGAGGTCTGGGTGAGACCGTCGGCGTCCCAGCCCTCCCATGTGGGCGCGTACAGTACCGTGCGCAGCGGGCCGGCCGTGCCCGCGCTGGCCTGCGAAAGGCCGGCGAGCTGTGGCCGCCCGACCTCGAAGATGTCATCGTCGCGGACGCCGACGTCGGCCCGCAGGTACCTGTCCCGCCCTGCTTGCCCGGCGACCCATACCTGGTTGTACACCTTGGCGTACGGGTTGGAGCTCGCGGCCTTATCACTGTCGCCATGGCCGATGAACACATGCGCCATACTCCTGTTGCGCAGCATGTGGATGTTCTTGCCGGTGTTGGCGGGGTACAGCGCCACCCGCACGCTGGGCAGGGAGAAGTTCATCAGGTCCACCGTCCCGTCGATGCAGACCACGGGCAGGCCGGTCTGCCCAAGCAGCGGAACGAGCCAGCGTTCCCGCATGATGATCACCGCCGGCCGGTCCAGCCGGGCGAGGGTCTCCAGCCACATGTTCACCTGGTAGGCCGCGTCGCGTGTCCCGCTGAAATACAGCGCGACCTGCGGGGCGTACTCGCATGTCTGGGCGTTCACCACGCGCAGAATGCGGGCCTTGTCGCCGAGGTGCTTGTTCCTGCGTGCGTACGGTGCGATGCCCGCGCAGCCGACGACGCCCACCGCGATCGCGAGCGAAATTCCGGCAAGCGACCACGTGAAGTCGTCCGCTATGTCCGCGACCAGGCCTCCCGCCAGTGCGGGCAGGTCGAGGAAGAGCATCTTCCACGAGTGGTTCACCGTGAGCAGGCTCGGTGCCTGGTCAGGTATCCGGAGTTCGCTCAGATCGATATTGCGGGTTACCACCGGCAGGCGCCGCCGCTGGACGACGTAGATCGCCAGCGCTGAGTACACGGCACGCAAACCGTGCAACGACATCACACCGAGCGTGAAGGCGGCGAACTGCTTCGCGTCGGCGTCCAGCACGCGGGCGAGCAGCACGATCAGTGCGGCCTCGCGGAAGACGAAGCGTACGGCTGTCCCGACCTGCACCCAGTTGAGGAGGTCGACCACATACTTGGCGACGCGGGGCGCGATCACCTCGGCCGCGTAACCGGCGACCGCGGCCGCGAGAAACAGCCAGCTTCCGGTTAGCCGGTCATCATGGCCATCTGGCAGTACCGCGGCGATGAAGAGCAGCGGGTATGAGCCGACCAGTACCGCTGCCGTCCCCACTGTCGCAGGGTTGATGCGGCGAAGGCGGAACCGCTTGAGGAGTTGCCGCACCGTTGCTCCGTCAGGTTCGTGGCGCGAGACGCTGGTAGCGGCTGTGCGCTCGGGGTGTACGTGCCATGTCCGCGGGTGCCTCGCGCGGCTCATCGGCATCGGGCTCTGCACCGGCGAACAGGCGGGCACCACCGGCCGTCGGGTCGATGCGGCGTACGTCGATCACCTGTCCGGTCAGGTCGGACACGAGCACGTCGATCGAGGTGAGCGCCACCGACATGGACGACAGCAAGGTGTCGGGCGGCTCCGCGCCGAAGGCGCGTACCCGCATCGGGGTCTGGGTGCGCTCGGGGTTGACGCAGTTGACCTTGACGCCGAGTTCTGACCACTCGTCCGCGAGGGCTTGCGTAAGGTTCACGACAGCGGCCTTCGCCGAGGAGTAGAGGCTGTAGCCGGCGCGGCCGCGGGTGTAGGAGCTCGACGTGTACAGGAGCAGGTGGCCCTGCGAGGCAGTGAGGTAGCGGATCGCCGCCCGCGCGATCGTCACCGGCGCCAGGTAGTTGATCCGGGTGGCTTGCTCGATCGCGGCGAGGTCACAGTCGGCGAGGTTGCCCATCCTCAGCTCGCCGGCCGTGTTGACCACGAAGTCGATGCGTCCTGTCGCGTCGTACGCCTGCTGGAGGGCTACCTGCACGTCGTCCACGTTCTCGACATGCGTGCCGGTCTGCGACCGGCTGAACGGGAACACCTGCGCGCCGAACTCCCTGGCCACCGCGCACACGTCAGCGCCGATGCCGTAGCTGCCGCCGAACACGACCAGCGTGCGGCCGGCGAGCCTGGCCCTGGCTTCCTCCGGCGGAACGACCGGGAGACCGTCCTGGGCTGTGAGCTGGAAGATGCGGTCGGCGATGAAGACGTCGATCGGATGCGTCACCTTCATGTTGCGCTCGCTGCCGGGGACGACGTAGATGGGCGTCTCGGGCAGGTACCGGCGCACGACGCCGCAGTCGTCGGTGACCGGCTGGGTACTGAAATCGGGGTCCGCGAGCGCATGCTCGTACGCGCGCCGTATCACGGACAGCCTGAAACCCTGCGGCGTCTGGCCGCGGCGCAGCCGTGCGCGCGGGGGTATGGCGGTGATGACGTCGGCATCGTCCACGACGATCACGGTGTCGGCGGAGGGAATCGCCACATCGACCGCGTCGTAGGTGTCCAGGGCCGCGATGCAGTCGCTGATGATGCGCGGCTCGAGCAGCGGCCGCACGGCGTCGTGGAACAGCACCTTGCAGTCTTCGCCGCTCGGGCCCGCCTCGGACAAGGCGGTGATCGCCTCCGCCGTCGAGGCGACCCGGTCCGCGCCGCCCTCGATCACGCGCGTCACCTTGCCGTACCCGCAGCGCTCGATGAGGCGCTCCGTGGCCGTCAGATGGCCCGGCGCCATCACGATGATGATCTCGTCGATGTCAGGATGAAACTCGAAGGCGTCAAGCGTGTGTTCCAGGATCGTCTTTCCGGCGATCTTCAATAGTTGTTTCGGTATGTCAAGGCCGATCCGCGTGCCTGTGCCGCCGGCGAGCACCACGGCGACGGCCGGAAGCTGTGCTTGCG
>WNGL01003251.1_pt1 | contig 19543 bp, 13 predicted proteins | sample 5400591 | NCBI WGS metagenome assembly WNGL01 (sample SAMN13153377, study PRJNA577476) | soil metagenome | isolation source: 80 cm soil or saprolite under Garry oak tree replicate 1 | place: USA:California | collected 2016-06-15 | reverse complement strand
GGTCCTTCTCGCTCATGTTGAAGTTTCCGAGCGGCCCTTCAGCCGTCTCATTGACGGCTTCGGCAAGCATCATGGTGAGCACCGGGACACGCTGGCAGTGTCCGCCGGTATACTTGGACTTCTCGTCGATCGCGGTGTTAATAAGCACTATGAAGGACTCGAACAGCTCCTCCAGTTGATTGATGAGGCTCCGATTGGTGAGGGCGATGGCGGCCTGAGACGCGAGCGATTCCGCCAGGCGCTGGTCGGAATGCGAGAAAGGCCCGATCTCGCTCGTGGCGGGATCCATGCTGTTGATTAGCTGAAGGACGCCGATTATCTCGCTCTCGTGGTTCTTCATCGGCACCGTGAGGAACGCCTTCGAGCGGTACCCGGTTTTCTTGTCGAAGTTGCGCGTTCCTGAGAAATCGAAACCCTCCTCCGAATACGCATCGGCGATATTCACCGTCTTCCCGGTCAAGGCGGTGTAAGCGGCGACCATCTGGTTGTTGGGTGTTCCGTCCTTTCCGTAGAGGTGTACCGGATAGAACGGTATCGGGTTGCCGGTGGTGCCACCCATCGCAATACCCATCGCCTCGTTTCGCATGATCGCAAACCTGAGCTGCGGTCCCTCGTCGGAGGGCTCCAGCACGTACAAGGTGCCGCCGGCGGCGCGCGTGACCGCTTTCGCTGCAAGGAGGATTTTCTCAAGCAGGTGGTCGATGTCCTTTTCCTGGGACAGCGCCGCGCCTATCTCGTTGAGCTGCTCGAGGCGGCGAAACAGATCTTCAACGGTCTCCAAGAGCAATCCCCCGGTCTGGGCGGCAGCCGGCGTGGACCGAGCCGCTACTTGATACAGACCGCGCGCACCTGCGGCATATCGGTAATTCCCTGAAGCACCTTTTCGATCCCATCCATCTTCAAGGTTCGCATCCCTTCCTCGAGACTGACAGCGAGGATTTCCGCGACACGCGCGTGCTCCTGGATAAGCTTCTTGAGTGTGTCGGAAGCGATCAGCAGTTCATGGAGGCCGACGCGGCCTTTGTAGCCGGAATTGCCGCAGGCTTCGCAGCCCCTGGCCTTATAGAGGGTGAAATGGCCTTTGTCCCCGGCGTAGCTCCTAGCCAGATCCCGGTAGACGTTCTCGTAGGCGGACTTGGCATCCTTCTTGAACGGTCCGGTGTTGAGCAGCTCGGAGCAGTATTCCTGGAGCATGTGCTTCATCTCGTCCGCGCCCGGCGCGTATGCCTGCTTGCATTTGCCGCACAGACGCTTGGCCAGCCGCTGCGCCAGGATCCCGAGCAGCGCGTCGGCAAAATTGAACGGGTCCATACCCATGTCGAGCAGCCGAGTGATCGACTCCGGCGCGCTGTTCGTATGCAAAGTCGCGAACACGAGGTGGCCTGTCAGCGACGCTTCTATACCCGTGGAGGTGGTCTCCTTGTCGCGCATCTCCCCGACCATGATGATGTCCGGATCCGCCCGCAGAAACGATTTCATCACGACTGCGAAATCGAGGCCGGCCTTCTTGTTGACCTGGACCTGACGCAGGCCCTTCTGCGTGATTTCGACCGGATCCTCCGCCGTCCAGATCTTGGTATCAGAGGTATTGAGAAACCCGAGAACCGAGTGGAGCGTCGTCGTCTTCCCCGAGCCCGTCGGACCGCAGCAAAAGAACAGCCCGTAAGGCTTGCTCACCGTTTCCTTGAGCTTCGGAAGATTGGAAGGCGAAAGGCCGAGCTTGTCCAGGGGGATGGGCTCTCCCGCCGAGAGAATGCGCATGACGATGTCCTCGACGCCGCCTTGAGAGGGAATCGTCGCCACGCGCAGCTCGATGTCGAGCGGACCGAATTTCTTGAATTTGATTTTCCCGTCCTGCGGCTTGCGCTTCTCGGAAATGTCGAGGTCGCACATGATCTTGATGCGCGCCACCATCGCGTTTCGGTAGGAACCCGGGACCTCGATGTAGGGAACCAGCGTTCCGTCCTTCCTCAACCGGATCTCGGTCTTGCCTTTGCCGGGGTAGGGCTCGATGTGGATGTCCGACGCTCCCTGGTTGTACGCTTCGATGATGATCTTGTTGACCAGCTTGACCAGCTCGTTGTCGGCCGCTGCGGACACATCGTCGTCCCCGGCCATCTCGGCGGGGACCTCGTCCTCCTCGAGGCCCGAGAGCATGTCGCCGATGTCGCCGGTGTCGGCGGCCTCCGCGCCGTAGAACGCCTTGAGCGTTTCCCTGAACTCTTTGAGAGTCGTAACTCGATACGCGAGCTTGCGCGCCGCAAAGACGTTCTGGACGATTCTGGAACTCTTCACCCTCTCGGGGTCAAGGCAAAGGATGACCAAACCTTCTTTCGCCTCCTCGATCGGTACCCACTGGTTGGATTCGACGTAGTCGCGTTTCAGGTTTTTCAGCAGATCCATCGGTTTGATGCGGTCGGGTTTGAACGATTCGTACGGCACCCCGAAAAACTTCGCAAGGGCCGCGCCAATCGCCGGAATCTTGACCTGGAACTCCTCGATCAGCACCGTTTCGACGTCGACAGCCTTCTTGCGTGCCGACCTGGCCGCGAGCTCGAACTCGGCCGCCGAGATCACGGCATCGCTCACCAGGAAGTCGTACTTTGTCTTGAGGACCTGCGGCTTCTGGCGCTGCTTGAGTGCGATGGCGAGCGTCTGGCAGAGTTCCGCCACCCCTTCCTCGGCAAGCTGTCCGAACGGCACGCCGGCTCTGTTGTTGATCAGCTGGACCACGCCGACGAGTTCGCTGCTGCCCGGCTCCGCAACGGGCGCCACCAGCATTTGCTTGGTGCGATAACCGGTACGCTTGTCGACTTCCTGCAGGAAGCGCAGGTTCGGGTTGTGCGACTTGAGCTCGCGCTCGTCGTACACGTCCTTCAGGTTGAGCATCCTCTTCGACAATCCGACGTAGCCCGCGATCGAGTGTTCGGCGATCGGCAGTTTCAGGTCCTTGAAGGAGTTGAGGCCTGTCTTGACCTTGGAGACGATGGTCTGTTTGTCCTCGCCCACGGTATAAATCGTCAGCCGGTCGGCGTTGAAGAGGGTACAAATGTCGGCGCTGACTTCCAGCATGATTTCGTCCACGTTGCTCGTGGCGTGGATCTTGTTGGTGACGGTCTGGAGGTTCTTCTGAAACGTCAGTCTGCTGTTGACGTCAGAGGCCGCGCCCGGATGCGTTTGCAATACCGCGCTCATAGGCAATCCACCTTAAGGTTCATCACCGCGAAATATCCCGATAATCAATTACTTTACCACTGTTCAGCCGCCGTGGCTGGCCTCGGCGAGGACGTTTTCCACACACCGGCCCCGAAATGCTCAACGAACCGTAGAGCCGGCTACCCGACCGATCCCTCGTTGCCAAGCGAAAATCGCGCCCATGCCACCGATCCGGCCGCGGCTCCACGGGCGAAGGTTCGGCGTGCGAAGCTTTTCCGTCGCTCATGTCCCGCGCTTCGTCCCCCCCAGAGCCCGCCCGCAAGCACGAACGCGCGGTACCCGCGCTGAGCGAGGAGAAATGCCGCAGCGGCGCTGCGTCGCCCGCTCTGGCAATAGAGCACGTACTCTTTTCCTTCGTCCAACACGCCGAAGGCGTTGCGGATTTCCGAAAGGGGAATGTTGATGGCACCCGCAAGCTTGTCATATTGATATTCCGACGGATAACGCACATCGACCCATTGGGCTCCATTGGCGATCTTGTCGCGCGCCTCCTCTGCCGATAGGCGGCGCAGCAGCGGCTCCCGGAGGAGCTCGGCGAAGTCCTTCCTGGATAGCCGCAGCAGCGCCCCGTCTGTCTTCATCGTAACCGTGGCGTTGCGCCTGGCTTCCGACACCAGTGCCTCCTCGCCGAACGCCTCGCCGCTTCTCAGCTCAGCGAGCAGCATCGAGACCCCTCCGACCATCCGTTCGATCTTGCACCGGCCGGTTTCGATCACGAAGTAGAAGTCCCCTTCAGCGCCCTCGCGGATCACCGCGTCGCCCTTCTTGACGCTGATGCGCTCGAAGCGGCGCAGCAGCTCGTTGATGTGAGCCGGCGGCAGCCGCGAGAACTCGCCGTATTTGAGGCTGCTTACACTGAACATTCCGGACATGAGAGTCCAGTTGGCGAGTGAACTCCCCTCGTCCTCGTCCTTCTTCCGTCTTTCCGAGTCGTCGGCGGACGCGGCTTGATCCCAGGTCGCCATGACGTCGAGAAGATCGGCGTCGATGCGCATCAGCTCGACGTCGGTGATCGCCTTGACGCTGGTGAACATCTCGCCCCGCCCACCCAGCGGATATCGTGAACGCTCGGAGCCCCCTACCAGCACTTTCGAAGAACCATCCGGATAGGTAAGCACGAGCTCCCCACGCAGGAGATAAACCGCCTGGCCCGCGATCCCGCGCATGAGGAAGGGATTCGAATTCTTGCTCGCGGTCTCTACGTGGCAGAGACCGACGAGTTCGTGGAGCCTTGCTTCGGGCAGCGAAGCGACAGGTTCAAGAGTCTTCAGCGTCTCGATGCGTACTCTGTTTGCGCTCATTGCGCGCTCCTCGCCCCTCAAAACTCGAAAACTTGATTGTTTTGCAGCATACGCGGCCGGAATTGACCGGCGTCCTCCTCGATTTCCTGCATCGTGAGCTCGATTTCGCCGGGCTTCAGATGCGTGATATAGATCTCCGCGCTACGTTCGAGTTTTGCGAGCTCCTCGGCGAGCATGCTCGGACAAAGGTGCTTCGAAATGACCGCCAACTCCTTTTCCCGGTTGCAAAAAGCGGTCTCGATAATCAGATACTTCAGGTTGGAAATTTTGTTGACCGCCGCCCAAAGAGGGTCGTTGGTCGTGGTGTCGCCGGTAAACACCAGGCTTTCCCTGCCGGAATCGAGGTGATAACCGACTGCCGGCACGACATGATTTGCCGGTAGCACGGTGAGCTTGCGCCTTTCCAGCTCGACCGTATCACCGACCTGGATCTCGCGGTATCGAAGGAAGGGTTTTTCGGGACTCGGGATCTGCGCGAAATCGGGCCAGATGCTCCAGTTGAAGATGTGACTCCGCAGGATCTCCAGCGTTCCCGGAACGGCCCAGAGCGTGAGCGGCTGGTCGCGCATCCCTCCGACCGTATCGACCATGAACGGAATGCTCGCGACGTGATCGAGGTGCGAGTGCGTGAGAAAGATGTGATCGATGAGAGAGAGTTCGGTGAGCGAAAGGTCGGCGACCCCCGTCCCGGCGTCGATGAGAATGTCGTTGTCGAGGAGCATCGACGTGGTGCGCAAGTGCCGGCCTCCTATCCCGCCGCTGCACCCCAGGATTCGCAGCTTCATGGAACCCGCCGCTATTTCTCGTCGAAAACGGTCACGCCGGCCCATTCGTCTGGTGGCGGGTTTCGGCGCTTTGCGGCCGCTTCCTTCGCGTACAACTCGTAGAGAGCGCACCCGGGGTTCATGCGCTGCAGGTTGAGGAGGTTGACTTCCACCTGATCCCACTGGCGGGAACGGTAAGACCTGATCGTCTGGTGCCAGAGCTTGAGCTCGTCCAGAATCTTTTTCTCGACCTCGGCCTCCGGTCCCATCGGCTCGTAGATCGTGATTGCCTCGTCCTTGCCTTTGACCTTGATCCTGTCGATCTCCTTGAAAACCACGTCCTTCACGAGTGTCCGGGTTGTTTCCCCGACGAGTATCCCCACGCCGTAGTACTTGGTGCGCCCTTCCAGCCGGGAAGCGACGTTTACGGCATCTCCCATGGCGGTGTACGCCCTGCGGTCTTTCGATCCCATGTCCCCGACCCGGACGTTTCCAGAGTTGACGCCGATGCCGATTTTGAGGGTCGGCCAGCCGCGCGCGGTGAATTTCTTGTTCAGCGTGTCGCACTCGCGCTGCATCTCCAGCGCCGCAAGAACCGCGCTGCGGGGGTGATCCTTGTCTTCCACGGGGGCATTCCAGAAAGCCATGATCGCGTCGCCGATGTACTTGTCGAGCGTGCCGCGGTACTTGCCCCGGATGATATTGCTCATGTCGGTAAGGTACTCGTTGATGTATTCGCGCAGGTGCTCGGGACTGAGCGCTTCCGATATGCTGGTGAAGCCGCGCACATCGGAAAATAGTACCGAGAGATCGGTACTCTTCGGCGCCATCGTGTACTGCTCGGGGTCCTCCGCCATGATGCCGACGAGCTCGGGAGGCACGTATTGCCCGAAAAGCTCCGCGAACTGGCGCTTCGAGCGCGTCTCGACGAAATATCCGTATGCCATGTTGACCGTGTACAGGGTCACCGTCATAAGCACCGAGGCGGCAAGCGGCAGCACCAAGCCAGCATAGGACCACATCCACAGGTCCAACAGCGTGATGAGCGCCATCCCGGTCACCGTGGCGACGGTGGCCCAGAGCGGCGCCAGCATCGGGATGAGCAAGGTGAGCACGATACCGCCGACGACGAGCAGCAACAGCTCCGCTCCGAGCATGTAAGGCGGTTTGTGCTTCAGTTTACCGTCGAGTATCCCGGCAATGAGGTTGGCGTGAATCTCGACCCCGGGATAGACATTGCCTTCCTTCCTGACCCCGGAGGAGCCGTCGCCCTCCCCCACCGGAGTCGCGCGAAGATCGAACAGGCCAGGGGCCGAAGCACCGATCAAGGCGATCTTGCCCCTCAACAGTTCCACCGGCACATTGTCCGACCATATATCGGCAAACGAAACATAGGGAAAGCTGTTCCTTGGACCGCGATAGGGGACCAGCGCAGTGACTTCATCGTCCACCGGGATCCTGAGGGGCCCGACTTCAAGCCACTCCAAACCGGTGTAGGTCTTGGAGATGAAACGGCCGGGCGCGAACCCCTGGATTACCTTGGGCAGGGTAACCGTATCGACCTTGTTGCGAGCTGCCTCCTTCATGCCTAGATACAAGCGCACTACCGCCAGCGACAGGGCTTCGTAGTAGCTGCCGTTGCGTTGCGGGTATTCCGCGAGCATCGGCACGCGCCGCGACACACCATCGTCGTCAACGCGTGAGTTGAAATGCCCGGCGCTGGCTACTTTGGCGAGCTCGGGCAAGTTGGCGCCGTAGCCTTTCCACGCGAAGAAGTCGATTTTCCTGCCGGCAAACGTGCCCGGCGGAAAAACGGGCTCCGGAAGGGATCCGCTTTCCACCGCATTTTCGTCGCTATTGAAGTAGTAGCCGAGAACCACCGGACGGCCGCGGAGAAAATTCGAGAATCTCGCATCGTAGTCGAGCTCCGGGCGCAATTCCCTCAGGGTCGACTGGAACGGCCCTACGTCCTTCAGCCGGGTCCTGGCCAGCTTCTCGAGCACCGGAAGGCCGGAACTCTCGTCGGGCTCGGCAAACACGACGTCCAAGCCGATTATGAGCACGCCGTATTTGTCGAAAAGCTTTTGCAGCAGGGCAACGATCTTGTCGCGGCCCCAGGGCCAGCGACCGAGCGCGCGGGAATCCAGGCTGCGCTCGTCGATATCGAGGATGACGATGCGGTCGTCGACCGTGCCCGGCATCGTCAGCCGAAGCCGGTAGTCGTAGATGAGTTGGTCGAGCTGATTGATGAAGCCGATGTGGTAGCTCTTGTAGGCATTTCCTACGACGTGGCCTACGAATACCAGAACTACCAGCAGGCCGAGCGCGATCCGGACGATGTGCTGCTTCAGTCTTCCTCCCCCGGATCGGTTCTTCTGAAGAGCCGAGGCTCAGGTCTTGAGGAAGAATTCCATCTTGACCCCGGCAAGTTCGATCACGTCATGGTCGTTCAAAGAGTGCGCCTGGGCGTCTAGGGTCTTGCCGTTCACGACCGGAAAACTTGCCCCTTCTACGTGGGTGATGAAAAAGCCCTGGGGCCGACGCGTGATGACGGCCACTTGGACGCCGGGTTTGCCGAGCGTCGTGAGCGGCTTGGTGAGATCGAGCTCTTTGCCGGCGTTGGCACCGGAGAGAAGCTGCAGCGCGGCATTTTTCTGAGGCGCGGCCGCCGGCTTGGGGGGCGCGACCGGAGCAGCCGTCGCGCTTTGGCCTGTGACGCTGTCGCTGAAATTTTTTGCGCCTGCTGCCACGACGGGAGCCGCAGCGGCGGCGGCGGGGGCGGGCGCGGGAGTAGCGGCCTTCACTGAACCGGGGCGAAGCACCATGGTTTTTTCGAAATCCGCAGCCTTGGCTTGCCCCGCCACGGCTTCGTTCACGTACTTCAGTTTGTATTTGCCAAGCTCGATGATGTCGTTGTTCTGCAGGAAGTGCTTCTTGATCGGCTGGCCGTTGACCACGGTGCCGTTGGTGCTGCCGAGATCCTCGAGAAACGAGTCCTGCAGGATGGTGACGATGACGGCGTGTTCCCCGCTTACTGCCAGATTATCGATCTGGATGTCGTTGTGCGGCTTGCGGCCGATGGTGGTACGTTCCTTGGTCAGAGCAATTTCCTTGAGGACCAGGCCGTCCATACTCAGTATCAGCTTCGCCATAGCAGTATCCCTCTGCTCGAACTATTTCAAGCTATTTGAACCAGCTCATCATCTTGCCCACGATGCTGCGCGGCGCGGGGTAGTCCCGCAGCACCCGGACCAGTATTACCGAAATATTGTCCCGGCCCCCGTTGTCATTGGCCGTTTGCACTAGGTGCTGCGCACATAGTTTCAGGTTGGAGCTGAGCGTCTGCAGCGCCAGGCCGATGTCGTCGTCGCTCACCATATCACAAAGGCCGTCCGAACAGAGCAGATAAATGTCTTCCGGCTGCGTCTCGTAGTCGTGGATCTCCGCTTCTACGATCGGATCGATTCCGAGCGCGCGCGTAACCAGATTCTTGTTCTGCGACTGCCTGGCCTGTTGCGGTGTGATCACGCCGCTGTCGATCTGCTCCTGGAGAAGCGAGTGATCTTTGGTCACCTGCCGGAGCTCGCCGCCGCGCAGCCGGTACAGCCGCGAATCCCCGATGTGCGCGACGGTCATCTTGTTGTCGTAGAACAGGGCGACGACCAAGGTCGTCCCCATGCCCGCATACTGAGGCTGGCTCTGTGCGGCCTGGTAGATCGACGTGTTCGCTTTGGCGATCTGTTCGTGCAACAGCTGATGCGCGACGAGCTTGCCGCTGTGTGCGTCGATCTCGTATGGAACTCTCTTCTCCAGCAACTGCTGCAGCTCGGTAATGATCACCGTCGTGGCCATGCCGCTTGCCACTTCGCCCGCGTTATATCCCCCCATGCCGTCGGCCAGCACGACGAGGCCTTGGTCCCCATCCGACGCGATCGAGTCCTCGTTATGGGACCTGACCATTCCGGGATCGGTACAACTCGCGACTTCAAGCGCTCCCGACAAAGTCATGATGCTTCAACGAAGCTCACAGGCTGATGTCGACCCCGGCGCCGACCGCTGTAGCGGAAGGACCGCCTACAGTCCTTCGCAATGCGCCCGCAAATTCTTCGCCCGTCTGGTAACGCTCCCCCGCGTCCTTGGCCATCGCCTTGTCCAGGAAGGCGACCAGGGCCGGCGGCAGTGACGGGTGGTATTGCAGGATATCCGGCGCATGCTCGTTGGCGATCCTGTACATGAGTTGCGCCATCGAATCTCCCTCGAACGGTAGTTTGCCGCAAATAAGCTGATAAAGGCTTACCGCCAGCGAGAACAGATCGCTGCGCCCGTCGATCTTCTTGCCCTGGAGCTGCTCCGGCGACATGTAGGACGGCGTACCGAGCACCATTCCGGTTTTGGTCTTGGACGAATCCGTAATGCGGGCAATTCCGAAATCGGTCACCTTGACCATGTCGCTTTCAGGCTCGTACATGACGTTGGCCGGCTTCACGTCTCGGTGCACCACGTTCTGCCTGTGCGCGTAGCCGAGCGCGTCGGCCACTCTCGCGACGATCGAGATGACCTTGTCCGTTGAGAGAGTGCTGCCAAGTTTGGTGAACGGCACCAGATCCTGGCCCTTCAGGAGTTCCATCGCGATGTAGCACAGGTCGTGCTCTTCGCCCGCGTCGAAGATGGTCACGATGTTCGGGTGGCTCAAACGCCCTGCGGTTTCGGCTTCGCGGAAGAACCGCTCCTTCACCTCCGCGAGCTCGTCCGCTTCGAACTCCTGGGAAAGCGCCATGGTCTTGATCGCCACGACGCGTCCGATTTTCGGATCCTTGCCGAGATACACGACGCCCATGGCGCCCTTGCCGAGCTCCTTTTCCACTCGATAGCGGCCGAGCATCGGCTTCTCGGCGCCCCCGGCGAGCGCGAGGGTCCCGCCGGGGTGGGTCTGCGCGCCACCGAGAATGAGGGTTTCCGACATCTGTCTGGCGCGCGATACCCTCGCCTCGAGGTCGCGGAACTTCGGGTCGTAGTCCGCCATATAGCGGAATGCGGCTTCGGCCTTGTTGAACTGGCGCTTGCGCTCGAAGTCGAGCGCAAGGTTGTAGAGGTTGTCCATGACGGTGTCGTCCAAAGGCACCTTGCGGAAGTAATCGAAAGCCATGTCGAGCTGCCCTTGCCCTTGGAAAGCGAGGCCGAGCATGCGCGCGTTCGCTGCCGACTGCGCATCGGATACCTCCTTGCCGCGCTCGGTGACGACGAAGCGCTTTGTTACGAGCAGCACGTGCCCGGTGACCAGCAGCGCGAGCGGCAGCATGAATTGCAGCCACATGCCCTGGCCGGTCATGAGCACGAAGTGCGTAGCGAGCAGGATCGCCACGATTCCGGCGCTGACTACCGCTCCCAGGCCGGCGGAAAGTCGCGGCAGCAACGCGATCAGATAGGCCGCGATCAGGAGATAAACCAGCCTCTCTACGATCCAGCCCCAGGTCGGCGCAACGAAGAAATGTCCCTGCAAGAGCGACGAGACCGTATGGGCCTGAAGCTCGACGGCCGGCATGGCCGGATTCACCGGCGTCACGAATATGCTGCCGACCCCGGCAGCGGTCGGTCCGATCAGCACGATCTTGTCGCGGTATTTTTCCAGCGGGATCTTGCCGCTCGCCACGTCGTAGAACGAGTCCTCCTGTATGGCCGGCCTGCCGTCGCGATCCTTGTAGAAATAGGTGAACATCTGCATCGTCGGATCCGCGCTCACCCGGAAATTGCCGATCTGCAGCGCTTCACCGGGACGGATCTTGATGTCCTTGGCGGTCAGATTGAGGCTTCTTGCGACCATCATGACCGCCAGCGACGGGTAGTATTCATCGTAGTAGGTGACGGCGAGCGCTTCGGTGCGGATCGCTCCGTCCACGTCGGGGACCGAGTTCAAATGCCCCACCGCGGCCGCGGCGGCGCCCAAACTGTCCACGATCGGGACTTCGACGGCGCTGGTGAAGAGCGGCAGGTCGCCGCTGCCGCCCTGGATCGAGAGCGCGTTCTTGCGCACGAATTCGGGAAGGGGCTTGTCGGGCTTGCCGCGCGGCTCGCCGAACGTGAACAGCAACGGTAGCACCACGTTGCCCGCCTTGACGAAACTCTCGGCGAGCTTCCTGTCGGTGTTGAGTGCGCTCTCCGCTTCCTGCAGCGTTGCGCCGATCTGAAGCAGCTCGGGCGATACGCCGCGGGGCGGCGCGCTCGGATCCGCGTTCACCGGCACGAGCCGCTGGTATACCTCGAGAAGCTTGTTGACATAGACCAGGCCCGGGTCGAGCTGCGGTTCAGAGAAAAAAACCGTGTAGCCGATGACTTTGGCCTTCGTGTCCGCGAGGCGTTCGATCATCTTTGCATGGATCTCGCGCGACCACGGCCAGCGACCGATATTGTCGATGCTGCGCTTGTCGATCGCGATCACGGAAATCTTGTCGGACGGGGTTCGCGCCGAGGCTCGAACGCCCCAGTCGTACGCGAAGCGCTCAAGGGCCTCGATCAGCTGGGTCCCGCCGGTCGCGAGCATCACGAGCGACACCCCCAGGCATAGAAACCAGTCTTTTTTCCAGAAGCCCGCTTTGGTCATAGCCTCTCCCGTTTGTTTTTATTGTTGTTCAACGAGGGGATGCGCCCCGAGTGCTCTCGCATTTTACGCCAACCACCTCTCGTCCATGAGGAGCCGCAAGTTACTGAATAAACAATGCTCTAGGGGACATTTTTACAGTGAAAAGTGGAGGCAGTCAAATTTCTCTTCGGCTGCGAATCCGGTTGGCGCCCGGCGCCCGTGAGCCACTCGAGGTCTGCAGATATGAGCCACGACAAACCGCGAAGGAGAACGCGACGAACCGTCGCGCCAGCCGAGCCGGCCGCCGCGCAGGTGCGGGTCAGCTCCCGAGCACGGTGCCCGGCGTGAGGCCGTTCTGGGCGACGAGTTCGGCCGCGGATACTTTCTTGCCGTCCTCGAGCTTTGCTTTGAGGACCTCGATCCGTCCTCCCTGAGCGGTCACGAAGAGACTCGCCGCGCCGATTTCGGAGATCGCGCCGATCTTGCCCTTTACCGCGCCGAAAGTGCGGAACAGATGCTTGCGGCTGTCGAAGATCTGCAGTTTCTTTCCGTTCAGCATGGTCCAAGCCCCGGGCGCAGGATTGCACCCGCGTATGAGGTTGTAGATGAAATCGACATGGCTCGCCCAGTTGATTTTCGCTTCGGCGGCGCGGCACCAGCCTTCGTAGCTCGCGCGGGCCTCGTCCTGAGCCGTTTCGCGGTGCTTGCCCGCCATCACCAAGTCGGCCGCTTCGAGCATCGCGGCAACCCCCATCGGAAACAAGCGATCGAAATAGACGCTGCCGAGCGTGTCATCCGCGCTGAGCGGCGTTTCCTTCTGCAGGATGACGGGGCCTTCGTCGAGGCCATCGGTCGGCCGGAAGATGGATAGCCCGGTTTTGGCGTCGCCGCGTATGATCGGCCAGTTGATCGAGCTCGGCCCGCGATATTTCGGCAGGAGCGACGGGTGGTACTGGATCGTGCCCTTCTTCGGGATCTTCACGAACTCCTGCGGCGCGAACTGCAGCACGAACGCCATGATGCCGATGTCGGCGTTGAGCGCGCGCATCGCATCGAGCGCTTCCTTGTTGCGCAGCGACTGGAACTGGAAGATCTTGAGGCCCTTTTCCAGCGCCGTGGCCTTGAGCGGATCGGCCTTCGCGCCTTCCTTCTCGGGCGCGCAGAACACACCCGCGATCTCGTCGCCGCGAGCCAGAAACGCCTCGAGGACCGCTTTTCCGAAGTCCTGCTGGCCGATGATAGCTATTTTCACGGCTACGCCGCTTTTTTCGGCGGCACCGAGAACGCGCCGGCGCTCCTCAGGGAATTGATCCGCGCCTGGTCGTAGCCGAGGACTTCCTTCAGGACCTCGTCGGTGTGCTCGCCAAGCGTCGGGCTGCGCTTGATCACGGCCGGCGACGCCGAAAGCTTGATCGGCATGCCGACGTTGAACCACTTGCCGCGCTGCGGATGGTCGAGCTCGACCCACATGTCGCGGCCGTGGACGTGCTCGTCTGTGGCGAGATCCTCGGTGCTCATGATCGGGCCGCAGGGCACGTCGAGCGGGTTCAGGATCGCCATGAGCTCGCGCTTGGTGTGCTTCTCGGCGAACTTGTTGATGAGCGTCCACATGAGCTGCTGGTTCTTGCGCCGCTCGCCGATGGAGGCGAAACGCGCGTCGGTGGCGAGGTCCGGCATGCCGAGGTCCAGCCCGATGCGCTTCGCGAGCGGCTCCCAGACCGCTTCCTGCACGACGATGTAGAGCCAGTCGTTCGCCCCGTGCGGCTTGCAATGGATGGCGTTGCCGAGCTGCCCGCCGCCCGAATCGTTGCCGGCGCGCGGCACCTCGCCCATGCCCTTGTAGGTCGGAACCGAGTATTCGGGCATATCGCCGCGCGTCAGGCGCTGGTGGTCGCGGAACTTCACGCGGCACAGGTTCATGACGCCGTCCATCATCGCGACCTCGACATACTGGCCTTTGCCCGTGCGGTCCGCCTGCCGGAGCGCGGCCAGCAGACCGATGGCGAGGTGCAGGCCGGTGCCCGAGTCACCGATCTGCGCGCCGGTGACGAAGGGCGGGCCGTCGGGGACCCCCGTCGTGCTCATCGAGCCGCCCATCGCCTGGGCGACGTTCTCGTAGGCCTTGAAGTCGGCGTAGGGTCCGGTCGAGCCGAAGCCCTTGATCGATCCCATCACGATCTTGGGATTGAGCTCGTGGATCTTCTCCCAGGTGAAGCCGAGCCGGTCGAGTACGCCCGGGCCAAAGTTCTCCATGATGATGTCGCACTTCTTCAGGAGATCGACGAACACCTGCTTGCCCTCGGCGCTCTTCATGTTCACGGTGATCGAGCGCTTGTTGCAGTTGAGCATCGTGAAATACAGGCTGTCGGCGTTCGGCACGTCGCGCAGCTGTCCGCGGGTCGCATCGCCCTGCGGGTTCTCGAGCTTGATCACGTCAGCGCCCATCCAGGCGAGGAGCTGCGAGCACGTCGGACCGGCCTGCACGTGCGTCATGTCGAGGATGCGTACGCCTTGTAGAGCTTCCATTCCGATCTCCAATACTTCTGCCGCTATTTCTTTTTCGCGCTCGGATTCAGGCTCGTGATGCGACCGCTTTCGGTGCCGGCGGTTTCATCGATCACGGCATTGATGAGCGTGGGTTTGCGCGAGCGGATGGCTTCTTCCATGGCCTTGCGCAGCTCCGCCGGGGTCGCGGCGTGCACGCCCACGCCGCCGAAGGCCTCGATCAGCTTGTCGTAGCGCGCCCCCTTGACGAACACGGTGGGTGCCACATCGGGGCCACCGGTCGGATTGACGTCCGTGCCGCGATAGACGCCGTTGTTGTTGAAGACCACCACGCAGACCGGCAGGTCGTAGCGGCAGATCGTCTCGACTTCCATGCCCGAAAAGCCGAAGGCGCTGTCGCCCTCGATCGCGATCACCGGATGGCGGCTGACCACGGCGGCCGCGACGGCAAAGCCCATGCCGATACCCATGATGCCCCAGGTGCCGACGTCCAGGCGCTTGCGCGGCTCGTACATGTCGACGATGCTGCGGGTGAAGTCGAGCGCATTGGCGCCTTCGTTGACCAGGATGGCGTCCGGGTTCGCCTTGACGATGTCGCGCACCACGGCGAGCGCGCTGTGGAAGTTCATCGGCGTCGGATCGCGGGCCAATGTCTCGGCCATCTTGGCGAGGTTCTTGTTCTTGCGCTCGGCGATGGCGCGCAGCCAGTCAGCCGGCGGCTTGGACCCGTTCGAGCCGATGCCAGCGAGCAGCGCGGAAACGCAGGAACCGATGTCGCCGACCAGCGGGGCGTCGATACGGACGTTGCTGTCCATCTCCTGCGGCGAGATGTCGATCTGGACGAACTTCTGGTTGCCCCAGGCCTTGTGGTCCTTGCCGCCCCAGGTCTTGCCCTTGCCATGCGAGAGCAGCCAGTTGAGGCGGGCGCCGACCAGCATCACTACGTCGGCCTCGGCCAGCACGTAGGAGCGGGCGGCAGCAGCGCACTGCTCGTGCGTGTCGGGCAGCAGGCCCTTGGCCATGGACATCGGCAGGTAGGGGATGCCGGTCTTCTCGATGAAAGAGCGGATCTCGGCATCGGCCTGCGCATACGCGGCGCCCTTGCCCAGCACGATCAGCGGCTTCGTCGCGCCCTCGAGCAGGTCGACGGCGCGTTTGACGGCGTCGGCGCCGGGGATCTGCTTCGGCGCCGGATCGACGACCTTGATGAGGGACTTCTTGCCGGCCTCGGCATCGATGGTCTGGGCGAACAGCTTTGCCGGCAGGTCCAGGTACACGCCGCCCGGGCGGCCGGAAACGGCGGCGCGGATGGCGCGCGCGACGCCCACGCCGATGTCCGCGGCGTGCAGCACGCGGAAGGCGGCCTTGGCGAGCGGCTTGGCGATGGCCAGCTGGTCCATCTCCTCGTAGTCACCCTGCTGGAGGTCGACGATCTCGCGCTCGCTGGAGCCGCTGATGAGGATCATCGGGAAGCAATTCGTGGTGGCGTTGGCGACAGCCGTCAGGCCGTTGAGGAAGCCGGGAGCGGACACCGTCAGGCAGATGCCCGGCTTTTGCGTCAGGAAGCCGGCGATGGCGGCGGCGTTGCCGGCGTTCTGCTCATGGCGGAACGAAATCACGCGCAGGCCTGCGGCCTGTGCCATGCGGGTGAAGTCGGTGATCGGGATCCCGGGCAGACCGAAGATCGTGTCGATGCCGTTGAGCTTGAGGGCATCGATGACCAGATGAAAGCCGTCGGTCACTTCTTGGCCGCTGCTCGCCATCTTCGCGTCCTGACCGGACGCGACTTGCGGCTCGACTGTTCCCATGGAGGTCTCCTTGCACGCAGCCCTTCCACCGATAGCTCGGGAGGGGCAAAAATCGACTCAAGAGTCTAAAATTGCTGACGAAGTTCAACCTTGACTGCGATCAATAATTCCCGCTTAATTGCCCGCTCACCGTTCGCACGCCCGCTGCCACCCGTGTCGACCATCCTCAGCCACCCCCAGCGCAATACGATTCGCGTGCAGCTCAAGCAGAACCTGATCCTGCGCGAAATGCCGGCGTCCGCCTGGGACGATCTGGAGCCGCTGCTTGAGGTCGCGGAGTACAGGAAGGGCGAGCCGCTGGTGCGCCAGGGCAGCACGAGCATGGAGCAGTTCTTCATCCTGGACGGGATCCTGAAGCGCGTCGTGAGCAATCCCCAGGGAAAAGAGATGATCCTGCGCTTCGCGGCCGAGACCGACATGGACACCTCCTACGCCGCCTGGCGGATGAAAACCCCCATCCCCTACAGCATTGCCGCGGTCACCAAGGTCCGCGTGGCGCGCCTGTCCATGCCCCACTGGGTCGAGTTCCTCGAACGCCATACCGAAATGAAGCTGCGCTTCGAGTACGAGGTCATGCGCCTCATGTCCGAGGTGATGGCGCATACCATCACGCTTCATCTGCTCGACGCCCCCGGGCGCCTGGCGCGTTTCATGCGCAAGCACCAGGACCTGCTCGGCCGAATACCCAAGAAAGAGCTGGCTTCATACCTCAATCTGACACCGGAGACCCTGTCCCGCCTCAGGCAGCGCGCCGCTTGAGCCGGTCCCGTTTTCAGCTTTTCCCGAGCACCACGCGCCACCCCGCCCGAATGAGCGGCCAGAACAGCAACAGCAGGGCGAGACTGGTCAAGCCTCCCACCAGCCCGTTCGAGAAAAAGACCAGAAGATCGCCCTGAGAGCCCTTGATCGCATTGCGGAAATTTTCCTCGGCCCGGTCGCCCAGAACGAGTGCCAGCACTAACGGGGCGAGCGGATAGCCGAGCTTCTTGAAAGCGTAGCCGAGCACCCCGAAGGCGACCATCAGATAGACGTCGAACATCGAGTTGTGCACGGTATACGCCCCGATCGCGCAGATCACGATGATGACGGGCGCGATGATCGAGAAGGGAATGCGCAGGATCGCCGCGAAAAGCGGAACGCAGGTCAGCACGACGATCAGACCGGCGATGTTGCCGAGATACATGCTGGCGATCAGGCCCCACACGAAGTCCGGTTTTTCGACGAACAGGAGCGGCCCGGGCTGGAGTCCCCAGATGAGGAGGCCCCCGAGCAGCACCGCGGCCGTGGGCGATCCCGGCACCCCGAGCGTGATCATCGGAAGGAGTGCGGAGGTGCCGGCGGCGTGAGCCGCGGTCTCCGGCGCGACGACGCCCTCGACCTTGCCGCTGCCGAAATCATTGCCATCCTTGGAGAGGCGGCGCGCGAGGCCATAGCTCATGAAAGAGGCCGGCGTTGCCCCGCCGGGCACGATTCCCATGAAACAGCCGACCGCGGCGCTGCGCAGGGAAGTCGCCCAGTAACGCGGCAGCTCTTTCCACGTTTCGAGAACGACCTTGAAGTTGATCCGCGCGCTCGCTCCCTTGAAAGCAAGGCCTTCCTCGAGCGTCTCCAGAATTTCTCCGATGCCGAAAAGGCCGATCACCGCGATCAGGAAATCGAACCCTTTCAGGAGCGAGGTGAATCCGAAGGTGAGCCGCAAGGTCCCGGTGACGCTGTCCAGGCCGACCGCGGCCAGCGCGAACCCGATCATCATGGAGGCGATGGTCTTCGCCGCGTTGCCGCCGCTCATGCCGACGAAGGCGCAGAAGGTCAGCAGATATACCGAGAAGAATTCCGGCGGGCCGAACCGGAGGGCAAACCCCGCCACCACGGGCGAGAGGAAGGTGATCATGATGACCGCGATCAGCGCCCCGATGAACGAGGACGTAAACGCCGCAGTCAGCGCACTCCCGGCGCGCCCCAGCTGCGCCAGCGGATGGCCGTCGAAGGTGGTCGCGACCGACCAGGGTTCGCCGGGAATGTTGAAGAGGATCGACGTAATGGCTCCGCCGAAGAGCGCGCCCCAATAGATGCACGAGAGCAGGATGATCGCGGAGGTCGTGCCGCCGGGCTGCTGCGCCATCGAGAACGTGAGAGGCAGCAGGATGGCGACGCCGTTCGCGCCGCCCAAGCCGGGCAGCACGCCGATGATGATCCCCAGGACGACGCCGACGAACATCAGCAGCAGGTTGAGCGGGGACAGCGCGACCCCGAACCCCTGCAGCAGCGCGTTGACTTCCTCCACTGAAGCCTCCCTTTCCCCGGCGCGAGCGCCGGCGAGCTAATCCGCCGGCACGGCGCTCAATTGAGTCCCAATGCGGCCTCGAGCGGCCCTTTGGGAAGGGGCACCGAGAACCATATTTCGAAGATCAGGAAAAATGCGACGCTGACACCTATCGCGACGGGCGCGATCTTGACCCACGGGTACTTGCCCAAGTGCCACATGAAGTACGCGATGTACAGGGTAGACGCGAGATAGAAGCCCAAAGGCGCGATCAGTGCGACGTACACGACCGTCGGCACGAGAACCGTCAGTATTTTCTTCAGCTCATCGCGCGACACGAACGATTCGGCGGCGAGCGCGGAATTGCGAAAGGCGCGCACGAAGATCGCCGCGCTCGCGAAACAGATCAGCAGACCCACGTAGAGCGGAAAATAACCGGCCTGCGGCCCGTCGTCGCCCCACTTGGCGCCGATGCGATAGCTGTCGAACACCACCAGGGCGCCGAAGAGGAATATGGCGACGGCGACGCCGATCTCCACCGCCTTGACCGATGCCGCCGAACCCTGCTCCCCGTTCTCCATCCCCCCGCCTCCGCGCTCGGCTGAGCCGACATCGGCGCGCGGCGCTCACCGCCCGCGCGCCGCACGACTTCATCTCGCCAGGAATCCCGCTTCCTTCATGAGCATGATGTGCCGCGCCTCCTCGTGCGCCACCCAGGCTTCGTATTCCTTTCCGCTCAGGGTCGTCTGGTTGAATGCCCCCGTTTCGAGGAAGCTCGTCCAGTCGGGGGTCGCACGCACCTTCTTCAGCAGGTCCACGTAGTACTCGACCTGCTCGGCGCTCACCCCCCCCGGCATGAAAATCCCGCGCAGCATCAGGTACTCGACGTCGAGGCCGGTGTCCTTGCACGTGGGAATGTCATACCAGGACATCGTCTTGGTGATCTTCGTCTTGTAGGGCATGCGCTTGGCGTCGAACACGCACAGCGGCCGCAGCGACCCCGCGCGCCACTGGGCCACGGCCTCGATCGGATTGTTGACCGTCGAGTCGACGTGCTTGCCCACCAGTTGAACCGCCACTTCGCCGCCGCCGCGGTAGGAGATGTACGT
>WNGL01015402.1_pt1 | contig 19545 bp, 24 predicted proteins | sample 5400591 | NCBI WGS metagenome assembly WNGL01 (sample SAMN13153377, study PRJNA577476) | soil metagenome | isolation source: 80 cm soil or saprolite under Garry oak tree replicate 1 | place: USA:California | collected 2016-06-15 | reverse complement strand
TCACCCCCGAGTAGGGACCTTCAGCCCAGTCCGCGCTGCGGCCATGGCGTGATGCCGTGGGGAACCTGCCATGGGAGGTGCGTATGACTAGCGAGATCGCAGGTGAGTCGATAGGAGCGGTGGTCGGCGCGCTCGTCCATCTGAATCATCCCGCCCACACCGTCCACTGGGGATGGTTGTTGATCTCGGTCGCCAACCTCGCGGTGATCGCGCTGATGCTTGCGATCTTCATCCTCGCGGTCGTGCTGCCGTTCCCGGGTCGGAGGCGTCCTCACCCTTGCGGCCTTCGCGGTCGTCCTGGTGTCAGGCGCGTGGCTCGCGCTGGAAGGACCCGGATGGTGGCACACCTCCAATGTCGGGCTGTTCGCCAACAGCCTGCACTTGTGGAGCACCGAGCTGTTTTTCTTCTTCATGGTCATCCACCTGTGGGGCAAGTTCTGGATGGCGGCGTGGCGGGGCAAGCGCCAGATGACGTGGATCACCGGCGCGGTCGCGTTCGTCGCCTCCATCGGAGCCGCCTTCACCGGTTACCTGTCGCAGCAGAACTTCGCCTCGCAGTGGATCGCCTCCGAAGGCAAGGACGGCCTCAACGCCGCCGGGGTGGGTGCGTTCTTCAACGTGCTCAACTTCGGTCAGATGTTCATGTGGCACATCCTGCTCCTCCCGGCGGTCCTCGGCGTCCTGGTCGTGCTGCACGTGCTGCTGGTGCGCAAGCACGGGGTCGTGCCGCCGTTCCCGGCCAAGGGGCAGGTGGCCTTCGACTCCGGCGATGCGGCGGCGGATGACGGCGGCCCGGAAGGCGACCAGCAGTGAGCGCCAGCACCGCCACCAAGCCCACCGGGCGGGGCATCAAGGCCGGGCACGTGGAGGCGTGGACTGGCGGATGGCGCCGATACGACCTGGTGAAAGAGTTCGTGATCGCGTTCGTGGTGGTGTCGCTGCTCACGGTGGCGCTCGCGGTGGTGTTCTCCTCGCCCGACGACCAGCCCGTCACCATCGCCCGCTGGGCAGGCGCCAATCCCAAGGACTTCCTGACCGCGGCGGTCAGCGAGCTCAACCGCTCCAGCGAGGTCGCCGGCTCCGGACCGCCCTATACCAACACCTCGGACGCCGCCCAGAAAATTGGGCCGCTGTGCCTCGCGTGCGTGCCAGGCGTCCATATCCCCGTCAACACCGCCAGCCAGTTCATCCTGGGCCCCCTGACCGAGCAGGCGCCCAGCGACCCAGCGCTCACCCGGGCCCTGACCCAATACACGTCGGCGTCGCCATCACAGCAAACCGCCTGGACCGACGCGTCCACCAAGGCGCTGGACCAGGTGACCTTCACCAACGGCCAGCCGACGCTGCCACCCGGCGACTATGGCCCCGTCCCTGCCATGCTGTCGGCGCTGCTGCTCCAGGCTCGGAGCGGCGGCTTGGACGGCGCGCTCCTGGCCACCAGCCAGTTCTACCAGTGGCTGTGGCTGTACACCTTCTGGTACCAGATCAAGCCGTTCTCCACCTCCGGCAACGCCGATGCCCTGATCTGGGGGATCATGCTCATCCTCACCGCAGCGCTGATCCTGGTGCCGTTCATCCCAGGCATCCGTTCGACCCCAAGGTGGCTCCCCGCCCACCGGCTGATCTGGCGAGACTACTACCAGCACTTGGAGGGCAAACGGTAGCTGACATGCCGGGCCTCAGCATACGATCCACAGCTGGCCCCACCATCCGCCTCAGTCAGCGGCGCGCCAAGGTTTAGGGTTCCCCGCTCGACAACCTTGTCGGGCGAACGTGACGGACCTGGCGGACTCGTGCTCGGAGGAAACCGTGCGGGACCCGTAGCGCCAGGCAGGTGACGGTTGGCGGTTTGCGCCTCAATCCAGCCGGGCGCACCGGGCTAGCAGCCCACGCATGCGGCCCAGGTTGGCGACGTGGGTATCGACAGGTGCCAGCCTTGACGAGTAAATGGCTTGGGTGCCTACTGATATCGCCATGCTGGAGCTGGCCCATGGGCTGCTCGCTAGCAACGCCGACCACGTGGCCGCCTGCTGCCGCATCCCGGAGGCCTGACATGTCCACCAGCAGCGCAGCTTGCCAGCCGCCCGCCCGACCACGGCCGCTGATCGAGGTGCTGACCTTCCCGGGCTGCCCCAACCGCGACGCCGCGGGCGCGCTGGCCGTGCGGGTGCGCGATCAACTCGGCAGTGCCGCCGAAGTACGGGTGATCGACATCCCCGACCAGCCGGCCGCCGAGCAGGGCCGCTTCCTGGGCTCGCCGACCATCCGGGTCGACGGTCGGGACATCGAGCCCGATGCCGAAGGGCGGGAGGAGTACGTGCACGCCTGCCGGCTGTACCGTGTCGGGCACAGCCTGCGCGGGCTGCCCGACGAGGACTGGCTGCGTCAGGCGCTGCTGGCTGCGGAGACGCGCCAATGACCGACCTGCCCCCACCGGCCGCTCCAGCCGCCGGTCCGCCGTCGTGGTGGAGTTGGCGGCGCACGTCCGGATTCGTGGCGGTCTGCCTGCTGCTGTTTGTGCTGCTGGCCGGCTGGCTGTACTTCTTCGCGCCGCGGCAGGCCCCGCCCGGCGTGAAGATGACCGACCTGCACGGCGTGGTCGACCTGCAGGCCCGCTTCAACGCCGACCGCGGCCTGCCGCGGCTGATCGTGATCTTCTCGCCCACCTGACCGGAGTGTCGACACGGCGCCAGGTTGGTGCAATCCCACATCCTCAACGCTCATCCCCAGGCCCACCTGCGCGTCTACGCCATCTGGACCAACAAGCGGTTCGGCGATGCTCGCCGCCGCTGGGACGCCGCCGGGCTGACCGACCGCCGAGTCGTGCACCTGTGGGACGGCAACGACGACTCGGGCGACTGGCTGGTGAACCATGTCACCGGCTACCAGGACGGCGACTGGGACACCTACCTGCTGTTTGGCCCCGACGCGACCTGGACCAGCCAACCGACGCCACTGCGCAGCTCGGGGAGCCCGGTCGCTGATCAGATCGACGCGCTCAGCCAAGCCTTCAGCCCACTGCTGGCCGCCACCACAAGCCCCTGAGTCAGCGCAACGCTGTTGGAGGAGCCATGAGCCGAAACCTTGACCTACTCCAGGCCGCCTACCAACGCGCCGGTCGTGACGGCGTCGACGCCGTCGTCGACCTGCTCGATCCCCAGGTCGAGTGGCTCGCCGCCACACCTGGCCCCTGGGACTGCCATGACCGTGAGCAGGTCCTGGAGACCTTCCGTCGCCAGTACGAGCACGGAGTACGGGCCGACTTCGGCGAGCCCGTCGAGGCCGGCGACAAGGTCATCCTCGACGTGCGCCCCTACCGGCGTGACGAGCACGGCAACAAGGCCGACAAGCAGCGGCTATGGCAGGTGCTGACCGTGCGGGAGGGCAAGATCGTTCGCATCCAGGACTACACCGACCAGGCCACCGCGCTCCAAGCGGCCGGGCTGCCCACCGGCCCGTAAGGGGTCCCCGCTGACAACCTTGCCGAGGTCAGCATGCCGGACCTGCGCGGACTCGTCCTGGCAGGAAACGTTGCCGCGCGGGGACCCCTTAGCTTAGCGGAGGGCCACAGCAGTCCTACCCGTCGCCGACAACAACACGGGCACCGGCAATCGCCTGACGGCGGCGGCAGTTGGTCGTTGATCGTCGCCACCCGTCGCGCAGGTCGGCGACGTCGAGGGGGCCGTCGCCGCCGTGCCAGGCCGACGGGCCGTGCTGGTGGCGCTCGGCTCGCTCGCGTAGTCCCAGTCGTAGCTGGAGTTGAACAGCTTGACCCCGGCGACGGGCACGTGGATCTCCAGCTTGCGGTCCGGCGGGCCGGCCTCCAGCAGCAGCAGGCGGGCGTCCGGGTCCTCGCTCAGCCGGTTGGCGAGCACGCAGCCCGCCGACCCGGCGCCGACGATGACGTAGTCGTACATGCAGCTACCTCCGTGGTGGCAGTGGTTCGCGTCCTGGCGAGCATGGGCCTGCCGCGGAGGCGCGTCATCGCTGGATGCAGCAGTTCCGGCGGCGGAGGCCGCCGCCCGGCTCACAGGATGCTGCTATCAGGCCAGGCCGTGGCGGGTGGCATAGGCGGCTGCCTCCGCCCGGTTGGCGGCCCCGGTCTTGGCGAGGATGTTGCTGACGTGGCGCAGCACGGTGTTGTGGCTGATGAACAGCGCCGCGGCGATCTCCCGGTTGCTGCGGCCGGCGGCGACCAGGCGCAGCACCTCGACCTCGCGGCCGCTCAGGCCGGCCGGGCGGGCGCCGGCGCCTTGCCGCTCGCGGTCGCCGGGCCGGGCGCGGGCCAGCAGCGCCTCGGCGAGCCGCTGGCGGGTGTCAGCCTGCACCGCCGCCGCGCCCATCCGCTGGTTCAGGGCCTCCGCCCGTTCCAGGTGGCCGACCGCCTCGTCCCAGCGGCCCAGGGTGGCGGCCAGCAGCCCCAGGTAGTAGCCGGCCGGGCCTATGCAGCCGGCCCCGAACCGGGTGGTCACGATCGCCCGGTCGGCGTTCGGCGTACGGCAGCAGCAGCCGCTGAACGCGCTCGGCGGCCGGCCGCTCGCCGAGCGCGTGGCAGGCGATCGCCAGCAGGCCGAGACTGTAGCCGAAGGTCAGGTCCCGTGGCAGCGCGGCGAGGTCGTCGGCGACCAGGGCGGCCAGCTCGGGCCTGGCCGCGTCGGCCTGGCCGCCCACGGCGAGCGCCGCGGTCAGGACCGCCCGGAGGACCGGCAGGGCCGGGAACCGGCGCAGGAACGCGCCGAGCGGTTCGGCCCTCTCGGCGAAGCGGCCCTGCTGGTAGCTCATAACGTTGACGACGGCTTGGGCGAAGATCGTCACACCCTGGTCGCCCGCGCGCTCGCCGATCGCCTGCCCCTCGGCGATCAGCGCCTCGGCCTGGCCGAAGCGGCCGGCCAGCACGGCGGCCGTGGCCGTGCCAGCGGCAGCTGCCAGCGGTAGTGGAGTTGGCGCACCTGCCGGGCGGTCTCCTCCGAGGCGGCCAGGTCCGCCTCGAAGCCGGCGATGTCGCCCTGCTCCAGCAGGTCGGAGCGGCGCAGGCCGCGCCCGCGCAGCGCCATCTCCCGGTCGCCGATGGCCTCGGCCAGCCGCACCACCTCGGTGGCGATCGCCAGCCGCTCCCCCGCCACCTCGGCCTCCGGGGAGCCCCAGATCGCCAGGTGGCGGTCGTACAGCACCGCGGCGAGGGTGGCAGGGTCGCCGAGCCGCCTGGCCATCGCGGCCGCCTGCCCGGAGAGGGCCAGGCGCCGCCCGGCCGCCGGGCTGAACAGCAGCGCCTTGGCCAGGCGGGCCAGGACGCGGGCACGGAGCAGGCCGTCGGCGTCCGGGAGGGCCCGCAGGGCGGCCTCCAGCAGGTCGACCTCGACCTGGTCGACGATCCCGGCGGTGAACTCCGTCCCCAGGCCGAGCGCGGCCCTGCATCGCCGCCCGGGGCCGCCTCGACGTAGTGGTGGGCCAGCTCGGCCAGGTGCGGCTCTGCCCCGGCCTGGCGCAGCACGGCCGAGGCGGTCCTGCGCAGTCGTGCTCCACATCTGCTCGCTCAGCGCAGTTGAGGCCGCCGTCACCTCAGCCGGCTCCAGACGTGAGGAGGGCAATGCGCCGACCAGAGGGGTTGATCAGTGTGCTCCTGGACAGCCAGGCTCGGCAGGAGGAACGCTGGGATGCCGCAGGAGACCTCGAGGACTACCCGACGCGGCGCTGGTGTCGATAGCGACATCGGCTGAGGTCGCCGAGGCTGACGAGACGCTTGCGGAGATCGCTGCGCAGCTCCAGGCGGGTGGCAGGGCTGATCTGGCCGTGGCGGGTCTCGCCGCTGGTGGTGTCCAGGGTGTCGAAGGTGATGTGGCGACGGTGGATGTCGAGCCCGCCCTACGATGGTCATCGGGACCTCCTCTGGCTCCGCCTTGCGAACCGACACGGCCAGCGTGCCGCATCCGAGCGGAGGGTCCCGCTCACATGCCATCTACCGGTGGACTCAGCTTGCATCAATCCGAACACCCCGCCGCCAGCAACACCGCTGGTCACGGGCCGAACCATCCGGCTGCCCGGCCATCACGCCAAGATCCGCCGGGATGGCTACCTCGGGCGCCGTCGCGGCGGACGGAGCTGGCCTATACCGAGTCCATGATCCCTGTGGTGTGAGGCGATCGTCGGGCTCGGGCAACGGGAGCCTGCACTCGGGGCTGCGGTTCAGCCTACGGGAGCGGCCTAGTCGTCCCCGGCTCGGCATCTCGAACCCCAGGCAGGCGTGACCCGGCCACGCGGCTGCGGGCGAGCCGGCGGAATCGGTTGCGGATCCGGCTGCGAACATGGCCGTGGGCGGGGTCGCGGCTGGCGACGGCGAACGCCGCCAGCGCGACGCCGAGCAGCATGGCCCAGCGCTGATGAGCGGCGGCCCATCCGGGGCTGCCCGGCTGGGCGTACAGCGCGACCCGGGCGGGCAGCAGGACGGCGGCGCCGGTCACCGCCAGCAGGGCAGGAGCGGCCATCACCCCGCCGCGCCGCTCGGGCGCCAGGCGCGAGCCGGCGGCGGCGAGCGCGATGGTGATGGTCAGCAGCGCCCCCACCTCCAGGGTCAGCGCCGCGACCGGGAGCGGGACCCCGGGGTGGACAGCCCGGACCCGCCACACGGCCGCGGCCCACCAGGCGGCGGTGGCAGGCAGCAGGAGCGCGACCCGCAGCGCCCGGCGCAGCAGCAACGACCCGGCCACCGCCTCGGTGGTGGGCTCGCTGGGGTCGTCGAGCAGGAAGGCGGAGCCGAGCGCTCCGGCCACCATGATGATCCGCAGCCACACCACCAGGCCCTCCGCTGATGATGCGCCCCGCCGGACGGCGAGCACGAGCAGGCCGACGCTCAGCGCGAACGCGGCCAGCGGCGGCGCCCAGCCGATGGCGCGGGCGGTGGGGACCAGCAGGGCCGGGACCAGGCGGAGCTGCTGGAGCTGCCGGGTGAGCCAGCGACGTGGCATCAGCGGGTCACCTTCGGGCGGTTCTGGTCCGGGCTGCTTTGGAGCTTGTGGTCGTCGACCGGGTTCGGTCCGTGCTGCGGCGGGGGTTGGAGGCCGAAGACCTCGGCGAGCCGCGCGAGGGTCGTCGTCGGCGAGCTCAGCAGCTGCCAGTTGTGGCGCAGCGTCGCGCGGACCTGGTCGGCGGGGCGGTCGAGCAGGACCAGGGCGTACTGGCCCTCGCGTCCGCCCCATGCCGGGTCATCCCAGTCTGCCTGGTCGGTGAGGTTGAACGCTTCGCCGACGTCGCCGACGATGCCCATTTGGCCCATGCGGCGGCGCAGCTCCACCGCGGCTTGCGGGCCTGCCTGCGCGGCCAGCCACAGTGCCACCACCGCCCTGGCATTGACTGCCGGGTCCGCAATACGGATCTCGCCCAGATGCGCGGGCGGCTGCGCGGGTGGCTTGGGGGCTGGTAGCCCGACGATCCGGGCGGCGACGGCTCCGGCGAGCCGCAACTGCGAGGCGCCGAGCGCCCGGCCGCTGCGACCCCAGGCGGTGCCGACCGGGGCGACCGCCTGGCCGGCGGCGCGGCGCTGGGCCAGGGCGAGGGCGAGCTGGGAAAGGGTCATCCCGCCCTGGTCGATGCGCTGGGCGACCACGACCGGCGGCGCAGCCGCCGCCACCGCGGGCGGCACGCTGCCGAGAACGGCCCGCACGACCGGCTCCCAGAGGCTGATCTGCGGATGGAAGCCGGGGAACACGCAGTAGACGGCCGGGCCGCGGCGCTGGCAGACCTGCTGCGCCGCCGGGCGGCCGGTCGTGGCCACCTGCCGTGCCGCCAACGCCGCGGAGGGCGGTCTGGTCTGCGCCACCGCCGCGGTGCCGGTGACCGCCAGCGCCGCCGCGAGAAGGGCAGCGGTGACGGCGCGAACGTGCCGCCAGGTCCGGGCCTGGCGGCGCCACACGGCCAACGCAACGGCGAGCGTGCCCACGGCCGCTGCGCCGCCGAGAAGGTAGGCGAGGTGCCAGGAGGCCGGCCGGCCGAGCAGCGCGGCCGGCCACGGGTCGCCGTGGACCACGCGGAGCGCGCCGAGCCAGGCGATCGGCCGGCCGTTGAAGCCGGGCAGGTTGAGTGCGAACGACCCGACCGCAAGCCCCGCCAGGGCCAGCGGGGCGACCGTCACCGACCGCCGGACGCGCCCGAGCAGGACACCTAGGCAGCCGCAGAGGCCGATCAGGGCCGGGCCGGTGGCAAGCTCGGCCGGGTTCGGGGTGCCGCTCCTGCCAGGCACGCCGGCGAGCCAGGCCAGGTCAGCGCCGACCAGCGTGCCGCCCAGCGCCACCAGCGCCAGCACCGACAGCAGATGCGCCAGGGTCCGCCACGCCAGGCTCAGGCGGGTAGCGCCGTACAGGTCGTCGGCGCCGTCGCGGTGAGCTCGCAGCGCGGCCAGGTTGGTGGCCAGCAGCGCCGCCGCGGCCAGCGGCGCCACCGGGATCTGGGTGGCGATGTCGGAGCGGGACAGCACCGGCACGATGTGGCGGCCCGAGGACCACAGCAGGACGGCGCCGAGGGCGGCTGCGGCGAGCACGGCGGGGTGGCGCAGCAGCCGCCTGCTCTCGACCACGGCCAGGGCGAGCATCGCCCGGCGTGACCGGGCGCTGCTTGGGGCTTGCACGTGCGAGCCGCTGGCGGCGGGCGGGCGGTCGCGGTGCTGGACGGTCGTCGTCATGCCGCGGCCTCCTCCACCTGGTCCCCGCCGAGCAGCAGCAGGTAGCCGTCCTCCAGGGTCGGCTCGAGCAGCTCCGCGCCTGCCGGCGGGTCGCCGATGTTGCGGTGCTGCCCGGTGCCGGTCCGCCAGGCGGCGAGCGCGCCGGGGTGGCGCTCCTGGCTTTGCCACACGTGCCCCCGGGCCAGGCCGGCCAGCTCCAGCGGCGTGCCGACAAAGTGCAGCTTGCCGTGGTGCAACACCAGCACCTGGTGGCACAGCGCGGTGACGTCCTCGGTCTGGTGGGTGGACAGCAGCACGGTGCGTCCCTCGCCGAGCCGGGAGACCAGCTCGCGAAAGCGCAGCCGCTGCTCCGGGTCGAGCCCGGCGGTCGGCTCGTCCAGGACCAGCAGGTCCGGGTCGCCGAGCAGCGCCTGGGCGAGGGCGACCCGGCGGCGCATGCCGCCTGACAGCGCCTTGATCTGCTTGCGCCGCACCGCGCCGAGCCCTGCCGCCTCCAGCACCCGCCGCACCTCCTGGTGGCGGGCGTGCCGCTGGTGCAGCTCCTTGAGGATGGCGACGTAGTCGACGAACTCGAACGCGGTGAAACACGCGTGGAAGCCGGGTTCCTGCGGCATGTAGCCGAGCCGGCCGCGCAGCGCCAGCCGCCCGCCGCCGCGTCGGGGGTCTAGGCCGAGCGCCTCCAGCGACCCGGCATCAGGCGCCGACACCGTCGCCAGGATGCGCAGCAGGGTGGTCTTGCCGGCCCCGTTGGGGCCGAGCAGCCCGGTCACGCCGGGCACCAGGTCAAACGACACGCCGTCCAGCGCGCGGGTCCGCCCGAACGTCATCCGCAGATCGCGGGCACGGACGCTCGGCGCGGGATGGGCAGTGAGCGCGGGGGTGGTCATCGCAGCCTCCTGGCGGCAAAGCGCGGGGTGGTGTCAAAAGCGCGGTCGGACTCGAAGCGGCCGCGGCGAAGCAGCACCACGACGGCCGCGAGCAGCCCGAGGATGGCGAAGGCGGCCTGCCCGGGCACTGCGAACAGCACCGATGAAGGCCCTGGCGGCTGCACGGTGACAAGCACCGCGGCCACCCAAGCCAGCAGCAGCAGCTTGAAGCTGCGCATCGGGGCGGCCAGGCCGATCTCATAGGTCGGGTCGATCCCAGGCCCGTAGGCCACCGCGATGCCGGCCAGCGGCAGCAGCGGTGCCACGGTGAGAAACGCCAGGCTCGCGTCCCGGCCCGAGCCGAGCCGGGCCGCCAGCACCGCGAACGCGAGTGTGGTGGCGACGGCCAGCAGCCAAGAGCCCCGCAGCGCCGGGGTCGCGGCCAGCAGCCTGGCGGTGTAGTCGGGCACGCCAAGGCGGACCAGCAGCCGTTCGGCCACGCCGGCGTGGGGCACGTCGACCGCGGCGATCACCGCCGCACGGCCGCGCCGCAGCCGTTCCGGCTCGGCCAGTGCCCCTGCCAGCTCCCGGCAGCCCGCGCAGCTTGTCACGTGGGCCTCGACCGACCACGTGCCCGCCACGTCCAGGCGGCCGGCGGCGTAGGCGGCCAGCAGCTCGCCGTCCGCGTGCCAGGCCCCGGCCGCTCCGGCGCCAGGCTCAACCACATCAGCCATGATGGCTCCTTCGTTCCGACCCCGATCCGGCGTCATGCTCCTGCCAGCTCCTCGCGGAGCCGCGCCCGCGCTCGCATCGCCCGGGTCTTGACCGTGCCGGCCGGGATCCCCAGCAGCGCGGCCGCCTCGCGGGTGCTCAGCCCGTCGAGCACGGTCGCCTGCAGGACCGCTTGCAGCTCAGGCGCGAGCCGGTTCAGCGCCCGGATCACGTCGCGGTGCTCGAGCGCGGCCAGAGCCTGCTCCTCGGCGCTTGCCGCGTCCTGCGCCCGCCGCCGGGCGAGCAGGCGCCCCAGCCGCCCCTGGGCGGCGTCGGCGCGCTGCACGTCGAGCAGACGCCGGATCGCGATCCCCCACAACCACGCCCCGACCGCGCCGCTGCCGCGGAAGCGCCCGGCGTCGCGCCACACCACCAGAAAGGTGTCCTGGACGATCTGGTCGACCAGATCAGGGTCGGCGGCGCGCCGGCGCAGCCGCAACATCAACCAGGCGGCGTGCCGGTCATACAGCGTCCCGAACGCCTCCGGGTTGCCCTCGGCGACGGCCGCGAGCAGCTCGGTGTCTCCACCGCTGCCGGTGTGGTCCGGGTACGTGCTCATACCTCACTGTCGCAGCAGCAGCCGCCGCGGTTCACGGCGCCGCCGGTGCGTCGGTTGCCGCAGGAGCACCGCACCGCAGCCAAGGACGCCGGTCGATGCCGCCGCCGGGCTGGGGACCACGCCGACGGTTGGCGGCACCCGCCACCCAGATCAGGACGTCGCCGGCAACCTACCGAAGACCCAGGACAAATGCTCCGACCCTTACAGGATTAGCCGAGCCGCCGGTGTTCGGACAATGTACATTTCACCATGACAGCCAACGGCACCGCTGGTCAGCGGCCCTACGATCCGGCTACCAGGCCATCACGGCAAGGTCAACCCGGATGGCTATGTCGGTCGTCGGCGTGGCGGACCAGCAGCCAAGCCCCACCTATGAATCAAGTTAAGAGCTTGTTGAGCGCGGCACGAGTTTGATCGTCGCGGATCGCGCCTGCGGGCTCACGATGGCGCCGACGATGTTTGCTGCGTATCGGCGGTACTTGCTGCGGTACGTGGCGTCGATCTGGTCATTGATGTCTTGCTCGGCGTCCACAAAGGAAACGTCTCTTTCGACGCCACCCGCCAAGATGTGGCCTTCGTGGCGCACCTGGGTGCCACGAAACCAGGCGCCGGCGCGCCCGTTCACCGATCGCACGTAGAGGCTGTCGCCGCTGGGAACCACCCACATGGTCACCGGCTTTCGCAGCGTGCCGTCGCGTCGCCGTGACGCGAGCTGCAGCTCTTCCGCTGCCCCGATCTTGGAGATTTCGTCGCTCGTCCACGCGGCCATCGGCCTCTCCTTCGTGATGCGCGTGATGTGGCTGGGTCACCGATCGTGCGTGCGGCGCAGATCAGTAGCGGGCGCCCTCCGGCGCGGGTAGGGCGTCGAGTTCGGCGAGGTCCGCCGCGCTCAGCTCGACGTCCGCCGCGCCGGCGTTGTCCGTCAGGTACTTCGGGGTCTTGGTCCCGGGGATTGGCACCACGTACCGGCCCTCGGCCAGCAGCCACGCCAGCGCCACCTGCGCCGGGGTGGCCCCGACCGGCTCGGCGACCTGTCGCACCCGGCCGACGATGGCCAGGTTGGCCCGCAACGCGTCCTGCTGGAAGCGCGGCAGCCTGCGCCGGAAGTCGTCCTGAGGCAGGTCGTCGAACGACGAGAACCGCCCGGTGAGGAAGCCCCGTCCCAGCGGCGCGAAGGGCAGCAGGGCGATGCCCTGCTCCTCGCATAGGGCAGCACCTCGGCCAGCACGTCGCGGGTCCACAGCGACAGCTCGGACTGCACCGACGCCACCGGGTGCACCGCCTGCGCCCGCCTGATCTCGTCCACCGACACCTCGGACAGGCCGATGTGCCACGCCTTGCCCGCCGCTACAACCTCCGCCATCGCCCCCCAGGTCTCCTCCAGCGGCACCTGTGGGTCCACCCGGTGCAACTGGTAAAGGTCCACATGGTCGGTGCCGAGCCGGCGCAGGCTGTCGTCGATCGACTTGCGGATGTGCTCGGGGGGGCCGTTCCTGGAGGCGCCCGGGGAGGTGCTGCCAGAGTTGGGAGCCGCGCCGGAGTCGATGACCAGGCCGACCTTGGTGGCCAGCACCGCGCGCTGGCGGTGGCCGCCCGTCAGCGCCCGGCCGACCAGCTCCTCGTTGGTGTACGGACCGTAGGCGTCGGCGGTGTCGATCAGCGTCACGCCCAGGTCGAGCGCCTGGTGGATTACCGCGATGGACGTACCGTCGTCACGGGGGGCCTTCATGTCGTAGGCGTACGTCATGCCCATGCATCCCAGGCCGATGACGCCGACCTCGGGCCCCTTGCTGCCCAGTGTGGTGGTTCGCACGCCTTGTCTCCTTATGTAGTCCCGTATTGCGGTCAGGGACGGATGAGCACCTTCAGCGCTTCGCGGTCGGCCATGGCGCGGTAGCCGTCCGCCACTTCTTCCAGGTTGGTGGTGCGGTCGAAGACGCGGCCTGGCTGGACCGTGCCGTCGAGGACGTCGGGCATGAGCTCCTCGATGTAGGCCCGGGCGGGGGCCACGCCGCCGGTGAGGGTGATGTTGCGCATCACGGTGCCGAAGTCCATCGGCACCTCCGAGTACTGCGGGGCGCCGACCCTACCGATTACCCCGCCGTCGCGGACCGCGCCGAGCGACATGTCGATCGCCTGCCTCGTGCCGACACACTCCAGCACCGTGTGCGTACCGTCGCCACCGGTCAGGTCCCGTACGCGTGCGATGCCCTCCTCGCCGCGCTCGGCGATCACGTCGGTGGCGCCGAACTCGCTGCCGAGGTCGGTGCGCTGCTTGTGCCGGCCCATCAGCAGGATGCGTTCGGCGCCGAGCCGCTTGGCGGCCAGCACCGCCAACAGCCCGACAGCGCCGTCGCCGATCACCGTCACCGTCGTGCGCGGGCTGACCCCGGCCGTGACCGCAGCGTGGTGGCCGGTGCAGAACACATCGGACAAGGTGAGCAGCGACGGCAGCAGCCCCGAGTCCTACAAGGTGAGCAGCGACGGCAGCAGCCCCGAGTCCTCGCGGACCGGCAGTTTCACCAGCGTGCCCTGCGCCTGCGGCACCCGCACGGCCTCGCCCTGGCCGCCGTCCACACCGGGTGCGCCCCACTGGCCACCGTGCCGGCAGGAGGTCTGCAAACCCTCGGTACAAAAGTCGCAGATGTTGTCCGCCCAGACGAACGGTGCGACCACCAGGTCACCGGCCTTCAGCCCGGACACCTCCGAGCCGATGTCCTCCACCACGCCGAGGAACTCACCCGCACGTCACCGGCACCGTACATCAAGGTTGCTCGCATGACATCCTTCCCGATCATGTAGAAGTACCATAAGCCGCCATTTCCGTTGCCGCTGCGAAGCGGCCCGCGCGCGGAGATCTCCCCGAGTGGTACGCGCTGGTGTCCGTCGTACCTGCGCGATATCAACGAAATCGCGGACGGCGCCGGCTAGGGAGAGCCTGTCGTTCCAGGTACTGTCAGAACCCCCCACCGAGGCCCGGGCCGGTCAGCCGGGTGCGGCGAGCGTGATCGGTTGATCCAGGTAATGACAGGGCCTCCCAGCGCGGCCCGGGCAGATGTAGCGTCGTAGGCGTGGACAGCCGAAACGAGATTCGTGACTTCCTGGCCTCCCGACGGGCCAGGATCACCCCGGAGCAGGCAGGCCTGCCCGCCTACGGCGGCAACCGGCGCGTTACCGGACTCCGCCGGGAGGAAGTCGCGCTGCTCGCCGGGGTCAGCGTCGACTACTACACCCGTCTGGAGCGGGGCAACGCGCGCGGCGTCTCCGACGGCGTCCTGGAAGCTCTCGCCCGCGCGCTACAGCTCGACGAGGCCGAACGCGCACACCTGTTCGACCTGGTCCACGCGGCAGACACCACGACACGGACGCGTCGCCGCCCCGCCAAGCAGCAGGTGCGCCCGAGTGTGCGGCGCATCCTCGACGCGATGACCACGGCGCCGGCGTACGCGCGGAATGGACGCTTGGACATCCTCGCCGCGAACCAGCTTGGCAAGGCGCTCTTCTCGCCGATATTCGCCGACCCGGCCCGGCCGGCGAATATCGCCCGGTTCATCTTCCTCAACCCCCGCGCCAGGGAGTTCTACGGCGACTGGGACCCGGGCTCCACATCCCAAGACGCGCTGAACCTCCTCGCAAGCTGGGCGGCCACCCTCGACCAGGCCGAGACGACCCACCCGGCCGACCACACGTAAGCGGCAACCAATCTCGCAGTTCGCAACACCGCATCAACAATGAAGCCACCATGGAGATCCTGAGCAAGCAGCCGACGGTCAAGGGACCGGCTCAGATCAGATGAGATGCTCACCGGCGACGTGTGGTTCGACGTCATCGCCAAGGGCGAACCGCCCTCGCGCCTGCGCGAAGGCAGACCCGCTCTGCCGTCGGCAGGGCCGGTGAGTCCAGGCGAGTTGCCGAGCAGGCTGAAAGCGATCCACCGACACGGACGCCCGCCAATCTGTGACGATTGAGCTGTGGCAATCGGGAGTCAGTTCCAGGCTCTGCGCCGCGGTAGCGGCGCGGTCGAGCAGCCATGGTGTTCGAACCCTGTGGATCTCGTGGACCCAACAGATCACAATCCGAACACCCGCCACCAGCAACACCCCTGGTCAGCGGCCCTGCCATCCGCCCACCAGACCGGCAGGGTCCGGCGGGCGGCGGTCGAACAGCTACGAGGACAAGCCGTTGCGCGACACCCGCGATCCGTTGCCGGGCATGGACAACGTCGTCTGCACGGCGGACATCGGCCACGTGACGCCCGACGAGTACAAGCCGCCGTTCGGGGAGATCTTCGACCAGGTCAACGCGTATGCGGGTGCGGTGGGGCCGCCGGATGGGCGAGGCGGCCCCATCACGAGTGGGTTCAGGCGCGCTCCTGGCGGCGGGACCGGGCTCGCCGCCGCCAGGTCATGGCCACCACCACCGTCGTTGCGATCACGCCAAGCGTCGAGAGAATCCTGCGCTGATCGGGCTGTCCGGTCTGGGCCGGCCGCCGTGCGTCGTCGGCGGCGGGCGAAGGTTGATGCTCCCTGGCCTGGGTCCTGGTGAGGGCCAGTTCGGCCGCCTGCCCTGCCTGGACACCGCCCTGCACTGCCCCCAGGCCCACAACGACCATCACGGCATCTTCGCCGGCACCACCGCCAAGCAGCGCATCCGGCTGCGGGGACGGCCGTCGATGGCCAAGGGCACCAGGTTCCTGCAGGACCGCGCCGCCGCCCAGGAGGCGCTTGAGCTGGCCAACAAGGTCAGCATTGACCGGGCGGCGCAGCAGTTGGGGGTGTCCAAGCAGGCGCTGCGCCGCGCGTTCGACGAGCATGGCCTGGGCCAGCCGGTGGTGTTCCAGGGTGGCCCGGAGCGCAGCCGCTGCTACCACGATGCGGAGGCGGCGCGGTCGGCGTGGCAGCGGGCCGCCGAAGTCGGCATCAACCAGACCCGCAAGGAGCTGGGCACCAGCGACAAGGCCCTGCGGAGGGCGTGGCAGCGGCATGGGCTGGGCCTGCCACCCCGTCCCGCCACAGGCCACGGCGGGAGCAACGCCCCGGTGGCGGAGCGGCGGGTGGACGCGGTGTTCGTCCAGCTCAACCGGGGGCGCATCCCGATCCGGGCACGCTCGGATGCGGAGCTTGCCCAGCGGGTGTGCCGCGGCGAGGAGCTGGCCACGCTTGGCGCGCGGGTGGTGTTCGACATGCAGGCCGAAAGCCGCGCGACCAAGCCGGCCGCTCGGGTGTGGGCGGTGCAGCGCCGCGCCGAACGGGCCAGCCGCCCACAGCAGCGGCAGGCGGAGCGCTCCGGGCGGCCGGAGCGGGCACGCACCGAGCGGGCGGAGCGCTCGGCTCGCTCCCACCATCCCGGCGGCGACCGCGACGAACGCTGACGCATCCGTTGTCCTGGCAGGCTCCGGCGTCCCCGCGTCGGGGCCTGCCTGCTGCTCACGGCAGGGGCGAGGGCGCGCGCCCGGGTCAGAGGAAGGTCTCGTCCGAGCGGCGGCGGCTGGTGGGATGCAGCCAGCGTAGGTACTGGCGGCTGATTTCCCCGGCCAGCCGCTCACGAAGCTCCTCCTGGACATAGTCCATCGCAGGACGGCCGAGCGCGCGGGCCTCCTCCACCCTCACCCCGCCAAACTCCAAGCCCCTGATGTGGCCGGCACGCCAGCAGTCCACCACCGCCAGCAACGCAGCCTCGGGAGTGACCCCGACCGTGGTCCAGGTCTGCTGTGGCCAGGCCTGCAGCTCGACAGTGAGGTCTGCCAGGAACACCAGGTCTTGCGGTGCCCGGTCGGGATGGCCAGTGAGCAGGTCATACAGCACCTGCCCATGCGGCTGTGGGATCTCCTGATGGCGCAGGGCGGCCGGGGCGACCACCAGCACGCGGCCGGGCTCAGGTGCGATCTCGGCGAGCGGCTGATCCAGCAGGATGCCCAGGTAGCAGTCGGTGACCCAGCCGGGCTGGAGCTGCTCGCCGTAGGCGTTGGGGCCAAGCCGCCGCACCTGCTGTGCTCCTCGGGGTTCGACGATCCGAGCACCAGACTACCTGGCCGCTGCGGCGCCTCCCCGCGCCACCCGCACAGCAACTATGCTCAGCAAGCGGCAAGACAAGCCCTGCCCACGGTACGGGCCATGTCCGGCCACTATCCGCCTGAGGTGTGAGTATCCTTCGTGCGCCACGGCACGGGTTCGATGCTGCGCCGAAGACGGGACGCGTACTGATTCTCGTACCCGAGGAGCCGCACGATGGCGAGTTCGAGGCACCACGTGGCGAGCTGCCATGCCTCGAACAGTTCGTCATTGCTAGGCCATTCGGGGTCATCGAGTTTCTTGGGCGGATGAACGAGATTGTTGCGGACGTTGAACACAACCTCAGGACCGGCCCACTCCGGCTGACCAACACCGCCTCGGCGTGCTGCCAGCGCGCTGAGATGGGCCGGCAGGTCCACCGGGATGCCGGCCCACTGGAGAAGCAAGCAGGCGCAGGCGCTAGCAGGGAAATGGGGCTTGCCGAGCACCTCCTGTGTAAGCCACTGGTGACGCTGGAGCACGGCCCAGCCAAGCAACTCAAGGCCGGAACAAGCGACCGGGATCCGGACGTCGAGGGCCCCCGGCCCGTTGGCGGCGAGCAGGTGGTTGACTGCACGGTCGACGACTGCTTCGAGTCCGAGGTTATCGGCCAGCGAAGAGAACCCCGCGGCTAGGACCGGCAAGGCAGTGTTTACTAGATCTTTGGGGCACCAGCGCCACGGTGATCGTCCCGGCTGGAAGCGGGGAGCGAACCACTCGGCCCAGACAACCCGTCCGGCAGCGTTCAGGCCAACCACCGGCCCGACTCCGATCTCCTGACCGGCGGTGAGGCTCAAGAGGACGAAGACCCGCCGGCAAAGCCGGCGAGCACTGTCCTCGTCGAGTGGGCGCCTCTGCGGCACGGCGTCGACCACAAACGAGAACTCCTCGACTGCTTCGGGATCGCCAGCAGCAGCCAGGCGCAAGTCCCAACCAGGCAGAACCAAAGATAGCTGCCGCTGCTGGCCGCCGTCGGTGTGGCACACGGGCAGAGGCAGCTTAGTCAACGGGCCGCTGACGTGGAGGATCAGGCGCTCCGCCAGCTTCACGTCGCCGGCCGCCAAGCGGGTGATCGGGATCGTGAAGTCAGCCCAGGAGGAAGCCTCCTCGGGCTCTGCCGCTAGCGCTGAATCGGTCGGGGGCTCTATCGATGCGCCCGGCGGCAGCGCCACCGTGAACTTCTCCGGATTCAACCCAGACATGATCAGCCAGGGCTCGCTCCCGGCGACGTGTGCGAAGAACTCCGGCTTGGGGCTCAGGCGCAGTTCAAGGTCCCCGGTCGTGACCCGCTCGACACCGTCCTCGGAGAGCAGAAGATCACCGGCGTAGACGATGATCGGGCCGGCGCCCGATGGACGGTAGACAGGATGGATGTGCCGAGGACACTCGCTCATACGGTGGGTTCCTCCTCGTCGTCGGCCTCATCACGGTCCCCAACGGGCGCGTCCGCCAGCAGTTCGTGAAGGTCGGGGTAGCCGCTCACAAGCTCATACAGCACCTGGCCGTCCGGCTGGGGGATCTGCTCGTGCAGCAGGGCGGCGGGGGCGACCACCAGCACGCGGCCGGGCTCGGAGGCGATCTCGGCCAAGGGCTGCTCAAGCAGGATGCCGAGGTAGCAGTCGGCGACCCGGCCGGGCTGGAGCTGCTCGCCAAAGGCGTTGGGGCCAAGCCGCCGCACCTGCTGTGCTCCTCGGGTTCGATGATCCGGGCACCAGGCTACCCGGCCCTGCGGCCGTCCCGAGGTTGCTGCGGCGCGGGACCAGCAGGACCCCGACCGCCGCAACGACTAGCATCAGGACCCGGCTCGCTGTGCCGACCGTGAGCTGGGCAAACAGCGTTCCTCTGCGTCGCGGACGGGTGCCTGCGGCCATGAACTCGTAGTGGTGGCTGTCGAAGGCGGTCAGCAGCAGTAGGTTGAGCAGCAGCGAGCCGAGGCTGCGGCCCAGCCGCAGCCACCAGTTGGGGCGGTCCTTGCGGGGGACGTTCCAGACCGCGTTCATGGCGTCCTGGGCGCTCTGGGTGATCCCCAGCCTGCCCCACAAGGTGCCGAGGACGCCGATCACCAACCCGATGCCGGAGCCCCTGATGGTTCTGATGCTGCCCTGCAGCTGCGGGCCGAATCCGGGGAAGCGGGCGATCACGGTGTCGATGAGCCGCTGCTGCAGCCCAGGGTTGTCGGCGAGTGTGTAGCCGAGCACGGTGACGAAGACCAGCAGCAGGGGGAACAGCGAGATGAAGGCGTAGTAGGCCAGCAGCGCGGCGTGCTTGTCGGCTTGGTCGTCGCCGAACTTCTTGACCACGCCGACCGGGAAGCCGAGCGCGCCGTGCCGCTGCTGAAACCGGTCGGCGGCCCGCAGCACCTGCTCGATCCGCTTCACCACAGTCCCCGGTCCGCTCCGGCCCCAACTTCGCCAAGTCTAGGGACTATCTGATGGCGGCACGTGGCCGGGGGCAGGAGAAGGAACCTCAGGAGGATGGACGTCATTGGGGCTGGCGGCTCGCGACGGGGTCGCGGAGGTCATGCGTCCGCCCAGCCAGACTTCCCGGATCACGACCTTGACGGCGGCGGCGATCGGCAGCGCGATCAGCGCGCCCTGGAGCCCCGCCAGACTCGCCCCGATCAGCAGG